>QWBY01003873.1_pt1 | contig 25183 bp, 22 predicted proteins | sample 1972471 | NCBI WGS metagenome assembly QWBY01 (sample SAMN09866722, study PRJNA288562) | Human gut metagenome isolate term6_stool, whole genome shotgun sequencing... | reverse complement strand
GCTACCTTCAAACTTCAAATAACAAATAACCCTTATATGCTGCCAGACATATAAGGGTTATTTGTTGGTGTGAAAGGCGGCTAATATTGGATGCTTACATTGCACCCCTACACTTTTAACAATGTAGGGGTGCAATTTTCGTTTTGTTGTTACCTTTTTGCGTGAGCCTTTTGCTTCTTTTTTGCGTTAGGGGATTGAACCCCACCTTTTATTTAAAGGTCAATGCTTCTATTTAAAGGTCAATGCCTCTGCGTTGGGGTTCTTTCCAATGTTGATGGTATCGCCTTCGTGGAGTTCGCCCGATAGAATTTTCTCGCAAATGCCATCTTCAATGTAGTTTTGAATGGCACGTTTGAGCGGACGCGCACCGAATTGAACATCGTAGCCCTTTGTGGCAACAAATTCTTTTGCCTTGTCGGTAATGGCGATGGCGTAGCCAAGGTCGGCAATGCGTTTGGTGAGTCCACGCAATTCGATGTCGATAATTTTCTTCTTTGTCCTCCTCGTTGTGAGAAATGCCACTGAGATTGCGTGCTGTGAAGCCTACACCTTGTCCGAACTCTTTGAGTTGGCGCGTTCCCGCATTCGATGTCATAATGATAATGGTGTTGCGGAAATCGATTAAACGCCCATTTCCGTCGGTCAATCGTCCTTCGTCTAATACTTGAAGGAGCATGTTGAAGACGTTGCCATGTGCCTTTTCGATTTCATCGAGTAGGACAATCGAATAAGGGTGGCGGCGCACTTGCTCTGTCAATTGTCCACCTTCTTCGTAGCCTACATAGCCAGGAGGCGCACCAATGAGGCGTGATGTGTTGAAACTTTCGGTGTATTCGCTCATGTCAATGCGGATTAACGCATCGGCTGAGCCAAACATTGCTTCTGCCAACTTCTTGGCTAAATAGGTTTTACCTACACCTGTCGGGCCGAGGAACATGAATGCGCCAATGGGGTGGTTAGGCTCTTTGATTCCTACACGATTGCGTTGAATGGCTTTTACCATTTTTTCAATCGCTTTATCTTGTGCAATTACCTCATGTTTAAGGTTGTCTGCCATGTTCACGAGCTTTATTCCTTCGCCTTCTTTCATGCGTTGTACAGGCACACCCGTCATCATTGACACCACGTCGGCTACTTTGTCTTCGCTTATTTCGACACGGTCGTTGCTTTCGCCACGTTCCCATTTTTCTTGCACTTCCTTGAGTTGGGCTTCCAATTCGCTTTGTTTGTCACGGAAAGATGCTGCTAATTCAAAATTTTGATTCTTTACTGCCAGCTTCTTTTTCGCATCGGCTTCTTCCAATTTCTTTTGAATTTCAATGACTTCGGCAGGTACTTCAGCATTTTGAAGATGCACTCTTGCACCCACTTCGTCCATAGCATCGATGGCTTTATCAGGGAAAAAGCGGTCGGTAACATATCGGTCTGTCAGTTTGACACATGCCGTTATGGCATCGTCCGAATAGGTTACATGGTGGTGAGCCTCGTAACGGTCTTTTATATTCTTCAATATTTGCAGTGTCTGCTCTACATTTGTAGGTTCGACCAACACCTTTTGGAAACGGCGTTCCAAGGCTCCGTCTTTCTCAATCGAGTTGCGATATTCGTCCAAAGTTGTGGCTCCAATACATTGAATGGTGCCTCTGGCGAGGGCAGGCTTGAGAATATTGGCTGCGTCCATAGACCCTGGTGTTGAGCCAGCACCTATGAGCGTATGAATTTCGTCGATGAAAATAATTACATCGGGGTTGTCTTCAATTTCTTTGATTAAGGCACGTATGCGCTCTTCGAACTGTCCACGATACTTTGTTCCTGCTACAACGCCTGTCATATCAAGGGTTACAACTCGCTTATTGAATAGAATTGGCGATGTCATGCGCTTCACAATGAGTTGGGCTAAGCCTTCTACGATAGCCGATTTGCCCACTCCTGGTTCACCTATCAAGATAGGATTGTTCTTTTTGCGGCGTCCGAGAATTTCGCTAACACGTTGTATTTCACGTTCACGACCTACTACGGGGTCGAGTTTTCCGTCTAAAGCAGCTTGCGTAAGGTCGGTTCCGAAGTTGTCTAAGACGGGAGTTTTCGATTTTCCGCCTGCTGTTTGCGTTGTCTGTGCCGCCTTTGAACCGCCCATATTGCGATTTATGATAGGTTCTTCGTCTTCATCTTCTGCCATACCGATGCCGTCTTGAATGGAACGCGTAGGTTGTCCCAAGTGGGAGAGGGCTGTGGTGTAATTCAAGTCATTGTTTTGCAATACCATTTTTGCTCCATTGTCCACATTGTCGTGCAGAATGGCGAGCAAAAGGTGCGGTATATCAACGGTTTGCATGCGCTGACTGCGTGCTTCAAGTACTGCCAATTTTAGAATATTATTGGCTTGGTCGCTGAGCAACATGTCGGTTGAAAATTGCATTTCGCTTATGCTTTCGTTGCGTACCCTTTCTTCCAATTGATTTTTTATATTTTCCAAATTCAAATTTAGTTTTCCCAGCATATTGGTAACTGCCCCTTCTTTTTGTCGGAGTATCGCCAACATGATGTGTTCTGGACCTACTTCACGGCTTGCCAATCGCTCGGCTTCTTCGCGCGAGTGCGACAAAACTTCTGAAACTTTGGGTGAAAACTGATTTATCATTGTTCTTTTAACCTTTCTTTATTTGTCTGTTGGCAAATGTTAACGTGTGTTTCTCCTTGCCATAGTGTGAAATGAATTCTATCTTACATTAGAAAACTCTGATTTTTGATTGTTTTTTTGCTTGTGCGGAACGGAATACGGGTTGTTGAACTTGCGAAAAAAATATCGACCCTATCTGCTGTTAGGAACGGAATAAATTCCGCCCCTACATCGATTTGTTGTGTTTGGAACGTGGTAAACCACGCCCCTACGCTGATTTGTTGTGTTTGGAACGTGGTAAACCACGCCCCTACGTTGGCTTGCTAATGATTTGCTATGCGCCGATTTGCACTCTTTGCGTTATTTTGTGCCTATTTTGGCATTCAAAAGAGTCTGTTTTGAGTTGCAAAATAGGCACTTTTATTTTTTATGTTGTTACAACGCTTCGTCTTCAGGCTTGGGAATGTTTCTATTTTTCACCTTTTTGAGGTGTTTCTTCTTCCTCAGCCACGCTTCTTTGCGCTGTAGATAGTCTTCGTGATGCTTTTCTAAGAAGTTATCTGCCATTGAATCTGGTATATACAACCGACATCTTGATGTTTCCGAGCGACCTGTCGCCGCCCAAAAGCCCAGTATTTGCCATGCCCATATAGTGGGATACCTTATTAAGAACGAGGATACCTTGGTCGTTGGTGGTTGTTTTCACTTCCACAGGCACGACCACCACTTTGCCCCAATTAGGATTTGAACTCGCAGTGGCTCTGTTGTTGACAAAGTAAGAAACCAATCCTGCTATATTGGCAAACTCGTAACTATTTGTTTTTGAGCTATATATGGCAAGGAATGATGTTTTGTTGTCAGGAATTTTATTCTTTGCAAAGAATGAGCCAACGCTATCGGCAGGCAAGATGAGAACATTTTGCGGAATGTCGAGATTGTATTTTGAATTAGCTGTGCTGTTGATGCGACGTAATTCAAGTCTTGCCGAGTTGATGGTATCGTTTTTGTGCTTCGCAATGATGTCGTCGATAGGCAATTGTAACTCGGTGAAGAGTCCCGCAGGGGTCTTCAAGTAAGTGCGGTCAGGCTGTTTTGCCAACTTTTCCAATTCAGTTCGGTTCATATCAAAGTTGGTTGTGAGCAACACTTCTTCCGTACTTGTGAGGTGGGTAATCATTGTTTTTGGTTTTTTGTCTGCTTTTTCTTGATAGAACATGGCCAATTGAACTGCCTCAATGCGAGTCATTGCACCCAAACCGTTGGTAATTTTGAAGTAGAAGCCAGGGCAAATATCATGTAAGAATTTGTATAAGTTGCGGAAATCGTTCGGATTTTCGTAAAATTTCTGCATGATATACGAGCCATAGTTGTTGTAAACCTTTCCAGCCTTGTCGGTATATGGGTCGTTAAGTCTTATTTTGATGTTTAAATATCTGGTACTTGACTTCTTAATACTATCGCTTACCTCTTGGTCGTCCAATGTATAAGTGCGTGAAGCTGTCAGTCCTCCGCTTCTTACATATCCATTTTTTTCAGGATTGAAGTTGCTTAAAACCTCCGTATTTTCTTCTATAGGCTTTTCAAGTTCGTACGCTGTAACCTTCATTGGTGCCAACGAATCGCCATAATAGTTATAATAATAAAGAAGAATCTCGCATGAATCGGCTTGCGGATTGCCTTGCGCATCTTTGCTCAGTATTTTTGTCTTTTCAGGCAATGTGTAATTGTCCAGCACATAGAACTGTGAAGTCATGTTAGCTGTTATTTCTGAACCTGTTTCAGAGTCTTTGATGCGTCCTAAGTATCCTTTTGCCGAACGTGAGAGTACACTTTCTGCCATAATACTTTTAGAGCCAACGCTGAAAGTATCGGTAACGACTTGAATATTATCCGTTGTATCGCCGAGCGACTTGCCAATAAATTCAGTTGTGTCGTCGCATGACGTGAAGGCAAGTGCCATAACGGCTGTTGCCAACGCTAAGAGTTTTGCTTTCATTCAATAAAGTTGTTATAAAACTCAGTGTATTTTTCTTTGACTTCTTCCGCTGTTTTAGGCTGTTGCAACATTGGCTTTTTGTTTTCGCTTGCATATTTTAGCAAGTCTTTATTCACATTATCGCCCGTTTCTATGATGCCGTCAGAGTAGTCAATTGCTAATTTCCCAAGTTCCATGAAGTCGAAATTATCGCCATATTTCTCCAATTTGCTCACTTCAGCACTTCTAAATTCAAGACATTTCTTGAACATATCGCCGAGGCTGTCGTGTGGTTGTTCTGAGAAGAGCGACGTAATAACTTTTGAGTTGGTAAATTGTGGTTCATCGTGATAAGCAGTTTTAACATAGAATGGTATCACCGCTGACATCCAACCTTGGCAGTGTATAATATCAGGAGTCCATCTTAGCTTTTTAACAGTTTCCAATACGCCGCGTGCAAAGAAAATGGCTCTTTCACCATTATCAGGGTAATCGTTGCCGAGTTCGTCCTTTGTCATTGCTGAACGCTTTTGGAAATAATCCTCGTTGTCAATGAAATATACTTGGATTCTGGTTTGTGGAATGCTCGCTACCTTGATGATGAGCGGATGATCCATGTCGTTGATGATGAGGTTCATACCCGAAAGTCGTATCACCTCGTGCAATTGACCTCTTCTTTCGTTGATTGCTGCCCACTTAGGCATGAATGTACGAATTTCGAAGCCTGCCTCTTGCATAAGATTTGGCATTTCTGCACCAAACATTGCCATCTCTGAATCTGGAACATACGGTGAGATTTCTTGGTTTATGAACAATACTTTCTTTCCCATTTTATTTTGCTTTACTTCTTGCAAAGTTACAAATTTATATTGACAATTCAGTGTCTTTTTGGTGTAAATCGTCAAGAAAGTCCCATATTTGGCATATTTTTAGGGTATTCTTACGAGTTTTAAATAAATTTGTTGTTACTTTGCACTAAAATTAGGAATATTGAAAATGAAAGTTATTGAAAAGGTTGTCGATTTGAAAAACGAGCTTTTTGAGGTTCGTAAGTTAGGCAAGTCAGTTGGTTTAGTGCCAACTATGGGTGCTTTACATGAAGGACACGCATCGCTTGTGTCAAGAAGTGTAAATCAAAACGATGTTACTGTGGTTTCAGTTTTCTTGAATCCTACACAATTTAACGACAAAGGTGATTTGGAAAGGTATCCTCGCACGTTAGAAGCCGATTGTAAATTATTGGAATCGTGCGGTGCTGACTATGTTTTTGCACCTTCGGTTGCTGAAATGTATCCTTCAAAAGACGAACGTCAGTTTGAATTTCCACCTCAATCTACGGTAATGGAAGGTGCGAAACGTCCTGGTCATTTCAATGGAGTGTGCCAAGTTGTCAGTCGTTTGTTCTATATTGTACGCCCACAACGTGCTTATTTTGGTGAGAAAGATTGGCAACAAATCGCTGTTGTAAAGCGACTTGTCGATTTTATCAATATGGATATTGAGATTGTGGAATGCCCAATTATCCGTGATGAAGACGGTTTGGCAAAAAGTTCACGCAATGCTTTGCTCTCAGACGACGAGCGTCAAATAGCTCCCCATATATATAAGGTGTTGAAAGCGAGCCAAGCGGAGGTTGAAAAGCTGAGTATTGCAGAATTGCACGATAAAGTGGTAAGCGAAATTAATGCAAAAGATGGTTTAGAAGTGGAATATTTCGACATAGTTGATGGCAATACACTTCTGCCTGTAACTACTTGGGAGGCTTCTCCTTATGTGGTTGGTTGCATTACAGTATATTGTGGTAAGACGCCAATCCGTCTTATTGACCATATAAAATATAAAGGTTAAAAATGCAGATTGAAGTTTTAAAAAGTAAACTCCATTGTGTTCAAGTTACAGAGGCTAATTTGAACTACATAGGAAGTATTACAATAGATGAAGATTTAATGGACGCGGCTAACATGATAGCCGGCGAGAAGGTTCAGATTGTGGATAATAACAATGGTGAACGTTTTGAAACCTATATTATAAAGGGAGAACGGGGCAGTGGTTGCATTTGTTTGAATGGGGCAGCTGCACGCAAAGTTCAAGTGGGCGATACGGTTATCATTATCAGTTATGCGCTAATGGACTTTGAAGAGGCGAAACATTTTAAACCAAGTGTGGTTTTTCCAGAGAATAATAGGGTGTAAGAACGATTGCACCAATTCTTTTATACAATAGCGCAGTGGGTTTCTTAGACAAACTCACTGCGTTGTTGTTGCGTTTCAGGCTTGTACAGAACGAACAAAAACGTCCGCCCCTATGTGGGTTTGCTGTGTGCGGAACGGAATAAATTCCGCCCCTACAAGGGTTTGCTGTGTGTGGAACGGAATAAATTCCGCCCCTACAAGTATCTTGCGTAAAGATATTGCCAACGAGCGTAATGCCAACTTGTTTCCTTGTAGGGGCGTGATTTTTTCGCAAGCTCAACAACTCGTATCACGTTCCTATCAGCAGTTTAATGATTTGCGTGATACAATGGAGTCTTGTAGGGGCGTGATTTATCACGTTCCTATCATCCACGTGTTCGTCCTTCCCTATGAGAAACGGAAATCGAGTTGTGTTGTTGCGTTTCAGGCTTGTACGGAACGGACAAAAACGTCCGCCCCTACAAGGGTTTGCTGTGTGTGGAATGGAATAAATTCCGCCCCTACAAGTATCTTGCGTAAAGATATTGCCAACGAACGTAATGCCAACTTGTTTCCTTGTAGGGGCGTGATTTATTCGTCTTTCCCTATGAGAAACGGAAATCGAGTTGTTGAACTTGCGAAAAAAATACGCCCCTACGGAGATTTGCACACGATTTTCAACTGTTTTGCAATGATAGTAAATCGTTTTTTACACTCCATAACCCATTACTACACACACGACACACCTATACTTACTTGATTTGGGTTTCACCATTGTGTACCTTTGCAACAGAAATAGCTGCCACGACACGTTAGTAACGTTGGCAAATCGACCATAGAAGCGGATTTTTTTCGCAAGTTCAACAATTCAATTTCCGTTTTACTCTTGTGAAAGATGTTTCTCGACAATATTTAATTCAACATCAACAAAATCTGCAGGTTTCATTCCCTTTTTGTTTCTTATGGTATGTACACGTATTCTAACATGGCACGTCGTATGTTGCGTGCAGTGAGCAGTGGCAAAGTGGCAAAAGCTACGAGTGCCACGATGTAAATCCATGCGTCGCTAAGTGGGTATCCATTGAAAATAGTCATTTGATAGACCATATAATAATGTCGTAAAGGTATGAGTTGTGCCATTCCCATTATCATGGGGTTCATGGCAAAGACGGGATAGGTGGCTCCACATGCCGAGAAACCCAATACTCCCCAAAGGCTACAAACACTCATAGACATGCGCAGCGAAGGCATTAATCCGAAGATGAAGATGCCAAAGCCTTGCGAAGCGGTAACAACAAGAAATGCCAACAGAATGATATTTCCTATTCCACCTGGGTGAGGGAAGTCTAAATAGCCATAGACAAACCATTCATAGCCCAAAAACATGGTAAAAAACACGAGAAATTGGGGCAGGAATTTGCCTGTGATTGCTACGAGAATGTTCTTTCCTGCCATTTGCATCCATTCCCTTGACCGCCCGAATTTTAATTCTGTACCAATAGAATAGGCTGTGATGAGCATTATGAAGAGGATAAAAATTCCTGGTATCATGATAGTCGACAGATAGATATTATAGTTCAGCCATGGGTTTCCGATGGTGTGCATATCTAATGCTATGGGCTGTAGTTTTGTTTTTATTTCGCGTTCGGTTTTGCCGAGCATTTGCATTTTGGCAGAACCGACGGAAGCCGCACCAAGATTGGTGATGGTTTTCAAATCTTTGAAGAGCAATGCGCCTGCGATGAGGGTTACATTGCTATAATAAAATGAAATTTTGGGCTGTCTGCCGGCTACAAGTTTAGCCGTTGTTCCTTTGGGTAGGTACAAGAATGCGTATATTTCGCCTCTTTGTATGGCTTTTCTTGCTTCGTTTACGTTGTTGAAATGTGCCACCACTTTTGTGCTTTGGAACGCATCTAACCTTCTCACAAGGGTGCGTGTTATCATGGAATTGTCGTTATCAACTACTCCGCAAGGCAAATTTTTGGGTTGTCCGTCGCCCATGAGGGTGGTGAAAAAGAACAAAATGATAATCGGAAAGATTATCATGCAGAACAAGTAGATAGGTGCGTGTAGCATTTGTCCTATCTCTCGTGCCGCTATGTTCATAATTCTACGAAACACAATTCACTTTTTTGCTTGTCATCTTGCCGATGACCATACGTTATTTCTTTAATATCACGGACATTCCTGGGCGCAAACCGTCAATTCTTTGAAGTGGTTTGGCTTTTACTTGGAATGTTTTTAAGTCGTATTGTCCTGTTGATTTTGTCGCTTTCCACACGGCGTAAGTGCCTTGGTCTTTGATAGCGGTAACTTGGAAATCTATTTCTTTTCCGAAGGCAGGAATATAGGCTTTCAATCGTGAGCCAATCTTCATTCCTTTGAGTTGGTCTTCACGAATATTGAACGTTGCCCACACGTCGTTGGTCATGGCAATCGACATGATAGGCGAGCCTAAGCCCACCAACTCGCCCACTTTTGGGTAAATGGTAGACACTTCTCCGTCGGCAGTGGCACGTTGTACGGTTTCTTTCAATACTGATTTCACTACTTGCACCACCTCTCGTGCGGCTTTTGCTTGACTTTTTGCTAATTGTTTCGTTTCTTCTCGCTTGCCACTTTTTGCCAATTCGTATTGCGAAAGTGCTACTTCTACTGCCGATTTTGTGGTGAGAAATGCTGCTTCGGCTTCATCTCTTTTCTGTGCCGACACTACTCCCTCGTTGAAAAGGCGTTGCAATCGTCCGTAAGTTTTTTGTGCTACGTCGTTTGCTGTAAGGGCTTGTTGATAAATCGAATATGCCGTTTTGATGATTTCTTCACGATTGGGGGCTTGGGTTAAGTCGCTCAATGCTTCGGTAGCATTTGCGGTAGCCTCTGCCACCTTTTCTTGTGCATTGGCTTCGGGTATTTCTACCACTGCCAACACATCACCTTTATGCACCATATCACCCTCTTTCACACGGAGTTCGGTGATGCGTCCTGGCAATTTGCAAGCTACTCGGTATTCGCTTACTTCAATTTCGCCTTGTATTACTTCTTCCTCTTTGCCCAATGTGAAATATCCGATGACGGCAACGAGGACTACCACTGTGGCAAAGCCTATGATAGCCAAGAGAATGTTGTTGTGTTGCGATTTTGCTGACATATTTTTTTTCTTGCTTTTTTGTTTGGAGAACTAGGAGAACTAGGGAAACTAGGGAAACTAGGAGTACTAGGAAAACTAGTCTGACTAGGGTTCGATTAGTCCTTTCTTAGGCTTTTACAACGCTCCTATTGCCTTTTTGAGTCCTACATGAGCCGTTCTGACTGCAATTTCGGCATCTATGATAGCGGTTTTAGCCGTGAGCCATGCTGTTTGTGCTTGCATGACATCGGTAACGGTCATGACTCCTTCCTTGAAACCAAGGTTGGCAACACGCAGATTTTCCTCTGCCGACTTCATATTTTTGTTGGCTGTCAAAAGCCTTTCGTTGGCATTTTTCAGTCGGAAGTTATTTTGTTCCACTTCCAACCTTATTTTATTTCTTACATCGCTCAATTCCATTTCTGCCATACGAGTAACCCCTTGTGCGGCACGGGTGCGATATTTTCCTTCTCCCCAATTCCAAATTGGCACATGCAAAACAAGTCCAACACTCCAAAGGTCGCGAAATTTTTGTTCGAAACCGTTGAAAGTGTTAGGATTTGTAATAGTGTACCCTGCCGTCAATGCAAGGTGCGGACGATAAAGAGCCTGAATTAATTTTGTGTTTTGACGCGTTATGTCGACCGTATTCTGCAACAATCTCACCTCTGGGCGAGCGTTGTAGGCTGTGTCTACATGGTTATATTGCGTTGGGCTGAGTGCTGTCAGTTCGTCTGTATTTTCGTCTTTCAAACTTATTTCGTTCTCCATGGAGAGTCCGCAGAGTTGGCAAAGAGCCATTTTAGCGAGCGAAATGCCGTTTTTTATTTCCGCAATGGTAAGATTGGCAGTATTGACCGCTACTGAAACCTTTAACCCATCGGCTTTGGTGGCTACTCCTGATTCATACATTTTGTTCACATTGTCGTTCAATTTTGCTATTAAATCCCGATATTGTGTTGCCAATCGTTCTTTCTTTTTGAGCGAAACGATGAGCCAGTAAGCGTTATCAACGGCAAAAAGCACGGTTTGCTGTTTCAGAGCGATGTCGTTTTGCGCCACCTGTTCGCCTATTGCTGCCAAGTCGTTGGCAGCTTTGATAGCCCCGCCCATATAAATAGGTTGTGTTACCATGATGCCTGCCGCATACATGTTTTTGGTGTTGGTGCGCAATTCGTTTTTAATGGTTTCGCCAATGTTGTTGCCTACCTGCGAGAGTGGAGCGCCAATGTTGCCAAGTACTTCGCTAAGGCGTTTCATTGCCTCTGCCGAAATGATGCCTTGTTGCTGAAGGAAGGATAAGTTTTGCCCTATCTGCGCTCCCATTTTGCCCACGGTGGTGGAGCCAAGATTGGTCAATGTTTCCTTTTGCTTATCGTTGAGCAACGACATTTCCCGCGATAAATGTTCGTATCCAACCATACCCATAACTCGCGGCAAATACTTTGTTTTTGCAGCTTTGTGTGCATTTTCGGCAATTTCTACCGATATGCGCGATATGGCAAGTTGCTTATTGTTTTGCAGTGCCAACTCTCGACAGCGTTCCAACGATAATGTGTTTTGCGCATGGAGTGTTGAAATAGCCCCGAAAACAATGGCTATAACCCCAAATAGGTTTTTCATTTTCTCAATCTCAATTTGCTTGCAAAGTTATATAATTTTCCAACCAATGCCAAGCAAATTGTTCTATATTTTCTTTATTTACGTTAAAGAATAGATTTTTTGTTCAAAAAAGAACCATAATTAATTTTTTTTTTTAATTTTGCAATTGAATTTGTATTTGATACAAGATTTATAAGAATTACATTTATGGTGAAACGTGGTTTTTTTTATAGAGTTTTCGACCTCTATTATGATGGATTTAAGAACATGACTTTGGGTAAGACACTCTGGGCGGTGATTCTTATAAAGCTCTTCATCATGTTTTTTATTCTCAAACTTTTCTTTTTTCCTAATTATATTAAGGAGAATGCCAAGAAGGGGAGCGAGGATAAGTTTATAGCAACCGAAATGTTGAACAGAAACTAAGCGAAGTTTTTTGGAGGAAAGCCGAGATTTGTCCGACCAGTCTGACTAGTCCGACTCGTCCAAACACTCCCCTCCAACTTAAACAACCGAAAATTATCATTCTAACAGTAATATTTAAACAGTATGGGAAATCATTTTTTAGCCATTGACCCTGATTTAGTGAATTGGTCGCGCGCTCAATTTGCCCTCACAGCCATCTATCACTGGCTGTTTGTGCCGCTGACGCTCGGTCTTGCACTCATTATGGGTATCATGGAGACGTACTATTATCGTACGCGCGATGAGTTTTGGAAAAAGACGGCACAGTTTTGGCAACGTCTTTTCGGTATCAATTTTGCCATGGGTGTGGCAACAGGTATCATTCTCGAATTTGAATTTGGTACAAACTGGAGTAACTATTCATGGTTTGTAGGCGACATTTTCGGTGCGCCACTCGCCATTGAGGGTATGTTAGCCTTCTTTATGGAGTCTACTTTCGTTGCCGTGATGTTCTTCGGTTGGAAGAAAGTATCACGCGGTTTTCACCTTGCTTCTACGTGGCTCACAGGTTTGGGTGCTACCATTTCGGCGTGGTGGATTCTTGTTGCCAATTCATGGATGCAATATCCAGTTGGTTGTGCGTTCAATCCTGACACGATGCGCAACGAAATGACCTCGTTTTTGGAAGTGGCTTTAAGCCCAGTGGCAGTTAATAAGTTTATTCATACCGTTACTTCGGCATGGGTTTTGGGTGCTTGCTTCTGTGTTAGCGTAAGCTGCTGGTATTTATTGAAGAAACGCCATGTAGAATTTGCCAAAAAGAGTTTGAAGGTTGGCGCAGTGGTAGGTCTTGTTTCGTCGTTGATTACAGCGATTGCAGGCGATAATTCTGCTTACCTTGTTGCCCAAACTCAGCCTATGAAACTCGCTGCAATGGAGGCTTTATATAAAGGTGGTAACAGTCAAGCCTTGACAGCCTTTGCTCTTGTCAATCCATTTACAGAGCAAGAGGACTACACGACACAAACTGAGCCACCAATGAAGATAGCTGTTCCAAACATGCTTTCGTTCCTTGCAACTCGCACAACCAACGGCTATGTTCCAGGTATTCAAGATGTTATCAACGGATATACCAAAGACGATGGCACAGTAGAACCTTCATTGAAAGAAAAAATGGCACGTGGCCAATTGGCTATCGCTGCTTTGAAGGCTTATCGTGGTGGCGAAAAGACCGCAGCAAACGAAAAAGTTTTAAAAGAAAACATGAAATATTTTGGTTACGGCTACATTAAAAACGCCGACCAAACTGTTCCGCCAATTGCCGTAAACTTCTATGCTTTCCGCATCATGGTTGGTTTAGGCACATTGTTCATCTTTGTGTTTGCGTTTATCCTTTTCATTATTTATCGAAAGGACATTACACGCCCTCGTTGGCTACAATTATTGGGCATTGCGCTCATTCCTTTGGCTTACATTGCCAGCGAAAGCGGTTGGTTGGTAGCCGAATTTGGTCGTCAGCCATGGACTATTCAAGACATGCTTCCTACATGGGCATCGGTAAGTCATCTTACTTCGGGCAACGTGGCAACTACCTTCTTCCTCTTTGCCTTCCTCTTCACCACCATGTTGGCGGTAGAAATAAGCATTATGTGTAAACAAATAAAGAAAGGACCACAACTATGACATACGAATTTTTGCAACATTACTGGTGGTTCCTCATCGCCCTTTTAGGTGGGTTGTTGGTGTTCCTCATGTTCGTTCAAGGTGCTAACTCTATGATTTTCCAATTGGGAAAGACAGACGTAGAGCGCCGATTGGTAGTAAACTCAACGGGTCGTAAATGGGAATTTACCTTTACCACGCTCGTAACCTTTGGTGGTGCATTCTTTGCATCGTTCCCACTCTTTTACAGTACAAGTTTCGGCTCGGCTTATTGGGTATGGGTTGCCATTCTTTTCACTTTTATCATTCAAGCTGTAAGCTACGAATTTCAGAACAAAGCAGGCAACCTCTTGGGTGTGAAAACCTTCCAAACTTGCTTGATTATCAATGGTATCGTTGGTCCATTGCTCATCGGTGGTGCTGTAGCAACCTTCTTTACAGGTTCCAACTTCATCGTTGAGAAAGCCAATATCGTCAATGAAATGCAACCCGTTATCTCGCATTGGGCAAACGGCTCACGCGGTTTAGACGTATTGTTGAACCCTTGGGTAGTTGTTTTCGGTATCGCAGTGGTATTCTTGGCACGTGTTTTGGGTACACTCTACATTCATAACAATGTGAACGACGACGCTATCCGCTCTCGCGTGCGCCCACAACTGCTCATCAATACCGTCTTCTTCCTTGTTTTCTTCCTCGCTTTCTTGGTGAAAACATTGCTCGGCGAAGGCTATGCAGTCAATGCAGAAGGCGTTATCGTCATGGAACCAATGAAGTATTTGAACAACCTTTTGGATATGTGGTACTTAGCCGTTATCCTTTTAATAGGTGTTCTCATGGTACTCTATGGCATCGTTCGCACCATCATGCAACCTACTTTCATTAAAGGTATTTGGTCTACTGGCATCGGCGTTGTCCTCGTAGTCATCGTTCTCTTCCTCATTGCAGGTTGGAACAACACCGCCTACTACCCTTCAACAGCCGATTTGCAGAGTTCGCTCACCTTGCAAAACTCAAGTTCAAGCGAATTTACATTGACCGCCATGTTCTATGCGAGCCTCATTGCACCATTCGTTCTCGCCTACATCTTCTATGCTTGGCGCAGCATCGACAGCAAGAAACTCGATAAAGCCGAATTGGGCGACGACAAACACGCTTATTAAACTCGTTTTGGGTGCGTAGGAACGTGATTTTTTCACAAGCTCAACAGCTCGTATTACGTTCCTAACAACTCAAAAACAATAATGAAAAACGTGGAAAATGGACTTTGTTCCGTTTTCCACGTTTTTTTGTTACCATAATCTGGTGTGCGGAACGGATACGAGTTGTTAAGTTTGTGAAAAACCTCCGCCCCTACACCTTTTTTATATATAGGCTGTTTTGCGCTTTAAAACAATAGGTTTTGTAGTGCAAAACAGTAGGTTTTGAAAATCAGACCGGTTATCCTGCAATTTATCCCATATTTTTGTGCAAACGATAAAAAATGTAAGCATACCTACAAATAGGCATTGGAAGGATAGAAAATGCCCTCGTTTTGTAATCCAAAGATTGCAATTGTTGATGTATAATCTTAAAAGCGATACCTAAAAGTAGGTATTGCGTGCGTAAAACTATTCGTTTTTGCACATCTTAAAAGACTTGTGATAACCAGACCAAGTATCCCATTATAAGGTACTCGGTTAAAAAATTTACTAAATTACAGATATTGTTATGAGAGAAGAATGGAGAGGTTTCACAGGCACGAAATGGCTTGATGAAGTAAATATGCGCGAGTTTATCCAAGCAAACTACACTGGCTATGACGGCGATGCAGAATTTCTTGCAAATCCAACAGAAGCTACTGATAAGCTTTGGGGCAAACTAAAAGAACTCCAAAAAGAAGAGCGTGCTAAGGGTGGTGTTCTCGATATGGAAACAGAAATTGTTTCAAGTATGACTGCTTATGGTGCTGGCTATATTGACGAAAGCATATCAAAATGGCAGAACAGGCATGTACCACATACGGCTACCAACCTTCTGAAAAATTGCACGAAATTTTCACAAAGTATTGCAAAACCCACAACGATGGTGTGTTCGATGCTTATACTGACGAAATGAAACTCGTGCGCCACAACCATATTTTGACAGGTCTTCCTGATACATACGGTCGTGGACGTATCGTAGGCGACTATCGTCGTGTAGCTCTTTATGGTATCGACTTCCTCATAGCAGAGAAGAAGAAAGACTTGAAGAACTGCGGTTGCGGTGAAATGCAAGACAACATTATTCGTCTTCGTGAGGAGATTTCAATGCAAATCAAGGCATTGAATGAAATGAAGGAAATGGCTAAGATTTACGGTTACGATATTTCTAACCCTGCTAAGAACGCTCGTGAAGCTGTTCAATGGCTCTATTTTGGCTACCTTTCAGCTATCAAGACACAAAATGGTGCAGCCATGTCAGTAGGTCGTGTGTCTACTTTCCTCGATATTTACATCACTCGTGATATGCAGGAAGGTACATTGACCGAAGAAGAAGCACAAGAATTGATTGACCACTTGGTTATGAAGTTCCGCATGGTTAAGTTTGCTCGTATCCCTTCTTACAACCAACTCTTCTCTGGCGACCCAGTTTGGGCAACCCTCGAAATGGCTGGTTTAGGTATGGACGGTCGCCACATGGTAACAAAGAACGACTTCCGTTTCCTCCACACATTGGAAAACATGGGTCCTTCACCAGAACCTAACCTCACAGTGCTTTATTCTCCAGCTTTGCCTGAAGGTTTCAAGAAATATGCAGCAAAGATTTCGGTTAAGACAAGCTCTATTCAATACGAAAACGATGAAGTTATGCGTCCAGTTTGGGGCGACGACTACTCAATTTGCTGCTGCGTTTCAGCAACACAAACAGGTAAGGAAATGCAATTCTTCGGTGCTCGTGCCAACTTGGCTAAGTGCTTGACATACGCTATCAGCGGTGGTGTAGACCACAAGACACGCGAACAATGCGGCCCTGCGTTCCGTCCTATCGAAGGCGATGTAGTAACTTACGAAGAATTTATGCCAAAATTCATGGACATGATGGAATGGTTGGCAGGCGTTTATGTAAACACCTTGAACCTTATCCACTACATGCACGACAAATATTTCTACGAAGCAGCCGAATTGGCACTTATTGATACCGATGTTCGCCGCACATTCGCAACAGGTATTGCAGGTTTCAGCCATGTAGTCGATTCTATCTCAGCTATCAAGTATGCTAAGGTAAACATCGTTCGTGATGAAACAGGATTCCCACTCGAATTTAAGACCGAAGGCGATTTCCCACGCTATGGTAACGATGACGACCGTGCAGACGAAATTGCAGTATGGTTGCTCAAGACTTTCATCAGTATGATAAAGAAACACCACACCTATCGTGATTCTGAACCAACAACAAGTATTTTGACCATTACCTCAAATGTGGTTTATGGTAAATATACTTCAAACATGCCTGACGGTCGTCCTGACGGCGCACCATTAGCTCCAGGTGCAAATCCTTCATACGTACGAATATGCTTTGGACGGTATTTCAAATACACAAACCATCGCTCCAAGCACATTGGGTAAGGACGACGAAGAACGTACAAATACCCTCGTGGGCGTAATGGACGGATACTTCAGCCGTGGCGCACACCACTTGAACGTAAACGTGTTCGGTGTTGAAAAGCTCATCGACGCTATGGAACACCCTGAGAAGGAAGAATACGCTAATTTCACCATCCGTGTCAGCGGTTACGCAGTGAAGTTCATCGACCTTACACGCGAGCAACAAGAAGATGTTATCGCTCGTCAGGCTCACGCTAAAATGTAAGCATTGATTTAAGTTTTTAAAATATTAAAAAGATAATTGGGCAGCTGCCCAATTATCTTTTTCATATTGAGAAAGTCAGACAGGTCCGACAAGTCCGACTTGTCCGACAAAACTACAAACATTATGGCAAAAATCCCCACAATCGACATCTCCACCGAGCAAACCATCAACGCTGATGGCACTCACACCGCTCGTGTACACTCTATCGAAACCTTCGGCTCAGTAGACGGGCCAGGTATTCGTTTCATCGTTTTCCTCAAAGGTTGCGCCATGCGCTGCCAGTATTGCCATAATCCAGACACATGGGAACCAAATTCAGACACCCTCACCACCGCCGACGAACTCTTAGAAAAAGCACTCCGATACAAAAGCTATTGGGGCAAAAACGGAGGTATCACCGTTAGCGGAGGAGAATCGTTGTTGCAAATAGACTTCCTCATCGAATTTTTCAGAAAGGCAAAAGCAAAAGGCATAAACACCTGTTTGGACACATCGGCACAGCCCTTCCGCCGCACAGGTCAGTTCTTCAAGAAGTTTGAAGAGCTGATGCAGTATACCGATTTGCTGCTTTTCGACATTAAACATATCGACACTGTCGAGCATAAAAAGCTCACAGGGTGGGGCAACGAGAACATACTCGACTGCGCTCGTTATCTTTCAGAAATCAATAAACCCATTTGGCTGCGCCACGTCCTCGTGCCTACCATTACCGACAACGATGAATATCTGCACCGTTTGCGTGCTTTTATCGAAGAATTGCACAATGTAGAACGCATCGAAGTGCTGCCTTATCACACACTTGGCATTTATAAATGGGAAAATTTGAACCTACCTTACGACCTAAAAGACATACCAGAACCCACCCCCAAAGCGGTGGAATATGCTCAACGAGTGTTAGAAGGAAAAGCATAAAAAGATAATTTTTATTAATCTTCTGTTCATAACCTTTTCTTGTTCAAAGAATTTCTATACCTTTGTTCCCATAATTGGGTCAATTCTATTTAAGAATGAAAAGGATTATTATTGCTATTAGCCTGTTATGCTTGCCATTTATACTTTTAGGACAGAATAATATAGGAACAAACGACAACGAACAAGCAAACGAAATAGCGCACATATCACCCCCAAAAACTCCAGCGGAAAGGAAAAAGCTGTATGAGTCTTTGGCAATCATGGGCGATGCTGTGAGCCAATATAAACTTGCGCTTTGTTATGACGATGGAATCGGTGTTCCACAAAACTATGGTGAAGCGCTGAAATGGTATCGTAAATCCGCCGAACAAGGAGTGCCACAAGCACAACACAACCTCGGTTTTATGTACGCATTGGGCAATGGTGTACGACAGAGTTGGAAAGAAGCCGCAAAATGGTTTCAGCAAGCTGCCGACCAAGACCATACATTGGCACAATTCGCCTTAGGCTCATGTTACGAAAGTGGCAATGGCGTAGAACAAAATTATGTAGTTGCAGCAAAATATTTTAGAGCAGCAGCTGCAAAAGGATTGCTGCCCGCTGTCAATGCCCTCGCCTCGTTTTATTTTGAAGGGACAGGCATGGTGCAAAACTATGAAGAAGCACTAAAATTATACCGTCAAGCCGCCGAACAAGGCTACTCGGAATCACAATATAAACTCGGAGTTTGCTACCAAAAAGGCACAGGAGTGAAAGCCAATATAAACGAAGCACTGAAATGGTTTTTAAGGGCTGCTCAACAAGGATATGCCCCTGCACAAAACGATTACGGCACTTATTTCTTAGATGAGAACAACCCTAAAAAAGATTATCCTACCGCTTTGTTCTGGCTACATAAAGCTGCCGAACAGGAAAATGCACAAGCCATGTACAACATTGCCGTAAGTTACGAAAACGGGTGGGGCGTAGCACAAAGCTTAGAAAATGCCATAAGTTGGTATCGAAAGGCTGCATTGGCAGGCGATGCCGATGCTATGCTGCAAATGGGATTGGCATACGCAGACGGAAGAGGCGTGAAACAAAGTTGGACAGATGCCACTCAATGGCTTTTGAAAGGAGCAGAAGCGGGCAATGCAGAAGCCCAATCCTACTTTGCCTTGTGTCTTTTACAAGGTAAAGGCATAGCAACCGATGCTAAAAAAGCCGTAAAATGGTTGGAAAAAGCAATAGAACAAGACAACGCAATGGCAGCTAACAATCTTGGATTTTGCTATCTCAACGGATTTGGTGTTGAAAAAGATAAAGAAAAAGCCAAATATTATTTTCAGAAATCAGCCGAAATGGGCTATGAGTTGGCAAAGAAAAATTTAAAATTCATAAAATAAAAGTGTGGTAAATTTGCTCCCTTATGTTCTTGTAAGAATACATTTTTTTAAGAAAATATATACAATAATTTGCAGTTTATGGAATTTTTATTTAACTTTGCTTCATCATTTTTTCAAAAAGCCATAAAATGAAAAGAAAAGTTATATTATTTGCAGCGTTGCTTTTGCCCCTTTTCGTTTTAGCACAAAGCAATTTGAGCAAGGCAGACGATAAAAAAACAGATGATTTTGTACACGAAAACTATTTTGGAGGGTTTACACCTGAAGAATTTCAACTCTATAAAGATGCTGCAAAGGCAGGCGATGTTGATGCACAATACAACGTGGGCTACTGCTACGAGAATGGTGAAGGAGTGGAACAAAACTATAGCGAAGCCGCAAAATGGTATCGTAAAGCCGCTGAGCAAGGACTCTCTGCTGCACAACATGGCTTAGGATTTCTCTATGCCTACGGTCAAGGAGTGAAAGAGAATTGGACTGAAGCTGCAAAATGGTTTAGCAAAGCTGCAGAACAAGGCTACGGACTGTCTATTTTTGCCATGGGAGCTTGTTACGAAGACGGCAATGGAGTTCCGCAAAACTTTGTAGAAGCCGCAAAATATTACCGCAAGGCAGTGGATAAAAATGTGGTTGAAGCCTACGAAGCACTCGGACGATTTTATTATATAGGTGGTGGCGTGCCGCAAAACTATGAAGAAGCTGTAAAATTATTTGCGAAAGGAGCAGCTTTGAGAAACCCTAATGCGCAATATTATTTAGGACTTTGCTATCATTTTGGCAATGGAATCAAGGCTGATACCACTGAAGCGGTGAAGTTGTACTTGCTATCGGCAGAACAAGGATTTGCTCCTGCGCAAAACGAATTAGGTAATTTTTATCTTACAGACCCAGCTCATAAAGATTACAAAAAGGCACTTGAATGGCTGAATAAGGCAGTTGCCCAAGACTCGCCTGACGCTTTTTTCAACATGGCACTCTGTTATGAAGAAGGGTGGGGCGTTGAACAAAATTTGAAAACAGCGGTAGAGTGGAATCGCAAAGCTGCTTTAGCGGGCGATGCTGAGGCTATTACAAAAATGGGCATTGCTTACGAAGAAGGAAAAGGTGTTGAACAAAATATGACCGATGCGGTGAAATGGTACCTGAAAGGTGCTGAATTAGGCAATTCGGACGCACAAACCAACTATGCTAAGTGTCTTTTACAAGGCAATGGTATTACGCAAAATTACACAGAAGCCATAAAATGGTTGGAAAAAGCTGTTGCACAAAAAAATCCAATCGCTATTAATAACTTAGGATTCTGCTATCTCAATGGATTTGGTGTAACTGCCGACCTTGAAAAAGCTGAGCAATATTTCCAAAAAGCTGCCGATATGGGCTATGAATTGGCAAAGGAAAATCTAAAAATGCTAAAATAAAGAATAATGAAGAAATTCTCTACTATCCTTGTGTTACTCTTTGTCAGCACCATTGTGTTGGCACAAGACTTCAATCGCTATTTTATTGATGCCACATTGCGCATCGATTACACGTTTATTGGCAATATAAAGCAACAACATATTGCCGTTGATGAACTCTGTAAGATACCTCGTTGGTATGGTAAACATCAGCGATTGAGCGAATTACCTGTTGAAGGAAATGGACAAATTACCGTCCGCGACCACAAAACGCAAACCATTATTTACCGTAATTCCTTCTCAACTTTATTCCAAGAATGGCTCTCTAACGATGAAGCAAAGACAGCGACAAAATCGTTTGAAAACGTTTTCCTCGTGCCATTTCCTAAAGATACAGCCGACATCACCATAGAATTGCGCGACAATCGCCGTTCTGTGATGACACAACTCACCCATATGGTAGTCCCAAACGATATTCTAATTCGTAAAATTGGAGACAAATCGGTTACACCATACGAAACCTTGCAGCAAGCAGCCGATACTTCTCGTTGCATTCACATCGCCTATGTGGCAGAAGGATATACCGAAGCGGAAATGCCAACCTTCCTAAACGACTGTCGCACAGCTATGGAAGCACTCTTTGCGCACGAGCCTTTCAAAACCTTACGCAACCGCTTTAACGTGGTAGCCGTGAAAGCTCCGTCAGCCGAAAGTGGCACTTCCAACCCAGGAAAGGGCATTTGGAAGAACACCGCACTGCACTCTAATTTCAATACTTTTTACAGCGACCGCTATCTAACTACGTTGCATCTCAAAGATTTGCACAATTGGTTGGCAGGAACTCCCTACGAACACATCATTGTTTTGGTGAATACTGACAACTACGGAGGGGGCGGAATTCTCAATTCTTACAACCTTTCCATGACACATCACCGTGCGTTCAAACCTGTGGTAGTACACGAATTTGGACATTCTTTTGCAGGATTGGCTGACGAATATGCCTACGACTACGAAGCCATTCCAATGTTTCCCCACGACATTGAACCTTGGGAAAAGAACATTACCACCATGGTTGATTTTAAATCGAAATGGTCGGACATGGTGAAGAAGGGGACAAAGATACCAACCGAGCAGCCTGCCGACTTAGATAAGCCCAATGCCAAGAAAGAAAAGTGGCAAATTGGTGCTTACGAACCAGCTGGTTACAGTATGCACGGCGTTTATCGTGCCTATCCCGATTGCCGTATGCGCACCAATAACAACCCCGAATTTTGCCCTGTTTGCCAGAAAGCAATCACCGAATTGGTGAAGTTTTACACAGAATAAATCAATTTTGCCAACCCTAACAGTCTGATAGCCTCCCTCAACCCTCCGTTGGGAAGAAAGAAGCCGCCCCCAACCCCTCCGTTGGGAGGGGAGTGCAAATAGATAGTTGGTGGAGCAGGTGGGAATTGGCAGATGGGAATAGTCGGACAAGTCTGAAAGGTCTGACGAGTCGGGGCCTGCAATTGGTGGTAGGTCGGCGGCTTAAATAGTGCAAACAAATAAAAAAACTCCCTTCTCCACGCAATTATGGGGAAGGGAGTTTTTTATTTTTCAACTTTGTTGAGCCTTCTGCTCCGCAAGTTTTTTTGACCTCTACGCTTTATTTTGCAGCGATGCACTCAACTTCTACCAAAGCATTCTTTGGCAAAGTCTTTACAGCAATGGCTGAACGAGCAGGGAATGGTTCGTTGAAAAATTCAGCATAAACTTCGTTCATGGCTGCAAAATCGTTCATGTCAGAGAGGAAAACAGTAGTTTTCATCACGTTAGCGAGCGAGATACCAGCTTCTTCGAGAATAGCCTTTGCGTTGGTGAGCGATTGGCGTGTTTGTTCTTTGATACCACCAGGAGCAAATTCGCCTGTTGCAGGGTCGATAGGGAGCTGACCAGAAGTAATTACTAACCCGTTAGCTTCAATTGCTTGACTGTAAGGACCAATTGCCTTTGGTGCTTTTGCTGTGTTTATAACTTTCATAATCTTTGGTTTTTATTTGTTTTTGGTTTCTTTTTTATTGCCTTTGTTTTTCTTTTTTATTGCTTTTGTTTTTCTTTTTTGTCGCCTTCGGTTTGTGTTGAACCATTGTGCCGTAGGTTTTCATGGCAAAGTTAATAATAAATTGTGAGTTTTGCAAAGATTTTTTTGTTTGCTTTTTTGTACCCATATGCCTTTTTTCAACCTATTCTGTAAAATAAATAGAAGGTGTGCTTCAAAAAAGCACACCCTCATAGGTTTGAAAACCTGCGGCATATAGCCTTATTGTGATAAGATGTAGAATATCTTATGCTGCAAAAATAAGAATTTTGTTTGGAAATAACAAATATTATTACTATTTTTACAAAAAATAATTATAATCAATGGAAAAACAACGAATATTAGGATTAGACCCTGGAACAAATAGTTTAGGTTGGGCTGTTCTTGATTTTGATAATTCAAAGCAAGAATATAACTTAGTTCGCAAAGGAGAAGTTATTTTTGAAGAAGGTGTTGGTAAAAGCGAAAGGGGCGAATTTTCTAAAGCTGCCTATAGAACTTTTTACAAATCAACGCGTAAGCACTATTTTCGCCGCAGACTACGCAAAATAGAAGTGCTAAAAGTATTGGTTAAATATGATTTTTGCCCATATCTATCAGACGATTTGTTAAAACAATGGCACGAAAAGAAAATTTATCCAGCAGTTAAAGAATTTATGGATTGGCAGCGAACCAGCGATGCAGAAGGAAAAAATCCATACTATGACCGCCATTGCTGTTTGAACGAAAAGTTGGATTTATCATTAAAATCAGATAGATACGTTTTAGGAAGAGCATTGTACCACCTTACGCAACGAAGAGGTTTTAAAAGCAACAGATTGATACAAAATAATGATGAAAATGAAGAAGGAAAGGTTAAGAAGGGTATTTCAGAATTAAGTACAGAAATGCAAGAAGCCAATTGCAACTATCTTGGAGATTATTTCTATAAACTTTATACCGAGAAAGGTAATACTGTGCAAATTCGCAAACGATATACTGACAGAGAAAAGCATTATAAAAACGAATTTAATGCTATTTGTGAGAAGCAAGAACTTAACGAAACTATCGTAAAAGAATTAGACAAAGCCATCTTCTTTCAACGTAAATTGAAGCCTCAAAGACATGGTGTTGGTAAATGCACATTTGAGCCAAATAACCGCCGATGCGCAATTTCACACCCTGATTTTGAACGATTCAGAATGCTATGCTTTATCAACAACATCAAAATAAAAACTCCGTTTGAAGAAAATTTACGCCCTTTAAATAATGAAGAAAAAGCATTGATAGAACCTCTTTTTTATAGAAAATCAATTAAAAACTTTGATTTTGAGGAGATTGCAAAAAAGTTGGCAGGGAAAAATAATTACTGTTATATAAAAGATGATTCTTCAAAGCAATATAAATTCAACTATCGCATGTCGCAAGGTGCTTCTACATGCCAGACCATTGCAAAGCTAAAATCTATTTTTGGTGAAGAATGGGAAAATGGTATTGCAGAAACATATACTAATAGAAGAAAAAAGGAAGGGCTTAAGAAACAAGCTGAAATGGTTGATGATATTTGGAATGTTCTCTATTCTGTGTCAGAATGCGATGTACTAAAAGATTTTGCAATAAATAAGTTACAGCTTGACGAAAAAACTGCAGACAATTTTTCTAAAACCAAATTAGCACAAGGCTTTGCTACATTGAGTTTAAAAGCTATCAGAAAAATATTACCTTTCTTAGAGCAAGGTTTTGGCTACACCGAAGCTGTCTTTCTTGCAAATATTCCTACAGTTGTAGGTAAAGAATATTGGAATAACGAAGATATTCGTAATGATATTATGGAAGAAATCAAGACTATATTTTATCATAATACTTTAAAGACAAACGATTCACATAATACCATACTTTTTTGTATTAAAGATATTTTAAGCAATAATTTTGATTTAGCTCCAGCGTGAATTCAACAAGCAAGTGCAAATTTACTTAATTTGTTCGTAAAAGCACTCATATGGTGTTTTAAATTCTAATTTCTTTCTTGGTCTCATGTTA
>QWBY01000578.1_pt1 | contig 25230 bp, 19 predicted proteins | sample 1972471 | NCBI WGS metagenome assembly QWBY01 (sample SAMN09866722, study PRJNA288562) | Human gut metagenome isolate term6_stool, whole genome shotgun sequencing... | reverse complement strand
GGACACTCGCTCATCGGAGTAAGAGGGAAACAGGTGCAAGTCCTGTGCAGACCCGCTGCTGTAAGTCTCCAACCGATCGGCTCGAAGTGATGCCACTGTGGTCCTCCTCGGAGGAGTATGGGAAGGCGACGAGCCGAGAGACAAGCCAGAAAACCTGCCGTCACGTGCATTTTGTATCGCTCCCGAGGACTGGAGCGGTGCCACTGAAAGGATGTAGTCCATCTGTATTTTCCAATTTTTTGACTCGCTATCAGCGACTATTATCCCAAGTGTGGTCATGTAATTCATACTGAGTGATGACGACCCTCTGTGAAGCGGATCGAGTCCATGCACTTTTAGGAGAGACGGTCACCGACATCCGACGGTGGCGGTCTCTCCTTTTTTTGTACCTTTCGGTCAATTAGTTTTACTGACTCACTTCATTCATAGCGATGAGAAACTACATTATCCTTGCGCTCTCCATCCTTGCGATTACCTGCCAAGCCCAGATCGCCGACACTTGGCATGGGACCTTGCGGGTCACCCCGACCTACAGCCTGCCGCTTGTGCTCCACATCACGGAGGGGACCGACGGCTACTCCGCCACCTTAGACAGCCCGGATCAGGGGGCCCAAGGGATTCCGGTAGATCAGATCAGCTTTAGCCCCGACAGCCGGACGCTCAGCTGGCAGAGCCGCGCCATCGGTGCCGGCTATAGCGGTCAGCTCGAGGGTGATACGATCCGGGGAGACTTCTCTCAGCAGGGGTTTACCACTCGACTGGATCTGATACGAGGTGAGTACCGGACGAGCAAGCCCAAGGACGACCTCCCCTACCTCTCCACCGAGCTAACCATCCCCTCAGGAGAGGTGACCCTCGCCGCCACCCTGACGGAGCCAAGCGAGCAGAAGAGCTCTACCGCAGTGGTCTTGGTAGCGGGCAGTGGACCTAATGATAGGGACGAAAAGCTAGGACCACACAAGCCCCTCCGCGACATAGCCGACCACCTCACCCGGCAGGGCATCACCGTGCTGAGGTATGACAAGCGAGGAGTGGGCAAGTCTACGGGGACCTTCGGAGCCTCAATGCTGAGTGACTTCGAGGCAGATGCCAAGTCGGCACTTGAGCACCTCAGAGGGACGGGACGCTACTCGAGGGTGGGTCTCATAGGCCACAGCGAGGGAGGACTGATAGCCGAGAGTATCGCAGCAGAGAGTCCGGCAGACGTTGACTTTATCGTGCTGCTTGCCGCCCCTGGGACCTCAGGTGTGGAGATCATCACATACCAGAATGTAGTAATGATGTCAAGCCTAATCACCCCCGAGACAAAGGAGGACTTCGCCAAGATTACCAGTGAGACCTTCAAGGATCTCGCCCTCCACCCCACCACCCGAGCGGAGGACTCTACGCTGATGCGGGGCTACTTCGAGAGGGTGCTACCGCTGGTCCGCGAGGAGCAGCGGGCAGCGACGAGTGCGATGGTCCTCAGTGACAGGTACTTCAGCTCAATGCTTGATGCGACCTCCACACCATACTACAAGGAGTTCCTCAGGAGCGATCCCTCCGCCCTCCTTCCACGGATCACCTGCCCGATACTGGCTCTTAATGGGAGTAAGGATATGCAGGTGGAGGCGTCAGGCAATCTCGGCGCAATCAAGCGTCTTGCGACAGCATCCTCCGGTGTGAGGACAGAAGAGATCGCGGGACTCAATCACCTTTTCCTACCCTGCAGCACCGGTCTCCCGGGCGAGTACATCCACCTCAAGCCGGGCTTCTCGAGCCAGGCCCTGGAGATGATGACGGAGTGGATCAAGGAGGGAGAATTGGGCAGGTAATGCCTTTTGGGTAAATTTGCACTATCAGTGATAGTTATCAGTAAGCAATCCTCTATATGTTTTCCGGAATAGTCGAGACAACGGCAAAGGTGCTCCGCGTGGATCACCCTCACGATAGTACAAATGTGGACCTCACCCTGACCGTCCCCTTCTGGGACGAGCTGGCGATAGACCAGAGCGTGGCGCACAATGGAGTCTGCCTGACGGTTGTCTCAGTCCATCCCGAGGAGAAGAGCTACACCGTCACCGCGGTGCAGGAAACCCTTGAGCGCTCCAACCTCGGCGACCTCAAGCCCGGTGATCGGGTCAATGTGGAGCGGAGCATGAGGAGTGATGGCCGCCTCGATGGGCATATCGTCCAAGGACATGTCGATACCACTGCCGAGTGCATCGGGCTGGAGGATGTGGGCGGAAGCACCTACTACACCTTCCGCTATAGTGTCTCTGACGAGATGGCAGCTCGTGGCTACACCACTGTGGAGAAGGGCTCTGTCTGCATCAATGGCGTCAGCCTCACCGTGGTGGACTCCGAGAGAGACACCTTCAAGGTCGCCATCATTCCCTACACCAAGGAGATCACCAACTTCGGTGACCTGTCGGAGGGGAAGCGGGTTAATCTTGAGTTTGACATCATCGGCAAGTACCTCGCCAAGCTTATCACCTTCCGCCAGTAACCCTCTCCCCCATGGACCCCGACAGCAACCCTCTCAGCGAGCTGATCCAGTCGCGCCAGAGTACTCGCAAGTATCTTGATAAGCCGGTACCACGTGAGGCGATCGAGCACATACTTGATCTGACACACTTGGCACCATCTGCCACCAATTCGCAACCCTGGCGCTTCATCGTCGTTGATGATCCGGAGCTCAAGGTCGCTGTTGCGAAGTGTCTCACCTCCCCCCTACTCCCATCGATGAACACCTTCGCCAAGGAGGCGCCGGTGCTCATCGTCGTAGTCGAGGAGCCGGCCAATGTGGCGGCTAAAGTGGGAAACCTACTCAAGAAACAGCACTTCTCTCGGATCGACATCGGTATCGCCGTGGGCTATCTCACGCTGGCAGCACGCAGCGAGGGGCTTGACACCTGCGTCATAGGCTGGGTGGATAATAAGAAGATCCGGGACATCCTCCGGATACCTCGGGGGAAGACGGTCCAGCTGGTGGTGTCGCTCGGCTACTCCGATGACCCTATGCGACCCAAGACCAGGAAGAAGATGGACAAGATCCGCACCTATAATACATACTAACCTCATCTCTCTGTAGCAACATCATCTATGGCTCAGAAACCAAGCATACCCAAGGGCACTCGCGACTTCTCCCCCGAGGAGATGGCGAAGCGCAATTACATACTCAATACGATCATCAGCACTTACCGGCTCTATGGCTATCGCGAGATACAGACGCCGGCGATGGAGAACCTCTCCACCCTACTCGGAAAGTATGGCGATGAGGGAGATCGGCTGATCTTCCGCATCCTCAACTCTGGCGATAGTCTCAAGGACTTCGACCGACAGGAGCTGCTGACGATCGATCCGGCTGACTTTGCCTCCCGAGCCTGCGACCGTGGACTGCGGTATGACCTGACGGTCCCTTTTGCTCGGTATGTGGTGCAGCATCGTAATGAGATCACCCTCCCCTTCAAGCGGTATCAGATACAGCCGGTATGGCGTGCAGATCGCCCCCAGAAGGGTCGGTACCGCGAGTTTTACCAGTGCGATGCCGACGTGATCGGCTCCGACTCCCTCCTGCATGAGGTGGAGCTGACACAGATCATTGATACCGTCTTCGCCAAGCTGGGCGTGCGGGTCGTGATCCTCCTTAATAATAGGAAACTCCTCACTGCCATCAGCGAGCAGCTGGGGATTGAGAACATCATCGACCTGACCGTCTCCATCGACAAGCTGGAGAAGATCGGCTGGAAGGGTGTCGAGGAGGAACTGCGTGGCAAGGGCATCAGCGAGGAGGCGATCAGTCGCCTGAAGCCTATCCTCGGTATCTCGGGAAGCAATGAGGAGAAGCTGGAGAAGCTCGCCGACCTCTTCAGCGAGAGCGAGGTGGGTCGCAAGGGGGTGGAGGAGCTGACCTACATCCTCGACAAGCTACGCCACTGTCGTCTGCAGAATGAGGTTCGGCTGGACCTCTCTTTAGCACGAGGATTGGACTACTACACCGGGACTATTTTCGAGGTGAAAGCGCTTGACACACCTATGGGGAGCATCACCGGTGGAGGTCGGTATGACAATCTCACAGGAGTATTCGGGCAGAGCGGTATGAGCGGCGTGGGGATCTCCTTCGGTGCGGAGCGGATCTTTGATGTACTGGAGGCGCTGGATCTCTATCCTGAGTCGACCCACTCGGGGACGCAGCTGCTTTTCATCAACTTTGGGGAGAAAGCCTTGGACTACATTCTTCCCCTACTCGGCGAGCTTCGTAGTGAGGGGATCACGGCGGAGGTCTACCCCGATGATGCGAAGATGAAGAAGCAGATGTCCTACGCCAATGCACTCTCGATCCCTTATGTCGCATTCATCGGCGATGACGAGATCGAGCAGCATACCATAAGCGTCAAGGATATGGAGTCTGGCGAGCAGCAGAGCTATACCACCGAGGAGCTGATCGCTCTCCTCCGGTCGTGAGTTATGGGTGACAGCGATACATACTGCAGGGTAGAGCTGCAAGGCAACGTAGGGCATGACCCGCTGATCCGCTACCTGGATGAGAGGACCTGTATGGCATCATTCAGCGTGGCGACAGATAGTCTCCTCCCCGACACTCCGGGTGGAGCGGTGACAGACTGGCATGACGTCGTCTGCTACCGGGAGCCCGCTCACTATGTGGAGACCCACATCCGTAAGGGGTATAAGGTGCGTATCGTCGGCAGACTGACCTACAAGAGGTACCGCAATGGCGAGGATAGATACAATCGCAAGGCGATGATCATCGCTGAGCAGGTCGCTCTCATCTCTAAGCCTCAGCCCAAGACAGTGACCCCTCAAGAGGAGTCGATCACTTCGCCTTACGCAGACTATAGAGAGACGCTCAGTAAGGATGCTGAGTCAGGTCTGCCCTTTTGATATCCCCGATGATAGACAGCATAGCAATTTTTATCTTTGGAAGGCATCGAATACATCAGTAGCGGGCTGCTACAGGGCGTGGGCGTGATCCCCCTGGGGCCGGAGGGCATCGTGACGCTGGTCATTACTCTGGTACTGATCGCAGTCTGCCTCTACTACAGTGGCTTCTGCTCCTCATCGGAGGTGGCCTACTTCGCCCTCACCCCATCGCAGCTGGAGGAGCTGAAGTCCTCTAAGGAGGAGCGGGACAAGAAGGTGATCTATCTGCTGGAGCATGGGGAGTATATGCTCAGCACGATATTGATCTCCAATAACTTCGTCAACACAGCGATCGTGATGCTGAGTGACTCGGTCGTCAATCAGACACTGGACTTCACCTATGCGCGTACGCTCGGCTTCATACTGCAGGTGGTGGTCATCACTTTCGCAATCCTACTGGTGGGCGAGATTATCCCGAAGGTCTCCACGCAGATGGATCCGCTCAAGGTGGCACGTCGTAATGTCACGACTCTCTTCACCTTCTATGGCGCCCTCAAGGGGATCAATAAGGCTCTCGTCCGTATGGGCGAAGTGATCGGCAAGTCCCTAACAAAGAATAAGTCTGAGCTTGACCGAGAGGACCTCAGCAAGGCCATCGAACTGACAACGGAGGACAGCGAGGAGCAGGGGGTGCTCAATGAGATCCTGCTCTTCCAGCGCAAGACTGTCTCCGAGGTGATGACACCGAGGATCGATATGGCGGCGCTGGAGCTCTCAACGCCCTATGCGGAGGTACTCTCCTTCGTGGAGGAGTGCGGCTACTCGCGCATACCGGTCTACGACAAGCGGATCGACTCGATCAAGGGGATCCTGTATGCCAAGGACCTCCTGCAGCATCTCAGCGAGGCACCCGACTTCCGCTGGGAGGGACTGCTGAGGGAGGTACTCTACACGCCCGAGGACGTGAAGGTAAGCCATATGCTGGAGGTCTTCCGTAAGGAGCGTCGCCATATGGCGATCGTGGTGGATGAGTATGGTGGTACGAGTGGTCTGGTGACGATGGAGGACCTATTAGAGGAGATCGTCGGAGACATCGAGGACGAGTACGATGAGGACGAGCAGCTCTACAGGGAGCTTCCAGACGGGTCCTTTGTCTTTGATGGCAAGATCAGTATCCTTGACTTCCTCCGCATCGTTAAGGTGGAGGACTACGATGCCATCTTAAGGGTATCGGACGAGGCGGAGACACTGGCGGGACTACTACTGGAGGTGAAAGGGGACTTCCCCCAGGTCAATGAAGTGATCACAATTGATGGGCATAAATTCAAGGTACTCTCCATCACCAACAGACGCATCAGCAAGATCCTCTTTATCCCCGATCCGGCGAAGGCTCAGGATGACGAGGAGAGAGAGCAAGAGACTGAGGAGAGACCATGACAAACCGGTCTTCTGTGGTGGTGATCCCCCGCATTGACTCAAGTGAGGATACCCACCTGACGCTGAAGCGTGGACTCCGACGGCTCTTTACCGACGAGGAGTTGCCGCATGTGGCTCATTACTCAGACGGAGCGCCCTACTTCCCCAATCGTCCCGACCTCCTCTACTCCTCCTCCGACTGCCACTGCAGCGTCGCCCTCCAGGTGGCTCCTGCGGGACTACTACCGGTAGGCATCGATGTGGAGGATAAGGCGGATCAAGCCGCGAGGATCCTCCCACGCTACACCACAGAGGCAGATCGCCGGGCAATGGCGTGCTACCCTAAGATAAGCCCACTTGAGCTATGGAGTGCCAAGGAGGCGGTTTTTAAGGCCTTCAGTCGCTACGTGCGGGACTTCCAGACGGACATCACTCTTCTCTCACCGGGACACTTCACTGTCAATCGTCTCGGTGAGGTATCAGTGTCCTATAGGTCGGGGAGCGAGTTAAGTGCCCTCTCCGAGAGCCACCACACCTATCCTGACTCGCTCGTCCTCGCCTTTATCACCGCCCCCGAGGTGGAGGAGCGGCTGATCGTCCTCTGAGGATATGCAAAAAGTGGTACCTTTGTTACCCAAACATACTTTCAATAAAATTGCCAAAGAATATGGCCAAGAAAATCAAGGCAATCACGCCCCGGTCAGAGAATTACTCCCAGTGGTACAATGACATCGTACTGAAGGCTGACCTGGCGGAGAATGCTGCCGTCCGCGGCTGTATGGTCATCAAGCCATACGGCTTCGCTATCTGGGAGCGGATGAAGGAGCTTCTCGATAAGTCATTCAAGGAGACCGGCGTCAGCAACGCCTACTTCCCCCTTCTGATCCCTAAGTCCTTCCTCAGCCGGGAGGCGGAGCATGTCAAGGGCTTTGCCAAGGAGTGTGCTGTGGTGACCCACTACCGGCTCAAGGCGACAGAGGACGAGTCTGCGGTCATCGTCGACCCCGAGGCTAAGCTCGATGAGGAGCTGATCATCCGCCCCACCTCGGAGACGGTGATCTGGAATACGTACAAGAATTGGATCCACTCCTGGCGCGACCTCCCTCTGCTCTGCAATCAGTGGTGCAACGTCATGCGCTGGGAGATGCGTACCCGTCTCTTCCTCCGCACGAGCGAGTTCCTCTGGCAGGAGGGGCATACCGCCCATGCCACTGAGGAGGAGGCTCAGGAGCGAGCTCGGCAGATGCTTAGGGTGTATGCAGACTTTGCTGAGAAGAAGATGGCTATGCCGGTTATCCGTGGTGTAAAGACGCCTACAGAACGCTTTGCCGGTGCCATTGACACCTACACCATCGAGGCGATGATGCAGGATGGGAAAGCGTTACAGAGCGGTACATCACACTTCTTGGGGCAAAACTTTGCCAAGGCCTTTGACGTCACCTTTGCCGATAAGGATGGCGAGGAGAAGCTGGTCTGGGCCACCTCATGGGGCGTATCAACCCGCCTGATGGGCGCCCTGATCATGACCCACTCTGACGACAACGGACTGGTGCTGCCCCCTGCTCTGGCTCCGATCGATGTTGTGATCATCCCGATCTACAAGAGTGACGAGGAGCGTGCTCAGATCACCGAGCTGGTGGAGCCACTCATCAAGGAACTTCGCGATCACGACATCAAGGTGAAGTACGACGATGCGGACAACAAGAAGCCGGGGTGGAAGTTCTCCGAGTACGAGATGAAGGGCGTACCGGTCCGCCTTGCCCTCGGACCTCGCGACGTAGAGGAGGGGACGATAGAGGTGATGCGCCGAGATACGCTGGAGAAGGAGACCGTCCCCTACGAGGGCCTCGGCAAGCGGGTCGAGGATCTGCTGGATCAGATCCAGGAGAATCTCTACAAGCGTGCTCTTGACTTCCGCACCGCACACACCTACAGCTGCGACGACTGGGACGACTTCTGCGAGAAGGTCAAGGCCGGTGGCTTCGTAATGGCACACTGGGACGGTACCGCAGAGACGGAGGAGCGGATCAAGGATCTGACCAAGGCGACGATCCGATGCATCCCACTCGGTCAGCCGGACGAGCCGGGTAAGGACATCCTGACCGGCAAGCCCTCAGAGCGCCGAGTACTCTTTGCCTGCTCCTATTGATAAGGCTCAATGAGCCAATCAGGACTACTTATCCTTATCGCCGTGGTGCTGGTCTGCCTGCTCCTCGGCGATACTCTTTTGAGACGTGCCGGGTATCGCAATCACACCATCAAGCGGAAGCCTGCTATACCTATGTCATCACCTTCTATTCCCTACGCTGAGCTACTGAAGCAGCTCCAGCCCCCCATAGTGCCTGCCGAGGAGCTGGAGAGGCTGACAGCTGAGATGCAAGGGATCTACCCACGCTACCTGATCCTCGACCTGCAGACTACAGGGCTCTCGATCCGGAAGGGCGAGGAAGACCGCATCGTGCAGGCGGCTTGGCTGGGCTTAGACGACCAATATCGTGAGCTCTGTCATGGCGTGGTGCTGGTGGAGCAAAGCAATGCCGGCAGTGACGATGCGAGGAAGGTACACCACTTGGACACCCACACACTTCGGATCATAGGGAAGAGCGAGGGGGAGCTCCTCGAGCTACTCCTTCCGCTCATCAAGAGATCCTCCGTCCTCGTCTGTCACAACGTCCGCTTCGACCTAAGCATCCTCCTTGGAGCGATACGACGACTGCACCCGACAGCTGAGCTTTGGCTCAAGCACAAGGAGGCGATCTGCACCATGGTGCTTAGCGCTGCCCTTGATCCTCATTGGCGGCATCACTACCGCTCACTCACGTCACTAACCAACGAGTACACCGGGATCAGCCCTGCAGATATGGATGCCATCGACATAACCGCCTGGCGCAATGTCTGCCTGACTCGGATCTGTCTTGCACAGCTACGCCTCCGCTACCCTGACGAGACAGAGCCAGGAGACCTGCCCATAGTAGGGGACTACCTTGACCAACGAGTAGGACATTAGTCCGCAATGACATTCTTGCAATAAAGGATAGCAGAATTGTCTGTGTATTAGAAAAAAGGTATATTTGTACAGAAGATAGAGGAGGTAATACCCCTATCGCTGAACACTAACCGTAGACACAAAGTACACAAGGAAGAGTTATGAGTAACAATAATTCCGGAATAAAGTTCATGATGGGTCTCTTCGTAGGCTCAGCCATCGGAGCAGCCATCGCATACCTCTCTGACGAGAGCCGTCGCAACCAGCTCATTGATGATATGTCAGATACCGCCGACAAGGTGAAGAGCAACGTGAAGGACGCTTACTACGAGGGTCGTATCCGTGCACGCAAAGCCGGACATGATCTCTCTCACTACGTTGATGACATCAAGGGCGATGCAGAGGACATCTACTCTACAGTGAAGGACTCCGCTTCCCAGCTGGGAAATAAGGCTAAGGACACCGCTCAGAAGGTCGCTGACCTGACAGAGGAGGAGCTCGAGGACCTCAAGGCTGAGGCCAAGGAGCAGAAAGACAAGCTCGCCGAGGAGGCCAAGAAAAAGGTCAGCAAGGACTAACCCCCCTTTGGCGCACTCAGAGCCACTTATCTACAGATGGGATTGCCGAAGTATCCTCGCAAGGATCCTTCGCTGTCTCATCTGTCTTTATCCCACGAGAGTATCACCTTACTTATTAAGGTATAGACATGGCTAAGACAATCAAGCAAATCATCGATGAAGTAAAGACAGAGGCTCTCTCCTTCGTGGGTGCCAAGCGCGAACTCGTGAAGCTCGAGGCAATCGAGAAGGGAGTCCCTGCCGGCATCAAAGGGGTGTACTACCTTATTATGGCTGTCGTCGGGCTGACGGCACTCCTATTTCTTCAAGTGGTCATCGCACTGCTTTTTGCCATGATCTTTGCTTCCGACCTACTGAGCGCCTACGACACAGTCTCCGCTCTGGCGGCAGGCTTCGGGTGCTTAGTGGGGCTACTGCTACTCATCGAGCTCATCCTCCTTCTTCTCAAGAAGCCGATCACCAGCTCGCTCGAGGAAAAGATCATCTCCTCTCAGCTGGATAAGCTGGAGGATATGGAGGAGAAAAAGGCCGGAGAGGCTCGGCGTGAGACCGCCACAGTGACCATGGTCGCTGACGTGACTGATGTCCATGGCGAGTCAGTGATCCCCGGCACAGAGTCGCCGGACCACCCGGTTGTGGAGGTTCACCAATTTACTGACGAGGACGACCCACAGGGCAACTAACCATAAATCCCACTGAGAGAGGACACTACTATGAGCACAAAGGCATATAAGCCAGACTATAAGAGCCGGCTGGAGGCGCAGAAGCGCCGCTTAGAGAGCCGATCGGAGGAGAGCAAGATGCGGATCCTCAATAATGTGGACTACCTCCGCACCGATGGTGCCGAGGTAGTCAAGGGCGAAGCACTGAGAGCCCTCTCAGACAAAAGCCCGGTAGCGGCGAAGCTGGTAGGAAACGTGCTGGGCATCAAGGCTCCCTCTGACAGCCCCCGCACCCATATCGTCCGTATGGATCGCGATCAGGATGGCACTATGAGTGAGCATACACGTGTCTCCCGTCTCCTCCGGGACACCCAGTCGGGAGAGGGCACCGGTAAGCCCTCCATAGTAAGCAGGCTTCAGGACTCCTCATGGAGCGCACTTCTCCAGGACGTGGTGATACCTGCAGGATTAGCCGTCGGTAGCAGCCTCCTACTCGCCGGGACCCTTCGGGGAGCAGGCAGTGGTCTCCGTGGCTTGACTAAAGGACTTATCAAAGGAATCGGAAAAGGGGTTTTCAAACTGTAAAAACGGACGAAAAACCGATTTTTTTAATTATATTTGTCCATCGAAAGATTGATGATTGCGGATCATACCGCGGTCTCTATAACACTGACACCAGTAACTGATTTTACATAACAGACAATCACTATGATCAAAGTAGCTATCAACGGCTTTGGCCGTATCGGTCGCTGTGCATTCCGCGCAGCTCAGAAGCACGACAACATCCAGATCGTTGCCATCAATGACCTCTTGGACGTCGACTACCTCGCTTATATGCTGAAGTACGACACCATGCACGGTAAGTTTGAGGGCGAGGTGGACTGCGATAAGGAGAAGAACCTCCTGATCGTCAATGGAAATAAGATCCGCTGCACCCAGGAGACCGATGCTGCTAATTGCAAGTGGGACGAGGTCGGCGCCGAGTATGTACTCGAGTGCACCGGCTTCTACCTCACCAAGGAGAAGAGCGATGCTCACCTCAGAGGTGGTGCCAAGTATGTCATTATGAGCGCCCCCTCCAAGGACGACACCCCTATGTTCGTCATGGGTGTTAATAACACCACCTACAAGAAGGGCACCCAGATCGTCTCCAACGCCAGCTGCACCACCAACTGCCTCGCACCCCTCGCTAAGGTGCTGCACGACAACTTTGGCATCAAGGATGGTCTCATGACCACCGTGCACTCCACCACCGCTACCCAGAAGACCGTCGATGGTCCCTCCAAGAAGGACTGGCGTGGTGGCCGTGCTGCTGCCGGCAACATCATTCCCTCCTCTACCGGTGCCGCTAAGGCTGTAGGTAAGGTGATCCCCTCTCTCAATGGCAAGCTGACCGGTATGTCTCTCCGCGTGCCTACTCTGGACGTCTCTGTCGTTGACCTGACCGTCAACCTCGAGAAGCCTGCCACCTATGAGGAGATCTGCAAGGCGATGAAGAAGGCCAGCGAGGGCGAGATGAAGGGCATCCTCGCCTACACTGATGAGGCTGTTGTTTCTTCCGACTTCCTCGGTGACACCCACACTTCTATCTTTGATGCCACCGCAGGTATTGCTCTCACCGACACTTTCGTAAAGGTACTCTCTTGGTACGACAACGAGATCGGCTACTCCAATAAGCTCATTGAGCTCTGCGAGTATATGGCTAAGGCAAATGCCTAAGTAATCGCATCCTATAGACTACTCCCACTTGCGGAGTAGACCTCATAAGGGCTGTGCTGACCAGTGTCAACACAGCCCTTTTTTCTATATCCAAAACCGGATAGTGCAAGTCCCTGCTAAGGTATGGCCTCAAGGAGCGTGCGTATCGTAGCACTAAGGTTCGCCCGAGCCACCTCCGATCTCATCGCCACATCCGGTGGGGTACCGGGTGGATTGATGCAGGCGATGCGCTCGAAGCCGGCAGTCAGCAGCTTATCCCTCGCCCCGACCCGACCGGCAACGAGCCATGTAGGCACTCCGGCAGATCGGGCACGTCTCATGATGCCGTAGGGCAACTTCCCCATCAGTGTCTGCTCATCTGCACTTCCCTCACCGGTGATCACGCAGTCGGCACCGCGGATGAGGTCATCAAAGTGCAAGTACTCAAGGAGCAGGTCGATCCCTGACCGGCACTCCGCTCCGAGGAATTGCATAAAGGCATAGCCGAGTCCGCCCGCAGCTCCTGCACCCGGCTCACCACTGCGATCGTAGCCCAGGTGGTCCGCTGCTCGATACGCCAGCTCTCGCACCCTATCCTCAATCTCCGAGACCATCGCAGGGGTCGCGCCCTTCTGTGGAGCAAAGACGCAAGCCGCTCCACGTGGACCACAGAGTGGATTAGTGACATCACTCGCCAAGATAAAGTGACAGTCGCAGAGTGCTTCACATAGCGCCTCTCGCTCCACGCCGAGAGCGTCAACAAGAGCCTGCAGCATACCCACCCCGCCATCGCAGGTGGCGGTGCCCCCCAGCCCCACGATAAATTGCCGGTAACCACGACGATAGGCATCAGCTACCAACTGGCCAACCCCATACGAGGAGGCCACGAGCGGATTACGTCGATGCGGGGGGACAAAGTGGAGTCCCACTGCCTGGGCTGACTCAATGAGCGCCACCCGCTCCCTCGTGACACCGTATGAAGCAGTGATCGGGCACCCCAGCGGATCCCTCACCCGGAGAGACACACGCTCTCCTCCCATCACTGCCAAGAAAGCGTCCAGCATCCCCTCCCCTCCATCTGAGACCGGTACGGAGACCACCTCCGCAAGAGGATCAGCACGGCAGATCGTCTCCGAGACAACCGCCTCCGCCTCCAGCGAAGTAAGGCACCCCTTGAAGGAGTCTATGACCAAGACATACGATCGCATTGCTATCGCAATATACGCAGAAAGATCCAAAAGCCTCACACCATAGTCTACGAAACCAGCAAGTGTCAAAATGGAGCCCTATAGAGGCCTGTAAGTAGATGATTCTCAGAAGCCAGACAGGGTGCACACTCTCTCGGCATCAGGCAGTCATCCGAGGCTGCCACAGGAGAGGCTGTTTCCCAACACTTTGCGACGGCAGGCTCTAAGAAAACTCTAATACCGATATTAGTGACGCCTAATATCGGTATTAGAGTTTTCTTTTACCGGTATTAGATCACCCCTCCCACTTTGGGCTCTCCACATAGACCTTGGACTATGATGATCAAGTTTTCCAGAAGAGGGGAGCCACTAGAGTGGTTTGCGACCGCCACCCCTGCTATACCTAACGACCCTCATACGGGATTTATGTGGAGCGGAGGATTTTCATTGATGTTAAGAAAACTCTATATTTGTAAGAGCGTATGAAGAAGCTGCGAACCATATTGGTCGGTCTGGCGGGGATCCTTGCAGTCCTCTCCCTCTCGGTGTCATGCCATCGGTCTGAGGGTGTTGATCGGTTTGCGATCTCTGCCCTTGACAGCCTCGATCGAGTGATTGAGCAACGCTCTCACTATATGGAGCTCAAGGAGGAGCGTCTCGGTGAGCTGCGCGCAAGATTAGAGACCACCGAGCAGGAGGGGGTACCCTTAGAGCAGCGCTATCGCAGTACATTTGAGCTCGCACAAGAGTATAGGCCTTTCCGCTTTGACTCCGCACTTTACTTCTCTCGGAAGGCACTGGAGCTGGGGCATCAGCTCGAGGACTTGAGTGCCTCACGCCGCGCCGGCATAGAGGTCGCCTATTGCTATCTCTCAGCGGGACTCTTCCTTGAGGCACGCGAGACCATTGATGCGATAACTCCCGACAGCACTCTGGATGGTGAGGAGGCTATTGCCATCCATCTCCTCCGCATGAAGTACTTCCTCGACCTTGCGGACTACAACGACCACAATGACGAGATGGCGCACAGGTACCGCTCGGCAGGTCTCAGGGAGGCAGATGAGGTGATCGCCCTCGCACCAGAGGGCTCTCACGATCACTACTATGCGCTGATCCATAAGCGGCTACACCTACATCAGTACCGTGAGGCACTCTCGACGATCGATGAGCTGCTCCGGCAGTCGTCGATCACAGATCGTGACCGAGCCATACTCCTGTCACTGAAGGGGACAGCCGCCACGCTTATGGACGATGATCTGGCAGCGGTAGAAGCTCTGGCTCAGTCTGCCGTGTATGACCTAATCACCGGTACGCACGAGACCACTTCGCTTGCCCGTCTTGCAAGCGAGCTGTATCGTATGGGCGACATTGACCGGGCAGCAAGGTACATCGACCTCGCCATGGAGGACGCCAATTACTATGACGCAAAGCACCGAAAGGTAGCCGTAGGTGACATTCGCCCACTGATCGAGCAGAGCAGGATGCATCAGATTGACCTACGACGACGTCAGATGACCACCTACACCTTAGTGGCCTCACTGCTCTGTCTGCTGCTGGTTGCAGCAATCGTGGTGATCATCCTCCAGATGCGCCACCTACGCCGGGCGACGAGGCAGATAGAGGAGACCAATGGCGCCCTTCGGCTCTCCAATGAGCGACTCGAGGAGGCCAATGCGATCAAGGACGAGTACATCGGATCCTCCTTCTACAGGCAGGGCGCTTACTTCCACGAGCAGGAGGAGCTCTACCGCTTCCTCAGACAGCGCTTAGAGAGCAAGCAGTACGATGCGATCCGTAAGCGGATCCGCCAGAGTGAGGTGACGAGAGAGCGTAAAGATATGTACACCGACTTCGATGAGACCTTTACCCACCTCTTCCCCACTTTTGTCACGGAGTACAACGCTCTCTTCCCCCCTGAGGAGCAGCAGACCCTCCTCCCCGGTGACCCGCTAACCCCCGAGATGAGGATCTTCGCACTGATCCGTGTCGGGGTCTCCAAGACGGAGCAGGTGGCACACTTCCTCAATTACTCCGTCAATACGATCAACACCTACAAGACACGGGTGAAAAATAAGTCCCTCGTGGAGAATAAAGACTTTGAGGGCGAGATCATGAAGATCGGGAGATCGAGGTAGACTCCTCAACAAAAAAAGAGAGAGAAAGGGACAAAAACAGGGTCTCAACCCTCCTAAAAAGACCATATTGAGGTTATATTTATAGGTTAAGAAAATTAATTAGTTATCTCATAACCTGCACACTACGACCTCAATTGACTGATATACCCTTATATACTTTTGTGGTTGCTTGGCAGACTGTCCGTAAGGGGTGACTTTTGTATCAGAAATTAATGGAGCCCGCTCCGTCTTGACCCATAGGGGCGATCCATTATCCTCGATCACATTTTTCGAAACCCTATAATATAAGCAGTCATGAAACCACGTACGCTTATCCTCTCCCTGCTCCTTGCACTGACGATCTCAATCGGATCTGCCGGGGCACAAGAGGTCCTCAAGTCTCCTAACGGCAACCTCACCCTTACCTTCCACCTCGGGAGCAAGGGCGAGCCGATGTATCGCCTTGACTATGGCGACAAGCCGGTCGTGCGGGACAGCCACTTAGGCTTTTTCCTCAAGGATCACGAGGATGGTGACCTCGTCTCTGCCTTTGAGCAGCAGGGCGACGCCGTCCGCTCCACCTTTGACGAGACCTGGACACCGGTCTGGGGCGAGGTGAGCACGATCCGCAACCACTACAATGAGATGCTCATCCGTCTCCGTCAGAGGGAGAATGGTCGCGAGATGGACCTCCGCTTCCGCCTCTTTGATGACGGTATGGGGCTGAGGTACGAGTTTCCCGACCAGGATCGCCTGATCTACTTCACGGTGAAGGAGGAGGCAACGGAATTTGCCATGGCGGGCGATCACACCGCCTTCTGGATCCCGGGCGACTACGACACGCAGGAGTACAACGTCACCGAGTGCCATCTCAGCGAGATCCGCAGCCGGTACGATGAGGCTCACATCCACAACGCCTCTCAGCAGGACTTCTCCAAGACCGGCGTGCAGACCCCACTGCAGCTCAAGGCTGACAATGGGCTCTACATCAATATCCACGAGGCAGCGCTGATTGATTTCCCGGCACTCAACCTGGAGCTGGACGACAAGGTCATGATCTTCCGTGCACACCTCACCCCGGACGCGCAGGGAAACAAGGGGCACGTGCAGACTGCATTCAATACCCCTTGGCGTACCATCATCGTCAGTGACGATGCGCGGGACATCCTTGCGAGCAAGATGATCTATAACCTCAATGAGCCGTGCAAGATCGAGGACACCTCCTGGATCAAGCCGATGAAGTATATGGGCGTCTGGTGGGAGATGATCACCGGCAAGAGCACATGGGCCTACACCGACGACCTCCACAGCGTCCACCTCGACCGGACCGACTACTCCAAGGTGAAGCCCAACGGTCGTCACGGAGCCACGACCGCCAACGTGAAGCGCTTCATCGACTTTGCCTCCGCCCACGGAATGGACGGACTGCTTGTCGAGGGGTGGAACGTTGGCTGGGAGGACTGGTTTGGTCACCAGAAGGACTACGTCTTTGACTTCGTCACCCCCTACCCCGACTTTGACATCGAGGAGATCCACCGCTACGCCAAGGAGAAGGGGATCAAGATGCTGATGCACCACGAGACCTCCAGCTCAATCCGCAACTACGAGCGTCACTTGGATGCTGCCTTTGACCTGATGAAGAAGTACGACTACCCGGGCGTCAAGACCGGCTACGTCGGTGACATCGTCCCCTACGGGGAGTACCACTATGGTCAGTGGCTGGTCAATCACTACCTCTATGTGGTGAAGAAGGCTGCCGAGCGGCAGATCATGATCAATGCTCACGAGTCGGTCCACATGACCGGACTGAGCCGCACCTACCCCAACCTTCTCTCTCAGGAATCGGCCAAGGGGCAGGAGTTCCAGACCGGTGGCAATCCCGCCAACCACCTTACCCTACTTCCCTTTACCCGCCTTATCGGCGGTCCGATGGACTACACTCCCGGAATCCTGATGATGGACCTCAGCCGACTCAATCCGGACAACCACAACGCCGTCCGCACCACCGTCTGCAATCAGCTCGGCAGCTACCTGACGATGTACACACCACTCCAGATGGCGGCCGACCTGCCCGAGCACTACGAGGAGCGGATGGATGCCTTTGAGTTTATCGAGAAGGTGCCGGTAGACTGGAGCGACAGCAAGTACCTCGAGGCGGAGCCCGGACGCTACGTTACCGTGGCACGTAAGGACAAGGCGAGCGAGGACTGGTACATCGGCAGCGTCAGCGGTGTAGACCGCACGACGAAGATCAGCCTCGACTTCCTCACCCCGGGTAAGAAGTATCTCGCCAAGGTGTGGCAGGACGGCAAGAAGGCTCACTACCTGACCAACCAGTACGACTATACCATCACGGAGAAGAAAGTGACCTCCAAGAGCACCCTCACCCTGCACGAGGTGGAGGGCGGTGGCTTCGCCGTGCTCCTCTCTGAGATCAAGTAAATCCCTTAATCCCATATCTTAGTATGAATAAGAATAGCAGTATACTCAAGCAGGCTCTGCGACTACTCGCCCTACTGGTGGTGGTCAGCGGGAGTGCGCTCTCTGCTCTCGCCCAGTCGGTTCGCGCCCATGGCGTGGTGGTCGACGTGGAGGGCTCTCCCCTACCCGGTGTCACCGTGCGGGTGACTGACAAGACAGGGCAAGGGACGATCACCGATATGGACGGCAACTTCTCCATCCAGGTCGAGAAGTCTGATCGCCTCACCTTCACCTACGTCGGCTTCGTCGATCAGACGATTGCCGTAGCAGACCAGACCTTCCCCCTTCGCCTTGTCCTCCACGAGGACTCCGAGCTCCTTGACGAGGTGGTGGTGATCGGCTATGGATCGGTGCAGAAGAAGGACCTTACCGGGTCCATCACCACGATCTCCAGCAAGGACTTCCAGAAGGGGGCTATCGCCACTCCGGACCAACTCATCACCGGTAAGATCGCCGGCGTGCAGATCGTCCCAGGCGGTGGCGCTCCCGGCTCAGGTGCTATGATCCGTATCCGTGGCGGTGCCTCGCTCAATGCCTCCAATAACCCCCTCATCGTGATTGACGGGGTGCCGATGGAGGGTAGTACGTTGCCCGGTGCACCTAGTCCGCTTAGCTCCATCAACCCTGCAGACATCGAGTCGATGAATGTCCTCAAGGACGCGTCCGCCACTGCTATCTACGGCTCTCGTGCCTCCAATGGTGTGATCATCATCACCACCAAGAAGGGTAGCCTCGGTCAGCCGATACGCGTGCAGGCCTCTACTCGCTTCTCCGTCTCCACCCCGCGTAAGTATGTTGACGTCTATACTGGCGACGAGATCCGCGCAATCGTGAAGAAGAGTGGAGAGCAAAAGTATATCGACATGCTGGGCAAGGAAAATACCGACTGGCAAAAGGCAATCTACCAGACCGCCCTCGGTACGGACAACAACGTCAGCATCAGCGGGGCAACCTCTTGGCTCCCCTACCGTGTCTCTGTGGGCTACTACGATGAGAAGGGTATCCTCAAGACCGACCACATGCAGCGCGTCACCGGAGACTTGAGCCTGACCCCTCACTTCCTGAACGATGACCTCACGGTGACCCTAAACGTGAAAGGCTCCTATACCCGCAATCGATACGCCGACAAGGGTGCCATAGATGGCGCTGTCCGGATGGATCCGACTCAGCCTATCATGTCCAATGAGGCGATCTACAAGCCCTTTGGCGGCTACTGGTTCCTCACCGGCACAAATGATAAGGGTCAGGTGATCCCCCGATCCCTAGCCCCTCGCAACCCCCTTGCCCTCCTGATGGAGAAGGACGACCGAGGCACCAGCGGGCGGATCATTGCCAACTCAATGATCACCTACAAGCTTCCTTTCGTCAAGGGACTGAGCATGAACCTCAACCTTGCCTATGACTACGGAGTGGGGCAGGGACGAACCTATATCCCGGTGAATGCTCCGCTCAATGAGTACACCAACCAAAATGTCGTCGGTAAGGGTGGACTAGACAAAAAGTACCGTCAGGAGAAGACCAATAAGCTCCTCGACTTTTATGTCAACTACAAGCACGAGTCCAAGGCCATCCTGGGCAGCCTCGATCTGATGGCAGGCTACTCCTACCAAGACTGGATGACGAAGGACTACAAGTACTCCGAGAAAACTGCCGGAGGCACGGAGTACAACAAGCCGGTCTTCCCCTACGACCTGCCGCGGAATACCCTCGTATCCTTCTACGGTCGTGTCAACTATTCACTGCTCGATCGCTACCTTTTCACCGCCACCGTGCGTGCCGATGGCTCCTCTCGCTTTGCGCCCAAGTACCGCTGGGGTGTATTCCCCTCACTGGCACTGGCGTGGAAGATCAAGGAAGAGTCCTTCCTCAAGGAAGTTGATGCGATCAGTGACCTCAAGCTCCGCCTAGGCTACGGTCTGACCGGACAGCAAGACGGTATCGCCAACTATAGCTACCAGTCTGTCTATGCTCTCAGTGGCAACGAGAAGAGGTACCTCTTTGGCGACAAGTGGTACAACATGTACAAGCCGGCAGCCTACGATGCTGAGATCAAGTGGGAGCAGACTGCCACCACCAACATCGGTCTTGACTACGGGTTCCTCAAGGGACGCCTCTACGGCTCACTCGACTTGTATGTCAAGCACACCAAGGACCTGCTCAATACGATCCCGGTACCGGCGGGAGCCAACTTCTCCAACAAGCTACTCACCAACATCGGCTCCATGACCAATAAGGGTGCCGAGCTGTCCGTGAACTACATCCCGATCGAGACCAAGGACTGGAACTGGGTGCTCAACTTCAATGCCACCTACAACCAGACCAAGATCACTCAGCTGACTCAGGTCGAGGATCCTACCTATCTAGGTGCTGAGGTGGGCGGTATCAATGGTGCCACCGGTAACAATGCCCAGATCCACTCCGTGGGCTACGAGCCCTATTCCTTCTTTGTCTACAAGCAGGTCTATGATGCGAAAGGAAAGCCTATAGAGGGCGTATTTGCTGACCTCAATGGCGATGGCAAGATCGACAACTACGACAAGTATCACTGTGGCAAGCCGGCACCGGACTTCCTATTTGGCTTCGGCACTTCCCTCAGGTACAAAGGGCTCACCATGTCGACCTCGTTGCGTGCCAATGTCGGCAATAAGATCTACGACAACGTCTCCAGCGACAATGGTGCCCTCACATCGATCAAAGATCCCCTGGGGTGGATCCGCAATGCGACACACGACTACAGCGCATCCGGGTTTGTCAACAACCACTATCTCTCCGACTACTATGTGCGAGATGCATCATTCCTCAAGATGGACAATCTGACCCTGAGCTACGACTTTGGTCGGGTGTTCAACAACACGGTAGGCATCAACCTTGGAGCAACGGTACAAAATGTCTTTACCCTCACTTCGTACAAGGGCATTGACCCCGAGGTGGCAAAGAATGACAACGACCCCGGAAAGGTCTCCACAGGTATAGACTATCAGTTTTACCCCATTCCTCGTACCTACTCCATCAGTCTGGGACTCACCTTTTAAGCCATGCAAAAGATTATGAGAAAAACTACCATACTCGCTTCAGCCCTACTGACCGGGCTTCTCTTTTCGTCCTGCGTCCGTGACCTCAACCGGGTGCCTACCAATGATGTCACCGGCCCCAAAGTCTTCACCACAGAGCTGGGTACTCGACAGGCTTTGGCCAAGGTCTATGGCGCCTGGGCGCATACCGAGGATGACGTCGTGGGCATCGATGACGGATTTACAGGCTTTACCAGAGCGTTTTTCAATCTACAGGAGCTTCCGACGGACGAGGTCAAGTGTGCCTGGAACGATGAAGCAGTAAAGGGATTGAGTGACTGTACCTGGGATGCCAATACCGGATTTGTCGCCGGAGCCTACTACCGCTCCATCATTCAGATCAAGTACGCCAATGAGTTTTTGTCCAATGTGGACAAATCCACCATCAAGTCTGAGGAAAAGGAGCAGATGAAGGCGGAGGCTCGCTTCATCCGTGCCTATCAGTACTGGGTGCTGATGGACCTCTTTGGGGATGTCCCCTTCGTCACAGAGAAGACACCGACCGGCAAGACGGCGCCCGACAAGATTGCCCGCAAGGAGCTCTACGACTTCATTGTCTCGGAGCTAAAGGCCATAGAGCCACTCCTCAAGCCCGCACGCCAGCAGGTGTACGGTCGTGCCGACCAAGCCGCAGCACAGGCACTCCTCGCTCGTGTTTACCGCAATGCTGAGGTCTACACCGGCACCAAACACTATGCCGAGGCGGCAGAGTATGCTGAGAAAGTCATTGCCGCAGGATACAAACTGCATGGGAAATACAGAGAGCTTTTTGGAGCGGACAACCACAAGTACACCGATGAGATCATCCTCTCTGTCGTGAATGATGGGCAAAACGCTCAGAGCTACGGCTCTGCCACCTTCCTCGTCGGTGCCTCCTACAACGGTACGATGTGTGATTTGCTGAAGGAGAAAGGTCTCCTCCCCATTCTCGGTACCAATAGCAAGTGGGGTGGCAATCGCGCCACACCGACCTTTGCCAAGCTCTTCGGCACGGCTGATAGTCGCAATCTGCTCCTCAAGTCGACCGACACCATCGAGAAGCTCTCCGACTTTGACCAAGGTGTCTATGTCTATAAGTACACCAACGTGACCAGCGACGGCAAGCCCGGCGGTCATGCCGACTTCTGCGAACTGGACTTCCCCCTCTTCCGCCTCGCCGAGATGTACCTCATCTATGCTGAGTGTGCCGCTAGAGGAGAGGCCGACAAGGGCAAGGGGCTAAACTACCTCAACCTCGTCCGCACCCGGGCAGGTGTCACACCGGAAAACAACCTCGTCCTCGCCAAGATCATCGACGAGCGTGGGCGCGAGCTCTACTGGGAGGGACACCGTCGTACCGACCTGATTCGCTTCGGACTCTTCACCTCCGGTACCTACCTATGGGAGTGGAAGGGTGGAAAGCCCGGCGGAGCAGCACTGACTGCCGACAGAGTACTCTACCCCATCCCTGCCGCAGATGCACTTGCCAATCCTAATCTTCGTCCCAAAAGCAAATAACTCAGACTATGAATAAAATACACTACCTGGCATCCGCCACTCTCGTCGCTCTCATACTATCGCTTGCGACAGGATGCAGTAGCAAAGATCCCATGGAGAGCTTTGATGCTGTCCTCTCCACCAAGGTACCTGCCACGCTGGACAAGCCCGCCTCCACGGCAGTGACGATCATGCCCGAGAGCACCGGCACACTCGACCTAAGCTGGAGCGCCGCCAAGTATGGTGACAAGATCCCAGCTACCTACACCCTCGTCATCTCTCGCGGAGGAAGTGAGAAGCGGATTGAGTTTCCGGTAGCCACCGGGGCACGTCAGGTCTCCCTCCCCCTCCAGGAGCTCAATAAGCGACTCGTCACCGAGTTGGTGATGGAGGGCGACAAACCTGGCAAGGTCGCTGTCACCGTGGAGGCACTTCCTCTGGCCGACAAGGGCAACGACCACGCCCTCGAGACCTATAAGACCATCTCGGCACCACTGGAGCTAACGATCACCCCATTCTTCGCCACTTCCCGACCTGACCTCTACTTCCTCGTGGGGAACCTCAGCGGCAGAGATGGCGCGCCTGTGTGGAAGGAGAAAAACAACGATCACCTCTTCTTCGCCGATGACAATAGCGCCCTCTCCTACCACTACGACGGGTACCTCACGGGGGATGCAGCCTTCAAGATCTTCCCGGAGGCCAGCATCGGATCGTGGGATAATATCCTCGGGATGAAGAATGGCAAGCTCGATATGAGCGGAGATAATATTGAGCTCCCTGCCGGATCACCTGCCGGGTACTACCGAATCACGCTAACTGTCAATAGGGGCAAGCTCGATCCCGCTCAGGCGACCATCAGCTTTACGCCCATCGACGTCTCGTCCAAGCCGACCTTCGACAAGATCGGTATCATCGGTACCGCAGGCATTGACTGGGACCACGACCTCTTCCTCGTGCAATCCAAGACCGAGCCACACCTCTGGATCGGCAGAGGGATCGTACTGAAGGAGGGCGACTTTAAGCTTCGCGCCAATGCCGCTTGGGCCAAAAACTGGGGTGGTCAGGAGAAGGAGAAATTCCCCACAGACTTCGGCATCGCTGAAGGGGGAGAGAATTGGAAGGTCACCGCCAAGGAGGCAGGGAAGTACAACGTCTACTTCAACGACCTCACCGGCAACTACTTCTTTAATAAGCTCGATAAGTAACATATTTGGTAAGAAAGAATTATTAGGTCAGCTCCCACCGGTGAGGTCCATATGAACACTTCTCCGGTGGGAGCTTTTTTCCCGATGACTATGCATACTCACAAGCCGCTTATCACCCTACTGCTACTGCTACTGACCTGCCCGCTCCTAAGAGCGGAGAGCCGGATCACGATCCACCCACAGCAGTGGTGGGTGGGGATGAAGGATCCGACTCTCCAGATCCTCCTCTACGGAGACGAGCTGGTCGGGGCGACGCTCTCCGTGGAGGGCATCGGTGTCACGCTCTGCGAGACTGTCTGCCCTCCCAACCCTCGCTACCGTCTCCTCTATCTGGATCTCAGCAGTGCCGTGCCCCAGGATCTCCGAATACGGATACGGGGGACAGAGGGCAACGAGCGGATCATCAGTTACCCTCTCCTCAAGAGGCAAAGGCAGGAGACAAAGGCTCAGGGCTTCTCCCCTGACGATGTCCTCTACCTGATCATGCCGGATCGCTTTGCCAATGGTGACCCAACCAACGACACCATCAAGGGGATGCGAGAGACCCGTGTCGATCGGAGCGATGGCTATGCCCGACATGGTGGGGACCTAAAGGGACTCAAGCAAAGTCTTCCCTACCTCTCCGACCTCGGGGTCACCGCCCTCTGGCTCAATCCTGTGCAAGAGAACGATATGAGCGAGGGCTCCTACCACGGCTATGCAATCACCGACTACTACCGCATTGATCCCCGTCTGGGCAGCAACGATGACTTTCGCAACTTCGTGCAGGAGGCACACGAGAGAGGGCTAAAGGTCATTATGGACATGGTCTTTAATCACTGCGGCTCCGAGAACCCACTCTTCCGCGATATGCCTGGAGAAGATTGGTTTCATCACGGCAGTCAGTACCACCAGACCTCCTTCAAGACCTCTACACAGATGGACCCCAATGCTCCGAAGAGCGAGCGGGAGGAGGCCACGGACGGATGGTTTGTAGAGACGATGCCCGACCTTAATCATAGCAACCCCCACGTGATGACCTACCTCACACAGAGCAGCATCTACTGGGTTGAGTACGCCGGGATCGATGGGATACGGCAGGATACCCACCCCTTCGGTGATCTGGAGGCGATGGGGAAGTGGTGCGATGCGCTCTTAGAGGAGTATCCGGACTTCAATATCGTGGGGGAGACTTGGTTTAAGTTCCCCTCTCAGGTGGCCTACTGGCAGCGTGGTAGCCGCCTCGCCCACCCGGAGGACAGTCGTCTGCCAACGGTGATGGACTTCCCCCTTATGCTTGCAACAACGAGGGCATTTGACGAAGAGACCACGCCATGGGATGGCGGACTCTTCCATCTCTACGAGTGCCTCTCAGCCGACTTCGTCTACGAGGACAGGGATAGGCTGCTCACTTTCCTTGACAATCACGACACCTCCCGCTTCTGCAAGGACAGCACCGATGCAGCCAACCTCAGCCGCTACCGGCAGGCACTCGCCTTCCTCCTCACGACACG
>QWBY01000650.1_pt1 | contig 25290 bp, 17 predicted proteins | sample 1972471 | NCBI WGS metagenome assembly QWBY01 (sample SAMN09866722, study PRJNA288562) | Human gut metagenome isolate term6_stool, whole genome shotgun sequencing... | reverse complement strand
AGGCTATGGTACAACCATAGGAAACAGTATGAGAAGGATGCTTTTATCATCCTTACCTGGTTCTAGCGTCTCAAAGATTCTTATAGACGGGGTACTACACGAATTTTCCACAATTCCTGGAGTTGTAGAAGATGTACCTGAATTAATATTAAATATCAAAGGTATTGATATTAAAAAACATACTAAAGAAGATCTAACACTATTTTTAGATATAGAAGGACCTAAAATTGTTACAGCTAAAGATATAAAAACAGATGCCCAAATCGAAGTGGCAAATCCAGATCATTATCTTGCAACAGTTAATGATAAAGGAAGATTGTTTATTGCCCTTGACGTTACAGATGGTAAAGGATATAGGGTAGCTGAACAAAATAAAAAGGATACCGACCCAATAGGAGCAATAGCTATAGATTCATCATTTACACCAGTAAAAAGTGTAAACTTTACAGTTGAAAATACTAGAGTAGGTGAGTCTACTGATTATGATAAACTAATTCTTGAAGTGTGGACAGATGGAACAATTACTCCACAAGAAGCCTTATCAGAAGGCGCTTCAATTTTGATGGAAGATATAAGATTTTTCAAAGACCTACCAGGTCAACAATTCCCACCAGAAGATGAGGAAGAAGAAATTGAAGAAATCGAAGAAGAAGATAATAATCAAATGGAATTATCAAAAACTATTGAGGAATTAGATCTTTCATTAAGATCATTCAATTGTCTAAAAAGAGCAGGATATAATACTGTTGGTGAGATAATAGAAAAAAGTGAATCTGAGCTAAAGGATATCAAAAACTTCGGTAAAAAATCACTAGAAGAAGTTATTGATAAAATCCACAGTTTAGGACTTAGTTTAAGAGAAGAATAGGAGGATATGATGGCTAATAAAAGAAAGCTTGGTAGAAGAACAGATCATAGAAATGCCCTACTTAGAAATCAAGTTACTTCTTTGTTAGACAATGGTAGAATTACTACTACACTAACAAGAGCAAAAGAAACTCAAAAAATGGCTGATCGTATGATTACATTAGGTAAGAAAAATACACTTCACACAAGAAGACAAGCAGCTCAATATATATACAAACCATCTACAGTTCAAAAATTATTTGGCGAAATTGCACCAAAATATGAAGATAGAAATGGTGGATATACTAGAGTATTAAAATTAGGACCAAGAAGAGGCGATGGTTCTGAAAGAGCAATAATAGAACTTGTATAATAAACTTACTCTATAGCATCTTATGAAAATAAGGTGCTTTTTTTGTGGTAATTTTTAATTTTCAAAATAAAATGAAGAATTAAAATTTGATTTTTATTTTTGGATAGTAGTCTTCTATTTTAGAATGAAAATTTTTGTGTATTTTAAATTTAATATAAATATTTTATATAGATTAGCAAATGAAATATAGATTCATTATCAACGGACTTAGATAAGTTAATTTATTTTTTTGTAAAAGGAATTTTAAATTAATATAAATTTTTAATATAGATTGGCTAATGATATATAGATTCATTATCAATGTATTTAAATAAGTTAATTAATTTTTTTCTAAATGGAATTTAAAAATTTTTTTAGATTTTATGTGAAGTTTTCAATGCTTTATTGATATTTTATAGTATTGCTTTTGAATTTTGATTTTTGTTTTGTATTTGATGTAGAAATTTATAATGAATTTTGTTTTGTATTTGATTTAGATTTTTATTATGGATTTTATTTTTGGATTTAGTTTTTAATTTTGCCTTTCTTTTTATCGATAATTTCTTTAAATTTTAGTTTTTGTTAATAATTTTTTTAATAAAAATTTCATTAGTTTACTTAATTAATTGAAAATATATCCTATAAATGTTACCATAAAAAGAGAATAAATGTTTATAAAGAGGTTCTTATGGGTAAGGCGAATATAGAAAAATTTAGGGATGATAATTTCTATGTCTTAAACTCAATGGATGACTGGGTTAGGATACTTGATAAGTATGGTAGGCTTGTTTTTATTAATGAAAAAATGAAACGAGATATTCATCTTGACAGGTCACTCATTGAGCAAAATATTGATATAGAAAAACTTAGTGAAAAGGCTGATATTTTTAAAAATACTACAATTGAAGAAGAAAAACTCATTAATGGTAAATATTATTCTATTAAATCTTCTCCCCTTTATAATAGTAATGAATTTATGGGGATTATTGAAGTTTATAGGGATATAACTAGCGAATCTAGGATGAAAGTTGATCTTTTTAATGCAAATAGAAAAATGCTTGAAGATATTAGATTTGTTAGAAAAATTCAAGCAAGTATTTTGCCAAAAAATAAAACTTATGGGGATATAAAGCTTGAGGGAAGATATATTCCATCAAATGATCTTTCGGGGGATTTGTTTGATATTATTAAGGTTGATGAAAATAGGTATGCCTTTTATATAGCTGATGTTATGGGTCATGGGGTTAAATCTTCTATTATGACCATGTTTGTAAAATTATCTATAAGCGGAATTTTTGAACGACATAGTGATTATTCTCCAGGTCAAGTTTTGAAAAAACTTAGGGAAAAGTTTGTAAAACTTGATATGAATTCATCCCAGTATTTTACAGTTTGGGTTGGAATTTTTGATAGCCTAAATGATAGCCTTACTTTTTCTAATGCTGGACATAATTGCCCACCTCTTCATCTTATTGAAAATAAAAATCGTGTAAATAAACTTGTTGTTTCTGGTAGGATGATTTCTAATATTATTGAGCAAAATATTTACCAAGAAGTTACTATTAAACTTCATCCTAAAGACAGGATTTTATTTTATACTGATGGTGTTATTGAAAGTAAAGATATTGAAAAAAACGAGTATTCTGTTGAAAGATTGATGGAAAAATTAAAAAATAAAAATAATCTTGATTCTATTTTAGAGGATTTAGAAAAATTTACTTGGGGCGAACAAGATGATGATATTAGTCTTGCCCTAATCGATTATAAAGGAGAAAAAAATGAAAATTAATCAATATATTGACCACACTTTATTAAAAGCTGATGCAAGAAAAGATGAAGTTAAAAAGATTGTAGAGGAAACTTTAGAATATAATTTTAAATCTATTTGTGTAAATTCTTCTTATGTTTCTATGATTAGAGATATGGATAAGGATATTAGAATTACATCTGTTATTGGTTTTCCTTTGGGGGCAATGACTACAAAGGCTAAGGTTTTTGAAACAGAAGATGCCATAAAAGATGGGGCAGATGAAATTGATATGGTAATTAATGTTGGAAGATTAAAAGATAAAGATTATGCTTACGTTTTGGAAGATATAAAAGAAGTTAAAAAAGCTTGTGGAGATAAAATTTTAAAAGTTATTATTGAAACTTGCCTACTTGATGATGAAGAAAAAATTAAAGTGTGCGAACTTTCCAAAGAAGCTGGTGCAGATTTTGTAAAAACTTCTACAGGATTTTCTACGGGTGGAGCTACAAAAGAAGATGTGGCTCTTATGAGAAAAACTGTTGGGGAAAAAATGGGAGTTAAGGCAAGTGGAGGAATCCATACCTATGATGAGGCAATGGAGATGATAAATGCTGGAGCAAGTAGACTTGGTTGTTCAGCATCAATTGCCATCGTTGAAGGGGAAAAATAAATGAGTGATGTTATGATGCAAGCCTTCGAGTGGGATAGTCCCGCTGACGGAGGCTATTATGCTTTTTTGAAGGAAAATGCAAAAAAAATAAAGGATGCTGGAATTGATGCTCTTTGGCTTCCACCAATGTGTAAGGGCGGAGGCGACCAAGATGTTGGATATGGAATTTATGACTTGTGGGATTTGGGAGAATTTGACCAAAAAGGTACAGTCAGAACCAAATACGGAACAAAAGAAGAATTATTAGAGGCTATTGATGAACTTCACAAAAATAATATAAAAGTTTATGCAGATGTTGTTTTAAATCACAAGGGAAACGCCGATTTTGAAGAAGAATTTATGGCGAGAATGGTAGATCAAAATAACAGAGAAAAAGACGTGTCAGAAGATATGAAAATAAAAGCTTGGACAGGTTTTGATTTTCCAGGAAGATCTGGCAAATATTCTGATTTTGTTTGGCATTATTATCATTTTACAGGCGTTGATTACGATTCGAATACCGACACAAAGGCAATATTTAGAGTCCTTGGCGAAGGAAAATATTGGGATGAGGGCGTAAGTGATGAAAAAGGAAATTTTGATTATCTTATGAACGCTGACATAGACCATTCCCATCCAGAAGTAAGAGAAGAAATTTTTAAATGGGTTGATTGGTTTATGGAAGAAACAGGGGTTGATGGCTTTAGATATGATGCATTAAAACACATTTCTGACGAATTTATTTATGATTTATCAAATCATATTATGGAAAAAAAGAAAGATGATTTTTATCTTTTCGGGGAATATTGGCAATATGATGAAGGTCAAATTGATAGATATTTGGATGATACTGATTGGAAAATAGACTTATTTGATGTGCCACTTCATTTTCATTTCGAAGAAGCTAGTAAATCTAACGGAAATTATGATATGAGAAATATTTTTAATAATACAATTGTCAAAAATCATCCACTTCAAGCAGTAACCTTTGTCGATAATCACGATTCCCAACCAGGTCAATCATTGGATTCTTGGGTTGAAGATTGGTTTAAAGAAATTGCCTACTCCTTGATTTTATTTAGAAAAGATGGCTATCCTTGTATTTTTGCAGGAGATTATTATGGACTAAAAGGAGAAATCAAAAAAGATCCATTAAAAGAAATGATTGATAAGATGCTTGATGTGAGAAAAAAATATTCTTTTGGCGATCAAGATGATTATTTTGATAATCCACAAGTTGTAGGTTGGGTAAGAAGAACAGATTCTGATACATCTTCTCTTGCAGTTTTAATTTCCATAGGAGATATGGCTGAAAAACAAATGTTTGTAGGCGAAGAAGAAGCTGGAAAAACCTATGTAGATTTGTCAGGAAATAATAAAAACCAAGTTACAATCGATGAAAATGGAAACGGAATTTTTAATGTTGGACCTGGCTCAGTTTCATATTGGGCAGCAAAGGAAAATTAAAACAAATGAAATATTACGCAGTAAAAAAAGGCAGAAATCCTGGGATATACACATCCTGGGATTTGTGTTTAAAAGAAGTAAAAGGTTACAAGGGAGCAATTTATAAATCATTCAAGAAAAAAGAAGATGCAGAAGATTTTCTAGAAGATAAAGAAATTGAGATAAAAGCTGACAAAGATTCTGTAATAGCCTATATAGACGGTTCATATTCCAAAAAAGATAAAAAATACGGCGTGGGAATAGTCTACATAACAGACGAAAAAATCGAAGAAATTTACAAGGATTTTGACGATGAATTTCATATCCACAGAAATGTTGCAGGAGAAGTAAAGGCAAGTGTAGGAGCAATCAACAAGGCAATATCCGAAGGCAAAAAAACAATCTATATTCACTACGATTATCAAGGCATAGAATCATGGGCAAAAGGAGATTGGAAAAGAAATAATGAACTTACCCAAAGATACTACGAATTTTTCCAAAAAGCAAAAGAAAAAATCGACGTACACTTCATAAAAGTAAAGGCCCACTCAAACGACAAATACAACGACATGGCAGACGCCTTGGCGAAAAAATCCTTGGGAATTGAAGGATAAAATATTTTACGATTTAGTAGAGATATAAAATGAAAAACAAGAAAATAAAAGCAATAATTTCATCCTTATTAGCAGCAGTTTTATTTGCAATAAGCACACCCCTATCAAAAAAATTAATGGAAAATATTCCACCTACTTTTATGGCGGGATTTTTATATTTAGGAGCAGGAGTTGGCGTAGGAATAATGTATATTTTTAAATATAAAAAAGAAGACAAGTCTTTGAGATTAGATAAATCAGATTTTAAATATACAATCGCCATGATAGGACTTGATATACTTGCCCCCTTACTTTTGATGCTTGGAATAAAACTTGGTTCAGCATCAAATGCATCATTATTAGAAAATTTTGAGATTGTAGCAACAAGCCTAATTGCACTTATAATTTTCAAAGAAAAAGTTTCATCTAGGCTATGGATTGCTATATTTTTTATAATAATCTCAAGTTTTATTTTGACATTTAATGGTAAAACTAGCCTTGATTTTTCAATTGGTTCAATATTTGTTTTATTAGCCACAATTTCTTGGGGACTTGAAAATAATTGCACAAAAAAAATTTCTGAAAAAAGTACTTATCAAATAGTAACATTAAAAGGAATTTTTTCAGGATTGGGTTCACTTTTTATAGGTCTTTTATTAAAAGAAAAAATAATTAATTATAAATATATATTTTTAGCAATGATCTTAGGATTCGTAGCTTACGGTTTGAGCATATTTTTATACGTAAGAGCACAAAGAGATCTTGGAGCAGCAAAAACAAGCGCCTATTATTCAGTAGCACCATTTGTCGGAGCATTTTTGGCTTTTATAATAAATGGAGAAAGACCAGATGAAAAGTTTTTGTTAGCTTTGATTTTTATGATTATTGGTACAATATTTGTAGTGAATGATAGTTTAATTGATAATAAAATTAATAAATTTGAATTATAAAAAAGACAGAAAAGTTAAAAAGCTTTTCTGTTTTATTTTTGCCTTAAAATTTCTAAATAAAATGGTACTATATATAAGGATAAAAATTTAAGGGGGATATATGAATTGTTTAATTGGTCAGTCAGGTGGTCCCACCGCTGTTATTAATTCTTCCTTGGCTGGTGCTATCCAAGCTGGGATTGATTTTGATTTTGAAAATGTATTTGTTTCTTTAAATGGAATTGAAGGACTTTTGCATGAAAATATAAAATGCGTTGACAAAGATTTGTTTGAAAAAGAAAAGGCGAACGAAAGGCTTAGAAAAAGGCCATCTTCTATTCTTGGTTCTTGTCGTTTTAAATTAAGCGATGATTTGAAAGATTGGCAATATAAAAAAATCTTTGAAAATTTAAAAAAATATGAGATTTCAACTTTTGTATATATTGGTGGAAATGATTCAATGGATACAGTTATGAAACTCAATTCTTACATAGAAAAAAATAAGATTGATTGGGTAAATGTGGTTGGTTGTCCAAAAACAATTGACAATGATTTGTGCGAAATGGACCATTCGCCGGGCTTTGCATCAGCATCAAAATTTGTAAATTCTGCCCTAAGACAAATTAGGCTTGATTGCGATATTTATCCAATAAAATCAGTTACCTTTGTGGAAATTATGGGAAGAAATGCAGGTTGGCTTACAGCAACTTCATATCTTGCAAATTATAAAAGAAAAAAAGATATAGTAAATTTAGTTTATCTTCCAGAAGATAAAAAATCATTAGATGATATAGAAAAAGAAATTAAAGAAAAATTTGAAGAAGATAATAATTTGCTAATAGCAGTTTCAGAAGGTTTTATGGACAAAGATGGAAAACTTTTAAATGAAAAACAAAAATCATTTGATAAAGGCTTCAATCATCCAATAATTGCAGGCATTGGTTTAAAAATTTCAGACTATATTCACGATAAATTAAAGGTAAAAACTCGTTCGGTTGAATTAAATATTGTCCAAAGAACAAGTTTTCTAATTTCAAAAACCGATTCAGATGAGGCTTACCAATTGGGATATTTGACAATAAAATATGGTAAGGAAAAAACAAATCTAGTTCCAATATTAAAAAGAGAAAATTCTAAGGATTACAAAGTAAAATATTTTACAACAAAACCATCAAATATAGCAAATAAAGAGAAAAAAATCCCACAAGAATGGCTAGAATCAAGAGAGATTTTAAAAGAAAAAATTACAAATTACACTCTTCCGTTAATAAAAGGAGAAATAGACCAAGAATTTACAGATGGAATTTTTGACTATATAAGATTGGAAGATTTTACAAAAAATAATTAAATAAATTTATAAAAATATATCAGCATAAAGAATAAATCTTGTGCTGATTTTTTTTGTGTAATTTTTTTAGCAAATATGTAAATGTTTTGTGAAAAAGCTTTTCTTTCATTGAATATTATTATATAATTGAAGTAATAATATAGTAAAAAAAGGAAGTATTTTTAGTGAAAATTAGAAAGAATAGAAAAATTATTTTAACACTATTACTAGCTATTATTTTGCTCGGTACAAATATAGCTTTGGCGTCGTATACAAAACGTGATGACGATAGCGATGATATTTATATCGACAAGATAAATGAATCGATTGTAAAAAAACCTACCGAGCTTAATGAGGGAGAGGATATTAAAAAACAATTAGAAAATCCAAAATATCCTGACATTTACACTTATAGGTGGGATTACAAAATTGGTGTAAAAGAAAATGGTTTAGATAAGGACAAAATTATTTATCAACCATACATAGCAAGCGTAGGAGAAAATGCAAGCCCAGAAGAAAAGAAAAATGTTGAAAAAACTATAAACTTGCCTGAAATAAAAGGCTACGACAAACCAAATGGCATTGATTCCTATGATGTTACTTATGATTTTGTAAAGAATAATGCCCAAGATACAAAAAATGCTAGCTTTATGTTTTATGGAAATCATGATTATAAATATGAACCAAAAGAAGGAAAAATACAAGTAAAATATCTTTTCCAAAATTTATATGATCATGAAATATATGAAAATCCAAAAGATGAAGAAAAACCATTAATCAGAGAATATAAGGCAAAAACTGGAGATAAATTTAAAATCCCAGAATTAAATGAAAAAGATAGTGAAAAGTATGCAAAAGGATTTGAACCAGAACAAAACAATCTTGAGGTAACAGTTCCAGAAAATGCAAGTGATACTCCATTAATTTATCACTACAATAGAAAAACTTTCCAAGTAGATTTTGATTCTGATGGTGGATCTTATGTACCAAATATGACCTTATACTATGGTCAAACTATTCCATATTTTGATTACAAACCAACAAAAAGTACGTCTATATTTAAAGGATGGAAGTCTAATGTAAAATTAGAAACTTCTGATGGCAAAATAATAAAAAAAGGCGATCTTATAGACATGAAAAATTATCCAGATGGTCTAAAAGAGGCAATGCCAGCAGAAAACATAACCTTTACTGCAGTATGGGATGAAAAACCAAAAGCAGATTATAAGATTCAATTTTGGACTCAAAAAGCTGAATCTGATGGCTATGATTTTATTGGAGCAAAAGTAATAAAAGATGCGGACACAAACTCTCGTCCAGATTTAGATAAAATGTTACCAGAAGGTTTCAAATTCCCTGAAATAGAAAAAGATCTTACAAAAAAGGGAAAAGAAAAAGAACTTAATAAATATTATGTTAGAAATACAAAAAAAATAAAAGAAGAAAATACAGAAAATGTTAAAAATGATGATGGAACAAGTAAAGTTCTTGTAAAAAAAGTTCATTCTGATAGCTCAACTACCTATAACATTTACTATGATCGTCAAACATATACAATGCTATTTGAAAAATTCTGTATTGATGAACCTGATGCTGGTTTTCCAGCTAAAGAAGCAAAAATGGTACTTCCTGATGGAAGAAAATATGATTCTACAAAAGAAGTGAACAAACCATATAAATTTACAGCAAAATTTGGCGAGAGATTGACAAAATGGCCTAATGATATGTGGCTTATAGAAAAAGGCGGAGTTGACTTTGAGCCAAATCATAGTTTTATAGGATGGCAATTAAATTCAGAAAATAATGGAAATTTAGATCAAAGTTTATATCTTGATACTCCTCCATACTGGCTAACATCAAAGGATTTTATAGATAAAGATTTTACAGAACTAGATCCAGCGGTAAGACCTGCAACTCACTCAACTTCAACAGGAGAAAAATTACCTGAAAGAACAATTTCTCTTGGACCATGTTCAAGTGCAGAGTTCCAATTTGCTATCTACTATATGGAATATTTGTTTGAGGGCTTTGATGGCAAGCTTCACTATAATCCAGATATGTCATATACAAAAATTGACACAAATGTTCCATACCCATATCCTTCTCCAGGTATTGTAGGATTTACACCTAAATATGAGTCAATTAATCCTGTTGAAGATGCAAAAAAACGTCCTGCAAAAAAAGAAGGATATACGCAAGATCTTTCAAAATTAACTTTTGATGAACTTAAAAATGAATTAGATAAATATGAGGAAAAAAGACCAGAGGATGAAAAGTCCTTCTTTGATCCTATTGGTAAAAATGGAATTAATGGAGTTCCTTTTAAGGACATTCCTAGATACCGCTTTGCATTTACTTATGGGCGTGAAAAATATAAACTATATCTTGACAAAGATCCATCAGATGTAAATGCACATGCTGATTTTTCTGGAAAGACATTTTCAAATGGTAAAGAAGCGATTATATCTGATGTATATTATGATATCCCTCTTAGAAAATTAAATCTTGATGAAGAATATAAGCTTACAGAAGCTGATAAGCCTGAAAATCTTCCTGATGATTATGTATTTAAGGGTTGGGCATTGGATGCTCAAGGTAGCAGGCTTATTAAAGATACTATTAAAGAGGCTGAGAAGCTTGAATCTCAAATTGCTGAGAAATATAAAGAACTTGAAAAAAATTCAACTGACAAAGAAAAGAAATTTAAGTTACAAAATGAAATAAAAGAGTTAAAGTCTAAACTAGATGATGCTGATGCTAACATGCCTAATTATGATGTTGTCCTTTATGCAAAATGGGGCGAACCTGACAAAAATTATAAGGTAAAATTTGATCCAAATGGTGGAGATATTAATTCTATTGAACAAAATGATATTGCAACTCACAAAGATGGCGAAAGAATTAAAATATCAACTGAATTTGGAAAAGTTCCATACAAATCTCCTGAAAAACTTGAAAATGAAGGCAATGTTCAAGTATTTGATGTAGCAAATAGAATGACAATAAAACAGCCACCAAAACCACAAAGAGATGGTTATGATTTCTTGGGCTGGGAGCTTGTAACTTATAATGAAGATGGTAGTGAAGATAAGTCTTATAAAGATAAATATAAAGTACCAAGACTTTATTCTTTTGGAAACGAAATTATATCAGATCTTCATCTTAGAGCAATTTGGGCAAAAAATAGTTTAGTTGATGTAAAAGTATACCATCACTTGCTTGATAAAGATTTTAATGAAGTAAAATTAGTTGATGGCGTAATAAAAAATCAAAGAGTTAAAACAAACACTACAGCTTATGGTGTTATGCAAGGTGAAGAATACATCTTGGCTAATGATGATGAGTTTGATAATAAAAATGTAAGTGAAGATACAAAAAATGAATATGAAGCTTATAAAAAAGAAACTGAGAGAAAAAATACTTATTATCAAAACCAAGTTGTTCAAGCTGAAGATGATAATACAACACTTGATGATAATCAACAACCAATAAAGTTGGAATTTAAAAATCAATTCCACTTCTACTACAGACCTTATCGTTATAGAAAATATACAGTAAATTATCTACTAGCAAAAGATGGACAAGATAAGTTTGAAGCAGTTGGAAGTCAAGGGGACAAATTTGAAAATGTAATAGAACCTGAAGAAGTTTTGAATGGAAACAGGCACTTTGATTCTGTAAACTATAGAAAAATAAGAGGTTTCAAATTAGTAAGTCCTCCACAAACTCAATTATTCTTTAATATTAATGAAGATACTCACGAATTACTTGATATTAATGGAGTAAAAACAAAGGATATAAATTTCTATTATAAAGATGTCAGAGTTTTAAAAACAAAAAATCCAAAGACACCAATACCTAAGGGCTATCACAGAGTTACCTTTAAGGCACTTGACAATGGTTCATTTGGAACAGACGAAAATGGCAAGGAAATAAAAGAAATTTATTATGATGTAATAGATGGTTTGAATTTCTCAAATATTCCTGTACCAACAGATGAAGAGAAAAATGGTATAAAAATTACTCCAGACAAAAATTACAACATTGGTTCATGGAGTGGAAGAAGAGAAGATGGAAAAGAATTAAATGGTTTACTTGATGAAAATACTTCAATCAAAAAGAGTTATGAATTTGAAATTGACTTTGTAGAAGATGAATATCCAGAAGTAAAACCTATTAAAGTTTTTGAATCATCAAAAGATGATGGTGGAAACTTCATCAATGACTTTATGCCAACAAATGCCCAAATAGAAGAATCTATTAGTGAGTTAATGAAACTTGAAAAATATAAAGATTACCAAGTCTTAGAAGAAGATACAATCTATGATAAGGTAAAAGAAAACGAAGATTATAATAATAAGCCAAGTGATGTTAAACCTAATAAAGATTCAATTAAAGTAAGGGTTAATTTCAAAAATGATACTTACAAAGATTTTGATATTCCTGTAGAAATTTACAAAAATATTTATAGGGCATTGGATAGTAAATCTAAACCAAATATAGTTCAAAATGACGAATTTTTGAAAGATTTTGTAAAAGTTGATGTAGTTCCAACAAATAAGGCTAAAGATAAACAAACAAAAACTTATTATGTAAATCCAAAAGCTCAAGTAAGAATTCCAGAAAATGATCCAGAAGGAGAAAATGACTGGACATTTGAAAAATGGACTGCTGATTTGGATACATTGGAAGATAAAGATGATTTCAAAATGCCAAATCGTCATGTTTTTGAAAATGAAACTGTGCTTACTGCAAGATATTCAAAAACACCAAAAGATATTGTATATCCACCAAGTGCAGAAATGATAACAACTTATGTAGGAAAACAACCAAGTTTAGAAGAATACGAACAAAAAATAAAAGCTGGAAAAATTGGAAACAGTGGAAAAGTTGCAGAAATTGACTCTTATTATCTAATAGATAAAAAACCAGACGTAAGCAAAGAAATTCTACATCCAGAAAAAGAAATAGATGATCCAACAGATCCAACAAAGAAAGTTTACACAAATTACCAAAGAGTAAAAGTAACCTACAAAACAGGAGAAGTATTCTTAGTTGACGTACCAGTAAGAGTATTAGATACGATCAAAGAAGTACCAGATCCAGATACAATTCCAGGAGAAGACTACAAAGATTACATCCTAGTAACAGTAGATCCAACAGACAAAGCAAAAGATCCAACAAAGAAATACTACAGAGTAAGAAAAAATGTAGAAGTAACAATTCCATCAAAAAATCCAGAAGGAAAAGAAATAACAAGTACAAACGGTGAAAGCCACAGCTACGAATTTACCAAATGGAAAGAAAAAGAAGCTACAAAACCAAGAGAATGGGAAAAAGGTAAAGAAATCATAGGAAAATTCGAAAAAGACACAGAAATAATAGCAAAATATAGTCTTAAAGCGTGGGAACAAGAAAAACCAGAGAAAAATGTAATACCAAATGATCCAGATAATCCACAAGAAAAACCAGAAGGTTATGTAAGCGTAAAATTCACAAGTGATGAGGGATTAACACTAAGTGGAATCCAAGAATATTTCGTAAAGAAAAATCTTGGAATAACATTGAAAGATATTACATGGGCAAAAGCAGAAGAAAAATTAGGATATACATTCGATAAATGGGATAAAGAAAAAGATTTAGAAATAAAAGATAAAGATATAGTTGTAAATGCAACATCAATCCCATTAAAAGATGTAATACCAAAAAAAGATGGCGAAGAACAACCTAAAGGTTACGTAAAAGTAGACTTCAAAACAGACGGAAATGGAACACTAGAAGGAGAAACAACCTACTATGTAAATCCAACCAAAGAAGTAAAACTAAAAGTTCCAGAAACAAAAGCAAAGATAGGCTATGAGTTTAAAGAATGGGACAAAGACGCAACCAAGCTAACAAAATATGAAAAAGATACAACAATCACAGCAAAATTCAAAGCGCTAGATGATGTAAGCGAAACACCAATTAAAGATTACGTAAAAGTAATATTCCAAATAAAAGGAGAAGGTGGAAAAATAAAAGAAGGCGAAGTAGAAACCTACTATGTAAATCCAGAAAAGAAAGTCATAGTAACATCGCCAAAGCTAGAAACAGAAATAGGCTATAAATTCAAAGGATGGGATAAAGATACAAGTAAACTAACCCAATATACAGAAAAAGAAACAATAATAACAGGAACATTTGAAAAAATAGCCGAAATAATCCCAGAAATTGATGAGGATGGAAAACCAAACGACAAACCAAAAGGCTACGTAGAAGTAATCTTTGAAAAAGGAAAACACGGAGTCTTAGAAGGAATAACAAAATACTACGTTAATCCAAAAGCAGGTAAAAAATTAAAAGAAATTAAGCATCCAGAAATCAAAGCAAACAATGGATACGAAAAATACGGATGGGATAAAGACGATAATACAGAAATAACCAAAAAAATAATCGTCACAGCAAGATATAGCAAAGAACTTACACCATTAGCACAAGAACCAAGTGCGAAGATGATAACAACCTATGTAGAAGATTATCCAAAGCTAAAAGATTACAAAGCTGCAATAAAAGCAGGAGAAATTGGAAAAACTGGAAAACTTGCAGAAATCGAAGCTTATGAAATAGTAGAAGGAAAAGAACCAGACGTAAGCAAAGAAATTTTAGATGCAGATACAAAATTACCAGATCCAGAAGATCCAACAAATCCAAATAAAACAGTTTACAAAAATTACCAAACAATAAAAGTAATCTACAAAACAGGAGAAGTATTCTTAGTTGACGTACCAGTAAAAGTATTAGATACAATCAAAGAAGTACCAGATCCAGATACAATTCCAGGAGAAGACTACAAAGATTACATTCTAATAACAGTAGATCCAACAGACAAAGCAAAAGATCCAACAAAGAAATACTATAGAGTAAGAAAAAATGTAGAAGTAACAATTCCAGCAAATAATCCAGAAGGAATAGAAGTAGCAGGAGAAAACAAAGTAAGTCACAGCTACGAATTTAGCGAATGGAGAGAAAAAGAAGATACCGAACCAAGAAAATGGGAAAAAGGTAAAAAAATCACAGGCAAATTCGCAAAAGACACAGAAATAATAGCAAAATATAGTCTTAAAGCGTGGCAAATAGAAGAAACCAAGAAAAATATTATTCCTGATCCAGAAGAAATACCTGAGGGCTATGTAAGCGTAACATTTACGAATGATAATGGTTTGTATTTAGAAGGTACACAAAATTATGCTGTAAAGAAAAATGCAAATATCAAATTAAGTGATTTGAAATGGCCAAGTATTGGAGAAAATTTAGGATATAAATTTGAAGCTTGGGATAAAGAAAAAACTTTAGAAATAAAAGACCAAGACATAGTTGTAAAGGCAAGCTCAAAGCCTATTGATGATGTGATTCCAAATGATGGAAACCATGAAAAGCCAAAAGACTATGTAAAAGTAGATTTTACAACTGATGGTAATGGAAGACTAAGTGGACAATTATCATATTTTGTAAATCCTACAAAAGAAGTAACTTTGGATGTCCCAAAAGCAAGTCCAAATACTGGATTTGAATTTGAAGCTTGGGATCATGATGCAAGCATGCCAAGTGTTTATAGAGTTGATACAATAATTACAGCATATTTCAACGAATTGAATGATGTAAGCACTGAACCTGTAGAAGGATATGTTGAAGTTTCTTTTGTAACACAAGGCGAAGGTGGCTCAATAATGGATGGAGAATTTACAAAATTCTATGTAAATCCAGAAAAAGAAGTTATTCTTCCACCACCAAGTTTAAATGTTGAAATTGGATACCTATTTAATGGTTGGGATTTTGATACAATACAATTTGTTCAATACAAAGAAAATAAAGTAGTTACTGGAACATTTGCTAAACTTCCTGATGTAATTCCAGAAGTTGATGAAAATGGTAATATGAATGATAAACCTCATGGATATGTTGAAGTGATTTTTGAAAAAGGAGATCATGGAGACCTTGAAGGAATAACAAAATATTATGTAAATCCAAAAGCGGGAAAAACTTTAGCAGAAATTGCTCATCCAAAAATTGTAGCAAAAACAGATTACAAAGTAAAAGGATGGGATACAGATGATAAGACAGTAATTAATAATAATTTAATAGTAACTGCCTTGTATGAAAAAATTGAAAAAGCAGATCCTAAGCCACAAGAACCAAAAGATCCTAAAGATCCACCACAACCATCTAATCCATCAAGCACAGAACCTTCTAAAGAAAAACCAAGTTCTAGCAATGAAAAGGATAAAGAAAAAGATGGCAAATTACAAAAAGTAAGTGGAGATGATAAAAAAGGTTCAAATGTTGGAGGCACAAAAATGCCAAAAACAGGAATTGAAAGCAATTTAGGATTCTATTTATCAACAATTGGACTAAGCACAATTGGATTATTTATCCTAAAAAAGAAAAATAAGTAAAATTTTTCCTAACCCTAGCTAAAGCTAGGGTTATTTTTTGCAAAAAAAATCCAATCTATAAATTTCAATAGGCAATAAGCTTTTGAAAATATAGATTGGATTTTTGTTTTTTAAATTATTATTTTTTAATTAGCTAAAAATTAATTTTATAGAAATTCAACTTCTTTTTTGTCGGTGATTTTTACAGGGATTCCTACTTGATTTGTTTTGATTTTTTCTTCAAAAGCATTAAAATTATCCCTATATGCCAAAAATCTTTTGAGATTTATCATCGAATCGGTTATATCTATGATTTCACATCCTTGGAAATTTTTTGAATCATTATTGTAATTTTCAATTATTTCAGTGCAATCTGGACAAAGTTTGCTAACAAATATTTCTATCATTTTTTTCTCCTATAAGTTATATAATTAAATTTAAGGTCATTTTCGTAATAAGCTTCTGATTTATTTACAATTTCAAAATTTTCGTCTTTATCAAAATTGTGAAGGAAGGTATCAGCGTCTTTTTTTGCATCAATTTTTGTAATAATTGCCTCATCACAAAAATCTAAGAGCAAGTCTACAATTTCTTTTCCGCCGATTACAAAAACTTCTCTATCATTTTTATTTTCTCTTACATATTTTAAAAGTTTTTGAGGGCTATTAAAAACTAAAGCATCGTCAAGTTTTAAATCTTTATTTCTTGTCAAAACTATATTTTCTCTTTTGCAAAGAGCCCCATTCATGGACTTATAAGTTTTTCTTCCCATTATAACTATATTATTTAGGGTAAGGTCTTTGAAATGAGCCAAGTCTTTTTTTAAATGAAAAAGAAGTTTATTATCTTTTCCTATTCCAAAATCTCTATCTACAGCCAAAATTATTTTCATAATTGCTCCTTGTAAATTATAATCTTCTTTTATTCTATCATTTTTGATAAAAAAATTGAATTTTTTAAATTGATATATCAAAAGTGATGGGGAATGGAAGTAAAAATGTTCACAAAAAAACTTCAAGCAATTAGCTTGAAGTTCTAATTTTTTATTATTTAATTTTAGTACCAACCGTTGTTGTTCCAAAATGCTAGGGCATTATCCCATGAACCATATCTTTGTGCTACATATTGGTCTGCAACTCTTTCTTGGTTAGCTGGAGAATAATCTCCGTTTAAGTAAGCTGCTGATAATTGATATTTTCCAATATATTGTCCGTTTCTAGCATTGTAAGATCCACCAGATTCTCTTTGTGCTATAATTTGTTTTGCTGATGAATTATTAGCTGTATAATTTTGTGCTGGTGCTTGTGTTTGAGCAGGTGCTTGATAAGATTGAGCTGGTGCTTGGTATGTTTGTGCAGATGCTTGATAGCTACTTTCTTGACTTTGAACTGGTGCATAATTTTTATTTATAAAATCATTAGAAAGTCCTAGTAAACTATTGTGGATATATCCTTCTTTACCTTCAAAAACTACTTTAACGAATCCGTTGTTAGCTGCTGATTTTACTTCAACACTTTCATCTTTTTTAAGAACTTGATAAACTTCTGAATTTAAGTTGTCAGCTTTTCTAAAGTTTGCTGGGCTTAAAATTTTAGCTGTTTCTGTAATATTAAACCATTGACCACCAACGTAAGCTTCTTTACCGTTGAATTTGATTTTTAACCAACCATCTGTTGATCCTAGAACTTCATAAGATTTGTCATCTGTTATAAGTCCAATTATATTATTTGATTCACTAGCGTCACTTCTTACATTAACAGCATTAGCTTTGCTTGCATCTTTAACTGCAGATGAAGCTTCAGCCTTATTTGATGCTGTAAATAATGTTGGTAGTACGATTGCCGCTGCTAGAGCGTATTTTTTAAAATTTGTCATAATGATTACTCCTTTTTTGTGTTTTTTTAATTTATTGTAACTAATTAATAGTTTTTTTATGTTTTTCATTTCTTTTTCGTAACAATAGTTACAAAATAATTACAACTCTTTTTTACAAGCATTATAATATCCGAAGAATATGTAGAAAATATGCAGAAAAAATAAATTTTATTTTTCAAGTTTTATAAAAAACTTTTTTTTGTTATAATATAAAAATACGAAAAGGAGTGAATTATAATGGGCTTTGTAAAAGCAGAGAATTTTACTGACCAAGAACTTTTAAATTTTATAAAAGATGAATCATACAACGAATATTTGGCAAAAAAAGCCGACAAGGTAAGACAAGAAATTTATGGCAAAGATGTTTTTGTAAGAGGTCTAATTGAATTTACAAATTTTTGCAAAAATGATTGCTATTATTGTGGGATAAGAAAATCAAATTCAAATGTAGAAAGGTACAGACTTTCTTTTGATGAAATTATTACCTGTGCAAAAATTGGTTACAAATTGGGTTATAGGACTTTTGTTCTTCAAGGCGGGGAAGATTTATCTTATAAAGATGAAGATATTTGTAAAATTGTTGAAGAAATTAAAAAAATTCATCCTGATTGTGCTATAACTTTGTCAATTGGGGAAAGGTCAAAAAAATCATACAAGAAATTTTTTGATGCTGGTGCTGATAGGTTTTTATTAAGAGAAGAAAGTTCAAGTAAAGATCATTATTATAAAATCCATCCAAAAGAAATGTCTTTTGAAAATAGGAGAAAGGCTCTTTTTGATTTAAAAGAAATTGGTTTTCAAGTTGGGGGAGGCTTTATGGTGGATTCTCCTTATCAAACGGATGAAGATTTGATTTCGGATTTGAGATTTTTACAAAAATTAAAACCGGATATGATAGGAATAGGCCCTTATTTATCCCAACACGATACTCCATTTAAAAATATGAAAAATGGTTCTTACAAAAAAACTTTAAGACTTATTTCTATTTTAAGATTAATGTTTCCTTATTGTTTAATACCAGCTACAACGGCACTTGGAACTATAAATCCATTTGGAAGAGAAGAAGGCTTGAAGGCAGGGGCAAATGTCCTAATGCCAAATTTATCTCCAACATCATACAGAGAACTTTATTCCTTATATGATAATAAAATTTGCACAGGAGATGAGGCGGCAGAGTGTAGAAATTGTTTAGAATTAAGAATAAAAAAAGCAGGCTACAATATAGTAACCCACAGAGGAGATGTGTCTTCTTATAAAAAAATGTATGAATAAAGGCTCTTTGTGAGCCTTTAAATTTCTATAATTTTTTCTTTTTTATTTTCAAAATATGAAATGTGGTCAAAGCCCAAATCTTTTAAATGTTTTATTCCATCATTTATTTTGTAGGAAATTGTGTCTGGGAAATGGGAATCTGATCCTAAAGTTATAGTTTCTCCTCCTAGATTTTTGTATTTTTCTAAGATTTCATCTTTTGGATTTGCGTAGGATAAATTATTTCTAAATCCTGCTGTATTATATTCGAAAGCTCTATTTGTTTTTATTAATTCTTTTAAAATTTCTTCAATCAAATCCTCATAGAATGAAAAGTCTGGTATTACTGATTTATCTTCAAGATACCTATCAATATAGTCAATATGACCTAAAACCGAGAAGTTTTTGCAGGATTTTACAGAATCTAGCATATACTTATAATATTTTCTGTAATAATGTTTTGGATTTTTTTCTATATTTTTTCTATTTAACCAAACATCTTTAAATTCTACGGCATGAATTGAGCCTATTACAAAATCGAATGGATTTTCGTCAATGAATTTATCAATTTTATTTGCATTTTCATAAGCCAATCCTATTTCAATTCCCGCCAAAATTTTTATTTGATTTTTATATTTTTCCCTAAGCTTATATATAGTAGAAAAATACTCATCAAGATCAAAGGAAATGTCCCTGTCATTTTGGCAAAAATTATCCAAGTGGTCTGTAAATGCCATTATTTTTATTTTATTTTTTATAGCTGATTTTACATTTTCTTCTGGATTTGTGTTTGAATCAAAAGAAAAATGTGAGTGTAAATGTAAGTCTTGCATAATATTCCTTTCTTTTTATTCTTCTTCCTTATATAATAACACAAAATTTTTTTTATTTTTATGTTAAATTTTATATTCTACTACAATTTTTTTTGAAAATTTGATATAATCATAAATAGAAGTTAAACAGGAGAGGGGAACAATGAAAAAAAGTAAAAAAATATTATTTTTGGCTTTAAGTATGTCTTTGGCATTTTCGCCAATTAATAACGTGATTTCAAATAAGGCAAATGTTGCTTATGCTGAAGATATGATGAATAAAAAAGAAGAATTAAGTCCTGAAGAATTTATACAAAAAGCTAAAGACTTTGTAAATTCGGAAGAATTTAAGCAATATACAAAAGAAGGTCAAGACGCATATAAAAAATTAATTGAAGATTTAAAAGTTGAAAATGTAGAAGAGAAAAAAGAAGAAATTTCAAAATCTATTGATAGTATTAAATTATCTTATATAAAAAAACAATACGAAGATTTGAAAAAAGAAGTTTTCAACTTAAAAGCAGAGTCTTTGTCTGATGATTTGAAAAAAGAACTTCGAACTTATGAAGATTCATACGATACTTATGAAGACTACGAAACACAAATAAAAAACCTCAAGACTACTAAAGAAAAAATTGAAAATTACAATAAAAAACTAGATGAATTTAAAAAGATTTTAAAAGAAGGTCTAGATAAAAATAAAAACTTTGGCATTGATTTAAAAAAAGAAAAATTAGTTTTTGATGATGCTAATTCAAATCTAGAAAAAGTAGAAAAAGCCATTGAAAGCTTAAATAAAAAAGTTGATGCTTACAATGCAAAAGTAAAAGAAGAAAATAGACAAAAAAATCTTAAAACCTTAAAAGAAATTATAGATGGAGAAGGAAAAACAAAAAGTGAGTATTTTTATAAAAAATCAGATGAAAGTTTGAAAAATAATTTCAATCAAAGTCTTGATGCTATAAAGAAAGCTTACAGCAAACTTCAAAATAAGGAAGAAGTTAATAATATTGATGATTTGGTAAAATCTTATGATACAGCTTACAAAAATCTTAATGGAGATAAGTTTATGGCTGAACGCCAAAAACTTCTTGATTATTTTGAAAAAAATAAGGGCAAATTATCTTCAGAAAATCAAAAAAAATATGCTGATTTAATTAATGGATTACCAGATAAGGCTGATTCTAATTTGGATAGTATAAAAAAATTAAAAGCTGAAATAGAAAAAGCTATAGAAGAAAATCCAAAAAAAGGTACTTTAAGGAAAGTTGCAGTTAAAAAACAACCTGCCACGAAGAAAAGTCGTTCCTTTGTAAGAACAGGAGTAAAATCTGTAGGAATTGTTCTTGTAGTTTTAATCCTTGCAGGAATTGCATATTTCTTTCTATCAAAGAAAAGTAAAAAATAATAAATAATAAAGAAAAATCTTCAAGCAAAACTTGAAGATTTTTTCTTTAAGAATTTATTTTATTTGAAATATTTTTGCCCTTATCTATAACTTCCAATAATTCTTTCAAAACTTCTATTCTTGCTCTTATTTTTTCGCCTTCATCTGTATCTTTTATTAGCATTCTTGGAATGAGTTTTTCAGTTTCGTAAATTTTTGGGGTGTAGGCTCCCATATTATCTCTAATGTGTGAATAAGAAACGTGTTCTGCAAGGGCGACGTGGTGGGAATTATACATCAAAGTGTAGCCTGCAATGCCTGTCTTTTTTTGGTAAGGTTTAGAAATTCCACCGTCAATTACATACAATTTTCCATTTGCTCTTACTGGTTTTTTGCCTTCTTTGACTCTTACTGGAACATGGCCGTTTATGATTCTTCTTCTTTCGCATTTTAAATCAAATTCATCCAAAATTTTATCGCAAATTTCTTCTTTTTTATTTAAGTCATAATAGGCATTCATTTCTTCGTATTTTAAATTTTTATCATCTACCAATAAATTTTCAAAATATGAGTATTGACTTTTGCCAAAAATTGGAGATTTTTTGCCACAAACCAAATACCAGCAAATATCTTGAGCAAATTCTTTTTTCTTTGAATCATTTGAAAAATAAGCATCTCTTGCAAGTTTATCAAAAATATCAAGCATGGCTTTTCCTTTATAGGATTTGCCATTTATAATTACTTCTTGGAAATTTCCATCAGAATCCATTGGAATACAGCCGTGAAATAAAAGTGAGCCGTTGGATTTTTTGTACATTGAACCATTTGTGTACATAAATTTAATGTGCTTATTTAAAAGAAGGTTTTTTGAAAATTCTTTTTGGAGGGTATCTATAATAAATTCTTCCTCATAGGTTAATTTACTAGGATTTTTTGGGTCAATAGTTGGGAAATTTGTATCAAGGAGTTTTGCTCCCTTATAGGTCATTTCATCAAAATTAATATGTTTTAATGAATTTCTATCATCCATATTAAAATCTGGATTTCTCTCAAGAAGAAAGCTATCTAGTTTAAACCTAATTACACTCATAGCCTTATACATTTTTGCAGCCACATCCTTATTTACCTTGTCATAAATATTTTCTTCAAAAATTTTCGGCATAAATCTCTCACATGGGTCATCCCTATAAGTTTTCATCGAAAATTCATAAAGTGGTCTTAAATTTATTCCATAACCTTCTTCAATAAAGTCAAAATTATTGTAGGAAAATGCATTGCAAAGGCAAGCTGCAATCAAAGCTTTATTTCCACTAACAGCTCCCATCCAAGCAAGATCATGATTTCCCCATTGTATATCAACATTAGGAAAAGCAATCAATTCATCCATAATAACATGAGGCTCAGGACCCCTGTCGTAAATATCTCCAACTATATGGAGGCTATCAACAGAAATTCTTTGGATTAGGCTTGATAAAACAATAATAAAATCATCAGCAGCCTTATATTTTATAATATTTTCAATTATCTTTTCATAATATAGTTTTTTATTAAATTCAGAATCATTTGTGTACAAAAGTTCATCGATAATTTCCTTGTAATTTGTAGGAAATTTTTCTTTTACTGTATCTTTTGGATATTTTGTAGAAACAAACCTAAACAAATTTACAAGTCTGTGAATATTAATTGTGTACCAATCATCATCAACAATATTTTCTTCCTTTAATCTTACAAGTTCTCTTTCCGGATTATAAATCAAACTTGCCAAATCGTCTTGGTCTTTTTTGATAAGAGTATCGCCAAAATATTGCTTAGTCTTATCTCTAATATTTCCAGCAGCCGACCTTAAAAGATGAATAAAAGCCTTAGCCTCTCCATGAAGATCAGAAGATATAATTTTGCGTTTAAACCAATTAATTCATCAACCAAATGAGTCCTACTTGGATAATTTTCTCTAAGAAGATTTAAATATTTTTCGTTCATAACAAACCCTTTCATAATAATTTCAAAAAAAAGCAAGGCTAACCTTACTTTTTCTCTTTTCTATACCTATATTAAATTCAAAACAACTTACTTATTTTCTGTATCTTCTTTTCTATTACTTACAATATCTTTTTGATTTGTATTTCCCTCATCTTTTTTAACAAAAACTTGAGGATTTTCTTCTATCTTATTTTCTTTGGAATTTTTATCAGAAATTTCAATTTCTTTTTCATCTTCATTTATTTTTTCAAAAGTTTTATTATCATCAAGATTTATTTCATTGGAATTTTCTTCATCATAATAAACTTTGCTTTTTTCCCTAAGACCAATCATAGAACCAATAATAAGGAAAATATTAAAAAGATAAGATACAACAAAAATTTTATCCCTAAAAAACACATGGCCGATAATAGAAATAAAAATAAAGAAAAATCCTGTAAAAATATTAAATAAAAAATATTCCCCAAATTTTATAGATTTAAAAATCTTTCTATCTACGGTTGAGATTAATATAAATAATAAAAAAAGCATCACAAACAAAATAGGTTTAATTATTTCAAGCGAAATATTTGAAAAGCCTAACAAATCAAAAATGGCAAAAACATAATTCCTATTTACAAATAAAGAAAACAAACTTGCCAAAAAAAGTGCCAAGCTAATAAACAAATAATAAATTGATGCTAGTCCTAAAAAAAACTTACTAATTTTTTTCATTAAATCCTCCTATTTAAATTAATTATACCACAAATATACAAAATCTACTTATCTATAAAAAACGATTTTTGATAAAAAATTTTATAGTATAATAAAAGAAAAGAAGGGAGATATTTATGGATTTTGACAAGGTAATAAATACAAGAGTTTCAACAAGAAAATATATAGATAAAAAAATCGAAAAAAATAATCTAGAAAAAATTGTAGAAGCAGGAGTAAAAGCCCCAGTTGGAAATAGCTTATACGAAAATATGGCAATAACTGTAATAAGCAATAAGGATTTAATTCAAGAAATTTTAGAAGAAGCAAGAGAAATTGTAAATGATCCAAAAGCAAATCCAATTTATTCAGCCCCATATTTAATAATAATTTCAGCAAAAGAAGGTCACATAACAAGACTTGAAGATACAGCTTGCATTATAGAAAATATGGCACTAAAAGCAACAGATCTTGAAATAGGCTCTTGTTATATAAGAGGAATGTTTGAAAGATTCGATAAAGATGCAAGATTTATCGAAAAATTAAATTTAGAAGAAAATTTCTACCCAGTTCATGGTCTTATACTTGGTTATCCTAAAGAAAAATTACAAGGCAAAAATCATAAGATAAAAACAAATTATATAGACTGATTTATTTGACAAATTTACAAAAAAATATATAGTAAGTGAAAATCAAATAGAGATTAAAAAATAATTTGAAAAATCTCCTAAATTATTTGACATTTACTAGCGTGTAGTGATATAATAAACAATTGCTAGAATTCTAATTTAGCGAGATTTTTTATTTATGTAAAAAAGGCTTAGTTTTCTATTTTAAGCCTAGAAATTACATAAAAGGTCATAAGCAAAGTTTTAGGCTAAAAGCAAGATAGGAGTAATTTATAGTGCAATATCATAAAGAGTTATTTGGTAAAACTGAACGTGTTAGCTTTTCTAAATTTCCTCAAGTTCTTGATTTGCCAAACCTAT
>QWBY01000571.1_pt1 | contig 25396 bp, 26 predicted proteins | sample 1972471 | NCBI WGS metagenome assembly QWBY01 (sample SAMN09866722, study PRJNA288562) | Human gut metagenome isolate term6_stool, whole genome shotgun sequencing... | reverse complement strand
TAAGTTCATTAAAAGAGAAAAAATAAACTCACTAACGTTCAAACAATTTTTTCTCTAATAATTCACTTGAATTTATAATTATTTTTAAATAGCAATCAAGCTTTAAAAACTTGAAAGAAGCGAAGCTTCTAACAAAATTAGCTCCATGCAATGGTCGGTTGCAGGGGGGCAAAAAAGAGGGGTTGTTAGGGGAGAAAAAAGGGGGAGAATCGAAACTCCCCCATTTTCTCCCCTAACATAACGAAGAATTAATTTAATTAAATAATTTATTTTGTAATTTAAAATTAAAACAAAAATAAAATCAACACCTCTCCCCTTGTTTGGGTATAATGTTTAAAGAATGTATAAGTTAAATTTGAAAAATGAAAGGATTTTATATGGTTTATAAAAGATTTGATGATAAATTAGTTATTAGATTAAAAAAGGGCGACAAGCTTGTTGAATCTGTTAGGGAAATTTTGGAAAAGGAAAATGTAAAGGCTGGTTTTTTAACTGGAATTGGTGCTACTGATAATCTTGACATTGGTCTTTTTGATCCTGAAACTAAGGATTATAAGATAAAAAAATATGAAGAAGATTTAGAAATTGCAAATCTTTGTGGAAATATTTCTAATAAAGATGGTAAGCTTTATACTCATTTTCACATCACTTGTGGCAAGGCAAAAACAAATGCTCTTACGGGAGATATTGCAGGGGAAGCAATTGCAGGTCATTTGAATGAGGCTATTATTTCTTTAACTGCGGAAATTTTTGTTACAATTATTGATGGCGATATTAATAGAAAATTTGATGAAGAATTGGGATTAAATTTAATTGAGTTTTAGTATGGATTATTTTATATTTGATATGGATGGAACTATGTTTGATACGGAAAATTTTTATTATCAAACATGGCGTGAGATTGCAAAAAAGAATAATTTTTCTTTTGATTTAGAAGATAAGATTCTTCTATCTGGCAGAAAAATGGATGAATCTATTTCTTATATGGTTGAAAAATTTTCTATGGATAGGCAAAAAGCTGTAGAAATTAGAAAAGATTTAAATGATTTGAGGGAAGAAAAATTTGAAAAAATTGATTATTCTTTAAAAAAATCTGGTTTGGTGGAATTGTTGGATTATTTGAAAAAAAATAATAAGAAACTTGCTCTTGCATCTTCTTCTGAAAAAGACAGGGTAGATTTTTTGGTTGATAGGGAAGGTGTGAGAAATTATTTTGATTTGATAATTTCTTCGGATAATATTGTTGAAGGCAAACCAAATCCTGAAATTTTTAATTTTGCTATGGAAAAATTAAATGCTGCCAAAAATAAAACTTATATTTTGGAAGATTCTCTTTCTGGGATAAAAGCTGCAAAGGCAAGTGGTGCTGTGGCAGTTTTGATAGTTGATTTGGACGATAGTGAGCTTATAAAAAATGAAGCAGATTTGGTATTTTCGTCTTTAGAAGAATTTTTGGATTTTTTAAAAACTAAAAATAATATTGATACAAGAAATAAAGATTTTTCTTTATCTTGCCCATCTTGTAAGGAAAAATTTACAAAATCTTTGCCTACTGCAATATTTTCTCTTAATGACAAAGATTTTATAGAAAATGTAGGTCTTGTTGAATGTCCATCTTGCAAAAAATTATTTAAATTAAATTATAGATATGTTTATACAGATAATGACAAGAAGTTGATGTTTGTAAATGATCCTAAATTTATCCAAAAAAGAAATCAAATAGCCTTTAAATCTTCCCTAAAAATTTTGGATAGGTTAAATAAAAATAAGGCAGAAGATTTTATAATAAGAATGTGCAAAAACGACCTTGATTTGAAAGAAAAAATTTGTATTTTCGATGATGGGAAAATTGATAATATAATTGAAATAATGAAATTTGTCCTAATTCAAAGTCCAGATTTTAAATTTAAAAAAGAAGATATTTTGGCTATGCACTATAAAAATAATGAATTTATAATTGTAACAAAAAATGGCAAATTCAAAATGCCATTTGTGGATGATCTTTATCAAACTTTGTATGACAAATATATAGCCTTTGTTGATGTCAAAGAAACATCAATGATCGACCAAGTTTGGGCGAGAGAAATTGTAAAAGAAATATGAAAATATATTTAGAAAATGAAAATCAAAGAAAAATTGTATATGATATTTTAAATATTTTTTATGGCAAAGAAGATTTTTCTTTTGTTGAAAAAAATCCTGATATATTGATAAAAAATGGACTTATTGAAAGTAAAAATAAGTCCTACTTTTTTGATTCAAATTTAAAATTAAAACAAATTCTTTTTGAAATTTTGGAAAAAGAAAGCAAAAAAACTTCTGATTGGGGGATTTTAACAGGGTCAAAACCTTCAAAACTTTTAAAAAATCATAGTTTTGATGATTTGAAAAATATTTACAAGTTAAAAGATAATAAAATCAATTTATTAAAAGCTATAAAAGAAAGTCAGGACAAATTAAAATTTGATGTAAAAAATTTTAATCTATATATAAATATTCCATTTTGCCCTCAAAGGTGCAGGTATTGTTCTTATCCGACTATTGTGTCAAACACAGTAGAAAAAAATCTTTATGTTGATTTTTTATTAGAAGAAATTTCAAAAATTAATTTGCCAAAAAAATTGGATACAATTTATCTTGGAGGAGGAACGCCATCAAATTTATCTGTGAAAGATTTGGATAGGATTTTGTCTTTAATCAACGAAAAATTTATTTTCAATGAATTTACACTTGAAGCAGGCAGGGAAGATACCCTTGACTTTGAAAAATTAGCTTTGTTTAAAGAAAAAAATATAGGAAGAATTTCCTTAAATCCCCAAACTTTTAGCGTGAATGTTTTGGAAAATATAAATAGACCAATCAATTTTTATAATTTTGTAAAAATTTATGACTATGCCAAAAAACTTGGTTTTATTGTAAATATGGATTTTATAGTTGGACTATTTGGAGAAAATAGAGAAAGTTTTTCTAAAAATTTTGAAATTTTAAAAAAATTAAAGCCAGATAATATAACCTTCCATGCACTGGCTCAAAAAGTTGGCTCAAAATATTTTGAAGAAAATATAAATGGAAATGAAAGCGAAAGTATAAAAATTGCAAAGGATATAGAAATTTTTACAAAAGAAAATTCCTACAAGCCCTATTATCTTTATAGGCAAAAAAACATAATAGGAAATTTGGAAAATATTGGCTATGAAAAAGAAAATACTTCTCAACGATATAATATTTTAATAAACGAAGAGCTTGAAAATATTATAGGCCTTGGCATGAATGCAAATTCAAAATTGATGAATGGAAAAAAATATAGAAATGAGAGAAACCTTAGAGATTATTATAAAAATATAGAAAAAGAAATTTATGACAAAAATAAATTAATAGAAAATTTTATTAATAAGCCTTTACATTAAGGCTTATTTTTATTTTTTAAAATATATAGTTTTATGTGATAGAATAAAAAGAGAAGAAAGTTAGGAGTGAATATGGAAAAAAATATAAAACTTGTGGCTATTGACCTTGATGGAACTCTTTTAAATTCGGATAAAAAAGTTTCTAGAAAAAATTTTGAAATCATTAAAAAGTTGAGAGCAAAGGGGATTTTTGTAGCTATTGCTACTGGAAGGCCTCTTGGTGGATTTTCTTGGATACTTGATGATTTGGAATTAAATTCTGATGATGATTATTCTATAACAAATACTGGATCTCTTATAATTAAAAATAAGGACAAGTCAGATGTTTCAAAAAAAATTTTAAGCATGGGTGATTATTTAAATCTTAAAAAGATAATAAACGATAAGCTCCAAATAGGAATTTACAATAAATATAATTTGTATAGCAATAGCGAAAAGGTAAATAAACATTTTTTATTTGAATCTGAAATTTTAAAAATGCCTATTGAAAAAATTGATGAGAAAGATATGAGTCAAAGGGTTGATAGGATTACCATAACTGGAAACAAAGATGCTGTTGATGAGTTTGAAAAAAATTATAATGAAATACTTTTAAAAACTTATCAAACAGTAAGAAATGTGCCAGAAGTTTTTGAAGTTTTACACAAGGAGGCTGACAAAGGTCAGGCTTTAAAAAGATTGTGTAAAATTTTAAATGTAGATTTAAAATCAACGCTTGCTATTGGCGATTCAAATAATGATAAAACTATGTTAAATATGGCAGGAGTTTCTGCAACTTGTGGAAATGGGAGAGAAAGTGTTAAAGAAATGGTTGATATTGTTTCAAATTATTCAAACGACGAAGACGGAGTTTGTGATATTTTAGAAAAAGTATTTTTTGCCAATTAAAATTGAAAAGAGCGAAAAAACCAGTATTATATGATTAGTTATTTATGTAAGATTTTTCTAAAATCTTACATATTTTTATGTTAAAATAAATTTTGTAAAATAAAAAAGATAGGAAGTATTATGAGTAAATTTTGCTCTCTAGCTTCAGGATCTTCGGGAAATTCTGTTTTTGTTGAACACAAAGGATCAAAAATTTTGATTGATTGTGGTTTTTCGGGAAGAAAAATTGAAAATCTTTTATCTCAAATTGGCGAAAATCCAAAAAATTTGGATGCGATTTTTTTAACTCATGAACACATCGACCACGTAAAGGGAGCATCTGTCATGAGCAGAAGATATGATATTCCAATTTATGCCAACAAGGGAACCTGGCTTTCTTTTATAAAAAATGCTGGGAAATTAAAAGATGAAAATATAAAAATTTTCAAATCGAATTCTTTTTTTAATTTCAATTCTTTTGATATTTTTCCAATATCAATTCATCACGATGCAAGTGAACCGGTTGGTTTTATTTTGTATTTGGATAATAAAAAAATTACGGTTTTGACTGATACGGGAATAATTGATGAGAGAATTTTAAATGAGATAAAAGGATCAGATGTTTATTATTTTGAGGCAAATCATGACCTTGATGCTTTAAAAAGAGGTCCCTATACTTATTCGATGAAAGTTAGGATTATGGGAAAGATGGGACATTTATCAAATGAACAATCGGCAAAATCTTTGGCTGATGCCCTTCAAGGGAAAAATGAAAAAATTTTTCTTGCTCACTTGTCTGAAACAAATAATTCAGAACAGCTTTGCAAAATAACTGTAGATAATTACCTAAAATCCTGTGGACTAGACACAAATAAAGATATACAATTGGAAGTTGCAAAAAGAAACGAACCTTCAAGTTTAGTGGAGTTATGATGGAATTAGTAGAAATTGAAAGATCAATTATAAAAAAATATAGAAAAGAGCTTTGGTCAAAATTTATAAAAGCTGTAAAAAAATATGAATTAATAAATGAGGGCGACAAGGTCGCTTGTGCGATCTCTGGTGGAAAAGATTCGCTTTTGACAGCAAAACTTGTTGAAGAATTGCACAAACATTCAAATGTAAATTTTGAAGTTGAATATATTTGCATGGATCCAGGCTACGATAAAGAAAACAGAGATTTGTTGGAGAAAAATCTAAAATATTTAAATATTCCAGCAAAAATTTTCGATTCGGATGTTTTTGAAATTAGCGAAAAAATTTCTGGAGACTATCCTTGTTATATGTGTGCGAGAATGAGAAGGGGATTTTTATACGCCAAGGCAAAAGAGCTTGGTTGTAATAAAGTTGCCTTGGGCCATCACATGAACGATGCAATCGAAACGACTTTGATGAATGTTTTGTATGCTGGAAATTATAAAACAATGAAGCCAAAACTTTTGGCACAAAATTTTGATGATATGGAGCTTATAAGACCCATGTATTTTATAGAAGAAAAAGATGTAATAGCTTGGCGTGATTATGTAGGATTAAGTGCCTTAAATTGTGCTTGCACTGTTACAAAAAAAAGCGAGTCTTATACAAGAAAGAAAATAAAAAATCTTATTGAAGAATTAAAAGAAGACATACCAAATGTAGAAAAATCAATCCTAAGATCAGCTGAAAATGTAAACTGCGATATGGTTTTGGGATATAAAATAAATGGTAAAGAACATTCATTCATGGAGGAATTTGAAAAATGATTTTAGATTTATTAAAAGTAATAATTCTTTCTATTGTAGAAGGAGTTACAGAATTTTTGCCTGTTTCATCAACAGGTCATCTTATTTTGGTAAATGAGTTTGTAAAACTTGAACCAGAAAAATTTGCCAACGCCTTTAATGTAATAATTCAACTTGGAGCAATACTTTCAGTAGTTGTTTTGTATTTTTCTAAATTAAATCCTTGGGATTTTGAAAAAACAAAAAGATATTTTCCAAAAAATTATGCGAAATTAAATGGCCAATCAAAATTTTATTATAGATTAACTCATCCTCACAAAGAAACAATTGAGCTTTGGAAAAGAGTTATAGTTGGAGTAATACCAGCAGGAATTTTGGGATTTTTATTTGACGATATAATTGATGAGTATTTATTTAATCCAATGGTTGTTGCCCTTATGCTTTTTGTTTGGGGTATTGGAATAATTTTAATTGAAAATAAAAACAAAAAAGAAAACAGACAAAGAGTCGATAATATTTCATTAATTTCTTATAAAACAGCATTTTTTATAGGATGTTTTCAAGTTCTTGCAATGATTCCAGGAACATCAAGGTCAGCTGCAACAATAATTGGAGCAATGATTTTGGGACTTTCAAGATCAGCTAGTGCAGAATTTTCATTCTTTTTGGCGATACCAACTATGCTTGGAGCAACTCTTTTAAAAGTTGTAAAAAACGTATCAGGATTTTCAGGATATGAATGGATTTTAATTCTTATAGGAATGATTTTAAGTTTTATCGTGGCTTATATAGTAATTAAGAAATTTATTTCTTACGTACAAAAAAATGACTTCATTATTTTTGGAAAATATAGAATTGTCCTTGCAGTAATTGTATTTTTATATTTTCTAATAATTAAATAAAATTTTAAAAAATAAAAGGTGGGGAAACCCGCCTTTTTGCTTTGGCAAAACTTTAAAAAATTTTCCTTATAGTGTAAAATTAGAATAAGAGTTTTGAAAAATAAAAATAATTTAAATAAAAATAAATTACAGAAATTTCGGAGGAGATAATGAAAAAGAAAGAATCAGTATTTAGCGTAATACCAAAGGCTTTGGTTTTTGGCCTTATAATTGGAATAGGATTTTATTTTTTGTTTGATAAGTTTGGTATAAAAACTTATAAGGCTCAATCAAAAATCCTTACAACCTCTAATGAAAAAATAAAAGATGATGATAAAACTGCTTACACTTATGCAGAAACTGTAAATTCAAATGCTATCAAAAAAAGAGTAATTGAAAATTTAAAACTTGATATGGATCCTGGCGAACTTGACAAAAAAATTCAAATACAAGCAATTGCCAATACCCACATCTTAAATATAAACGTAAAAGATTCTATAAAACTTAGGGCAGAAGATATAGCAGATGAATATGCAGAAATTACAGTTTCAGTAATTAATCAAATTTATAAAGCTGATGCAGTAGTAATTGACAAGGCTTATCCAAATGCAAGTTTAGCAAAAACGAGCGAAAAAGATTCACTAAAAGTTGGACTTGCAGCTTTTATAACATATTTTATTTTCGGTTCACTTGTAGTTTCAATTAGAAATTCAAAAAATAATGATGTAGAAGATTATATAGAAGAAAAAGAAATTAGAAAAGTCGTATTTACAAAAGATGATGATAAAGAAGAATACGATTATGAAAAATATAATGATGAAATAAAAGAATCTTATATAAATGAAGATGGAAATTTAGTACAAGAATACTACGACGAAGACAATGAATTATCCCAAGATATAAATTCGAATGAAGATTTATCAACTGATGAAGATGAAAATTTTAGATTATATCAAAACAAAGAAAACAACAAGGACTATACAATAATTGCAGATATGCCAAAATATGATGATGGTGATTTAGATGTTTAATAAAAATAAGGCGAATAAGATAGAAAAATCTTTTGAATCCTTAAAAAATAATTTTTTGAAAATTGCAGATAAAAATTCTTTAGTACAATTTGTATCATCAAATGAGAAGATAAACAAGTCATCTTTGATTTTAAATTTAGCTAGAGCATTGGCAAAAGATAATTACAAGGTAATTATTATAGAAGCTGATTTTAGAAATCCAATGATGGGCGATTTGTGTGATATTGAATTTGATAGGGGATTTTTTGATATTTTGGAAAAGGAAAAACCTTATGAAAATTTCATAGTAAAAGATCATTTCCAAAAAAATCTTGACTTAATCCTCGCACCAGACCAAAGAGAAATAAATCCAAGTATTTTAAACTATAATAGGATAGAAAATATTTTTGATTCTCTAAAAGAAAAATATAATTTTATATTTTTAGATACAGCAGATAACGAAAAATACGACGATGCAAATTTTTATCCAAGACTCGCAGATTCAGTTATTGTTTTTGCCAGAAAAAAAGATTTTAGAAGAAAAAAATTAAACGCATCAATAAGAAAACTTGAAAATGTAAATGCCCAAATTTCGGGAATAATAACAACAGATAATTAAGGAGAAAAAATGAAAAAGAAAATTTTATTAATATTAGCCTTAAGCTTAACACTTTCAGCATGTTCAAAAGAAGAATATGTATCCCAAAGACATCCAGAAGAAAGCCAAATATCAAATAAAGTTTCAACAGAAGTAACCTTCAAAAAGAAAAACGAAACAAACGAAAATTCTTCTTCAAATAATCTTGCAAGTCTAAAAAATCTTGATGAAAAAAATAAATCAAACGAAACAGAAGACAAAAAAGAAACAAAAGAAGAAAAGAAAGATAAGAAAAATAAAAAAGAAAAAGACAAAGAGCCAAAACAAGCTTACGGAATATTTACAGTAAAAGATATTTCAAATATAAGAAGACAAACAAACACAGATTCAGAAATTGTAGCAACAATTCAACCTGGAACACAAATAGAAAGATCAGAAATAGTAGGCGAATGGTCAAAAGTAAGCTATGGAGAATACCAAGGCTATATTTTGACAGAACTTTTGGAAGATATTCAATAAAAATTAGCTTGGTTTTAACCAGGCTTTTTTTATTCGATATCTTGACAGTTTTCAACTGTTAATGTACAATGTGAACAGTAGGAGGAATAAATGGATATTAAGATCAAATACTCGAGTAAAGATCCCATATATTTACAAATTAAAAATCAAATAAGAGATGCAATTTTAAATGATGAGATAGAAAAAGACAAAGCCCTTCCTTCTATTAGACTTTTGGCAAAAGAGCTTAGAGTTAGTGTAGCTACAACGAAAAGGGCTTACGATGAACTTGAAAAAGACGGACTTATTAATTCTGTTCCTGGTAAGGGAAATTTTGTAAAAGATCAAAATCCAGAATTGATCAGGGAAAAATTTTCTATAAAAATTGAAGACCATCTAAAAGAAATTATCAAATTATCTAAACTTGCAGGAATTTCAAAAAAAGAAATCATTTCTCTTATAGATATATTGGAGGAAGAAGATGAATGATATATTAAAAATAAAATGCCTTAGCAAATCTTTGAATGATTTTTATCTTGGACCTTTAGATTTAAATATCAAAAGAGGATCTATTGTTGGATATATTGGAGAAAATGGAGCTGGAAAATCTACTACAATCAAATTGATTTTGGGCGATATGAAAAAAGATTCTGGCGAAATTTATATTTTTGGCAAAAAAATTGAAGATTTGACAGAAGATGAAAAGAAGAAAATTGCCTTTGTATTTGAAGATTTTTTCTTTCCTCAAGAGATGAATATAAAGGAAGTAGAGAAATTTCACTCCATGTATTATGGAAATTTTTGGGAAAAAGAAACCTTTGATAGGCTTTTAAAAAGATTTAAGCTTCCGGAAAAAAAGAAAATTTCTACTTTTTCTAGAGGGATGAAGATGAAATTGTCTTTAATTTTGGCTTTAAGTCATAAGCCGGAGCTTTTGATTTTGGATGAGGCGACAAGTGGGCTTGATCCTGTTGCAAGGGATGATATTTTGGATATACTTTTAGAATTTATCCAAGATGAAAACAAAAGCATTATGATTTCATCCCATATTTTGTCAGATTTGGAAAAAATTGCAGATGAAATTGCCTTTCTACATAGGGGAAAGCTAATTTTTGTTGAAAATAAGGATAAATTAAAGGAAGATTATGGTCTAGTTTCTCTTTCAAAAGAAGAATTTGAAAGTCTTGATAAAAATTCCATAATTGCAGTAAGAGATCATAAATTTGGAAAAGAATGTTTGGTTAAAAAAGACTTAATTCCTCAAAATCTTGAAGTAGAAAATGTGAGTATAGAGGAAATTATGGTTTATATGATAAAGGAGAAATACAATGAAAGCCTTGATATATAAAGATTTGATTTCAATAAAAAATGCTTTGCTTTTACAATTTGTAGTAATAATTGGCTTGGGCATTTATTTTTACAAAGAAAATCAATTGGTTTTAATTCCCTTATTTTTTATCCTAATTCCAATAATACTTTTGGGAATGGTCTTTGGAATTGACAACCAATATTCAACAGATAAATATTTGATTTCAAGTGGAATTTCAAGGAAAAAAATTGTATTTTCAAGATATACCATAATTTGGTTTATGTCACTTTTTGCAATTGCCTTGTCATTTGTTGTAGGATTTAACAAAAATCCACTTACAAAAGAAATTCCACTAATTTTAATACTATCATCCCTATTTTTCATAACAAGCATAGTTGGAGTAGTTGAACTTCCATTAATGTATAAATTTGGGGCAGAAAAAGCAAGACTGGTTTTTGTAATTTTATACTTTCTAGTATTTGCATTTTTCTCAACCATTTCTTCAAACAAAGAATGGCTTTTGGAATATGTAAACAAGGGCTTAACAATGGATAAAACACTTTTATCCTTAATAATTTTTGCCATAACAATAATAGTCCACACAATTTCAGTTTTTATTTCCATAAAAATTTTTGAAAATAAAGAACTTTAATTTGTTTATAAGAATAAATATAAAATAAGAATCTTTTTTAGACGCTTGTAAAAAATTGTTGAATAAAGGATTCTTATTTTTTATTTTTAAATATATTATCTATAAATTAAGCTTTAAAGCGTTGAAATTTTATCGATAATTCATATAGTCATAATGTAAAAGGAATGTTTCCTAATTTTAAGGAGAAAAAATGGATTATATTTATAAATTTGACACGGATAACGGTTTTGAACAAACCGATATTTCTAGTTTTTATGATGTTATAGAAGATGATGATTTTTATTTGATGTATTTGGGCAAAGCGAGTTTTATTGATTTTGCCAAAACTTATAATTTGGACGATGCGATAATTGACTTGCTTTTGTCAGATACTGCCAAAAAATCTTATATGGCAGTGGAAGATAATTATACCTTTGCAATTTTAGAACTTTTAGATATAATGGGAAATCTTGAAACTTCAGATCTTATAGGATTTTATATAGAAAACAACAGACTTATAATTGTCGACTTGTATGATAGAGATCAATCGACAACAGAGGCATTTAGGAAGATGCTAACAAAGAAATTTTCAGCAAGATCTCCTGGAAGGCTTTTGAAATATTTTATTACAGCCCTAGTAAATAACCACACAAGAATTTTTGATCAAATAAAAAATTCAACAGCAGCTGTGGAAGATGCAATAATAAAAAATAAAAAAACCAGAGATAGTATAGAAATAATCTCTGACAATAGGCACAAGGCCCTAAATTTGTACGCATCATACGAAAGACTCCTTGATACCTTGGAAGTTTTAATGGAAAATGAAAATGAAATTTTTGATGATGACGATATAAAACATTTAAAATCAGTTTTGTTTAGAGTTGAAAGATATTCTTCAAATATTTCTTATTTGAGTGGATATATTACAAATGTAAAAGATTCTTACACGTCAAAAATGGACCTTTCTATGAATAACACAATGAAGGTTTTGACAGTAGTAACAACAATTTTCACACCAATTACAATAATAACCGGCTGGTACGGAATGAATTTTGAAAATATGCCAGAATTAAAATGGAATTTTGGTTATATGTATGTTATTGGAATTTCTTTGATTAGTGTAATTTTAGTGTATTTATTATTTAGGAGATTTGATAGGTGAAAATAAAATATAAAACCCATCTAAAGCGAATGAAAGAGTCGAAATCTCAATGGAATAGGTTAAATTTAAATATAAAGTAAAACAAAAGAGATCTCTCGACAAGCTCGAGATGGGTTTCTCTTTATTTTCCTTAATTTCTAAAGGATTAATTTTTTTATTCAACAAAAAAAGTCAGAAAAATAATGATGTGTACCCTCTTTACTGGATAACCCAGTAGGGAGGGTACACATCATTTTTCAACAGCCCTTTTTTATTTTATTAATTTCAGATGAGAATAGGAAAGATTTCTAAATAAATTTTAATAATAAATTATTATAATTTTAAAGAAGAGAAAAATTCGTATTCTAGTTGTTGAGATTGTAGCAGTTGATTTTTATTATGTTTTGTTGAAGCTACAAAGGCTATAATTATATCATTAATTATAAATTCTCCTATATGAGATTCTAAACCATTATAAGAGTCATTTATATCATTATAAAGTTTACCTGAAAATATTGTAATATCTGAATTTTCAGATAAACTAGAATTTATTTCTGAAGTGATACAAGCTTGTTTTATATTTTTGTTATTAGCTATATCGCTAACTTTTAATATATTTTTTGATAAACCAGATTTTGAAATCGTAATTAAAAAATCATGTTCATTTAAGTTACTTGTATAATTTAATAATCTTTCATTAGTAGAAGTTGTAAAAGTTTTTATGCCTAGTCTATTTAGTCTAAATTCTAAATCTAGGGCAACGGGCAGAGTATTTCCTGTGGCTGCTATTAAGGTTATGTTGCTGTCTAATAGTTTACTTACTAATTTTTTTATATTATTTATATTATCTTCTTTGTTAATAGTGTTTATTAAACTTTTTTTTCTATTTAAAAAAAATTCTATTGGCTTATCCTGAAAATCGGCAATATCATTTTGATTTCCTTCACCAATATCTCTTAAAAGTAAAATTTTCATTTGATAAAAACCGTCAAAACCAGAATGTTGACACATTCTAACAACAGTTGCATCGCTTACTTTTGTTTCGTTTGCTATTTCTTTTACACTCATAAGAGTTACTTTGTTTGGATTGTTAATTATATAATCCGCAACTATTTTTTCTGCTTTAAAAAGATTTTTGTAATTATTTTTAAAAATATCAATAACTTTTTCATTTTTATCCAATTTAGTCATAATACACCTCTATGTAATTATATTACATTATATAAAAATAGCAAAATAAAAAAATATAGTTTCATATTGACATTTTTATAATTAGTGTTATTATATAAATATGAAATGGTATTACATAAAAAAATATAAAGTGCAATTTATGTAATAATATATTTTGTATTTGCTAAAACGAAAGGAGGAAATATGGAAATTGACAAAATATTAGATGACAATTTGATTTTAAATGACTTAAAGGCAGAATCTAAAATTCAAGTACTAGAAAAATTATCTGAAGTTTTGAAAGAAAACGAATATATTTCAGAAGTGGATGGTTTTGTAAAAGATGTTTTAGAAAGGGAAAAACTCGGAGTAACAGGCATTGGGAATTTTGTTGCAATACCTCATGGGCAAAGTGATTATGTAAATGAAACAACCATAGCGATTGGGAAATTAAATAAGGAAATTGAATGGGAAAGTTTAGATAATAATGGAGTAAGGATAGTTATATTATTTGTTGTAAAGAATGATAAGAACTTTGCAGATGAACATTTGAAATTACTATCAAAAGTAGCTTCTAATTTAGCAAATGAAGATATATTAAAAAAATTGTTAAGTGCGGATTCTAAAGAAGAAATAAAAAATTGTTTTAGGAGTTAGGGATGAAAATAGTTGGTGTTTGTGCGTGTGTTGCTGGTATAGCTCATACATATTTAGCAAAAGAAAAGTTAATTAATGCAGCTAGCAAAAGAGGACATGAAATAAAAGTTGAAACGCAAGGCGTTATTGGAATTGAAAATGAGCTTACCGAAAAAGAAATAAAAGAAGCGGATGTAGTAATTTTAGCAGTAGATGTTTCTGTATCAAAAAGAAATCGTTTTGATGGTAAAAAAATAATAGAAATTTCAACTAGCACAGTTGTTCAATCATCTGATAAATTGATTGAAAAAATAGAAAAATTAATGGAGAAATAAAATGAAACAATTAAATATTAGAAAACATGTCATGACAGCCATATCCTATCTAATACCTTTTGTATCTGCGGCAGGAATGCTTATGGTAATTGGAAATATTTTAGGTGGAAAAGTTGTTGAGATAGATGGTGGATTTATTAATTTAAATGATGCTTTGAGCACATTGGGAGCTAATGGATTAGGCTTTATACCTATAGTCATATCAACTGGAATTGCGTATTCTATAGCGGACAAAGCTGGAATAGCACCAGGAATTATTTTGGGTGTTTTATGTAAGACAAATGGTTATGGATTTTTAGGTGGTATAGTAGTAGGATTTTTAGCTGGATATTTAACAAAAATAGTTTTAAGTAATTTAAAACTTCCAAAGTGGATGCAAGGACTTATGCCTCAATTAATTCAACCTTTAATAGTAAGTTTGATTATAGCTATTTTGATGCAATATATAATTGGAGTTCCTATAATTTGGTTGACAGAAAGTGTAAATTCACTTCTTAAAAGTTTAAGCTCTAAGCCAGAATATTCTATGATTTTTGGAGTTGTAGTGGGAGTTTTATCTGCGGTAGATTATGGTGGACCAATAAATAAGGTTGTATTTACATTTTCAGCAGCTGCTTTGTCCGAAGGATTTGGTGGTCCTATATGTAATTTGATTCAAGCGAGTATGATTGCACCATTTGGATTAACAATTGGATATTTCTTATCAAAAATCATCGGCAAAAAAGATTTATTTTCACAACAAGAGGTTGATTCTTTAAAAACAGCATTCATTATGGGATGTTTTCAAATAACAGAAGGTTCATTCCCAATAATATTGAATAATTTATTAAGAATAACTATATGCACAGCTGTTGGTGCTGGTGTAAGTGGTGGACTAGTTGGACTATGGAATATTGAATCAAAAGTTCCATCAGGTGGATTAGTAGCGTTACCTGGAATTAACAAACCTTTCTTGTGGTTAGTTTCTTTGTTAGTAGGCTCTTTAGTATTTGCTATTTTGTTACAATTTTTAAAAAATAAAAAAGTAACAAATTTTGAAAATAAAAAAGATAGTAATGATGAACTAGATAATTTAAGTTTTTCATAAATTAGAGAGGTTATATGAAAAGATCAGAAATTAATAAAGCAATAAAAGATATGGAAAAATTTTTGGAGAAAATGAATGTATATCTTCCTGATTTTGCATATTGGTCAGCTGAAGACTGGAAAGATAAAAATAATGAATATGACATAATCAGAGATAATAAACTTGGATGGGATATAACCGATGCGGGTTTAGATGATTTTGAAAATATAGGTTTTTCATTATTTACTTGTAGAAATGGAAATATAAATAAATCTTCTTCAAAAAAATATGCAGAAAAATATATTATGATAAAGCAAAATCAAGAATTTCCGTTTCATTTTCACTGGCAAAAAACAGAAGATATTATAAACAGAGGCGGAGGAACTTTGCTTATAACTGTTTATAATGATGACAATGGAAATTTTTCTAAAGATGATGTCTTGGTAGAATCTGATGGAAGAGAATATTATGTAAAGGCAGGAGAAAGTGTTGAATTAAACCCTGGTAAAAGTATTACCTTAAAGCCACATCAATATCATAAATTTTCTGTAAAAGAAAATACTGGAGATGTATTAGTGGGAGAAGTTTCTGAAGTTAATGATGATGATAATGACAATAGGTTTTATGAACAAGTAGGAAGATTTCCTGAAATAATAGAGGATGAAAAACCTTACAAATTATTATGCAACGAATATCCTAAATACAATGGATAAGAGAATAAATTGAAAATGGAATTAATAATATAGGAGTGTAAAATGTTAATTAATATGAAAGAAATGTTGAAAGTTGCTAATGAGAATAATTTTGCTGTACCAGCATTTAATATCTCATCATTACCTATGCTTAATGGAGTTTTCAAAAAATGTGAAGAATTAAAATCTCCAGTAATTATAGCTATACATCCCGATGAACTTTCATACGTGGAAGATAGTTTTGTAAAAACAATAATCGATAAAGCAAATAAATCTGAATTGCCAGTAGTTTTACATTTAGATCATGGGTCTTCTATAAAACAAGTTATTAATGCAATAAAAGATGGATTTACATCAGTTATGATTGATGCTAGTACATTTAAATTTGAAGAAAATATTGAAATAACAAAAAAAGTTGTAGAGCTTGCTCATAGTGTGGATGTGTCTGTAGAAGGAGAACTCGGAACAATTGGTGTAGATGCTGGAGATGAATACGGTGGTTCAAAAGATATTCAATACACAAAACCTGAAGATGCTAAAAAATTTATAGATCAAACAAATTGTGACTCTTTGGCAATAGCAATTGGAACAGCTCACGGAATATATCCTGAAAATTATGTTCCTAAATTAAAACTAGATTTATTAACACAAATAAAAGATCTAGTAAAAATTCCTCTAGTATTACATGGTGGCTCATCAAATCCTAATGCCGAAATTGCAGAAGCTGTAAAAAGAGGAATCAATAAAATTAATATTTCATCTGATATAAAAGTGGCATTTTTCAAAAAATGTAGAGAAGTTTTGAAAGACAATTCTTTAAGAGAACCTAACGCTATATATCCTGCTTGCATAGAAGCTATGTGTGAAGTTGTAGAAGAAAAAGTTAAATTGTTTGAATCAGATAATAAAGCTGAATTATTTTTTCAATAAAAATATTAAGAATTGATAGCAAGAATGTGCAAAGTTATACCTTTGCACATTTTTAAATAATATAAATAAAAATATAAAATTAAAATCATTAATGAAAGGAAATAAAATGAATTATATTTTAGGAATTGACCTAGGAACATCTTCATTAAAAGGAGTAGTTTTTGATCAGGATGGAAATTTCATTGGTGCAAAAAGTAGTTCTTATGATGTTTGCAATCCCAAAAAAGGATATTGTGAACAAAACCCTAAATTTTGGATTGATGCTTTCGAAAATGTTATTGAGAAATTAAATCGTGATTTTGATTTAAATGAAAATCTTATAGCATTAAGTTTTTCTGGGCAAATGCATAGTTTGGTTTTACTTGATGAACAAGGAAGAGTTTTAAGAGATGCTATATTATGGAATGATGTAAGAACTATTGATGAGTGTAAATATATAAGAAATAAGTTTTCTGATAAACTATTAGAAATTACAAATAATATCGCATTAGAAGGTTTTACACTTCCTAAAATTTTATGGGTAAAAAAATACGAAGCAGAAATATTTGAAAAAACACACCACATTTTATTACCTAAAGATTATTTGAGATACTATCTAACAGGAAAATATAACATGGATTATTCTGATGCAGCAGGAACTTTACTTTTAGATATTGAAAACCATAAATGGTCGGAAGAAATTATAAAAAAATTTGGAATAAATAGAAAATTACTACCACCCTTAGTAAATTCGACAGATTTTGTTGGATATGTTAAAAAAGATTTGATATTAAAATACGGATTTAAGAAAAATGTAAGAGTATTTGCAGGATGTGCTGATAATTGTGCTAGTGAAATAGGAAGTGGGGTTATAGGAAAAGACGATACCATGCTTTTAAGTATAGGTACATCTGGAGTAATCCTTAATCCGGAAAAGAAAATAAATAGATCTTACAATGGAAAATTACATTTTTTTAATTCGATTTATAAAGATACGTATTATTCTATGGGAGTTACCTTATCAGCAGGACAGAGTCTAAATTGGTTTAGAAAAAGTTTCTCAAAAAAAGAAAAATTTGAAGATTTGACTAAAGATATAGATAAAATCAAAGCAGGAGCTGATGGTCTGATTTTTGCTCCATATTTAAATGGCGAAAGAAGTCCATATTTTGATGGAAATATTAGAGGAAGTTTCATAGGATTAGATATTTCTCATACAAAAAAACATTTAGTAAAATCAATTTTAGAAGGAATAACTTTTTCACTTAGAGATAATTTTGAAATGATGGAAAAATCAATAGATTCTCAAATAAAAAATATTATATCAGTTGGCGGAGGTTCAAAAAATAAAGATTGGCTACAAATCCAAGCTGATATATTCAATAAAAATATTATGACTATAAATATAGAAGAAGGTCCGGGACTTGGTGCAGCTATGATTGCAGCTTTAGGAATGAAATATTTTGATAATATAAAAGAGTGTTCAGATGCCTTTATAAAATATACACAAATTATAAAACCAAATAAAGAAAATACAAAAATATACGATAAGTTGTTTGAACAATACAAAAAAATATACCCAAATACAAAATCAATTTGTTACAATTTAATTGGTATATGTGAAGATCAAAATAAAAGTAATTGAAAAAAATTTAAATTATTAACTGAGAACGATTAAATATTTAAACTTTAGTAATAAACAAAATCAAACACCAACCCATCTCGAGCGAATGGAATGAGTCGAGAGATCTCAAGGTATAATTTTTTATTCCAAGACAAACAAAAAGACAGGAAAATTCCTGCCTTTTGTTTTTACTTTTTTAGTCCAGTTATTTTTATCCTTTTAAACCATCTGCTTGTCTTTGCATATTTTCTACTACTACGTCAAAAATATCTCCGATTGATTGGGCGTATTCTAATATTTCCCATGGTTTATTTGTGTGGAAGTGAATTTTTATCAAATCTTCATCTCCTACTGCAAGTAGGCTATCTCCTTCGAAATTTTCCGTTATATGATCGAAAATTTCGTCTTCGTCTAAATCTTCTCCTGCTATTAATAGCTGGGTGTCAAATTTGAATTCTATTTTTTCTGCCATTTTTTTCTCCTAACTATTTTTTAATAAATTTCTTTTTAATTCTTCTTCAAGACGACCAAGCTCGTTTTTGGCGTCTTCTCTGTTTTTCTTTCCTTCGATTTGGATTGTCCTTACTTCATCAATCGCCTCGATTAGTCTATCGTTTGTGTATTTTATTGTATCAAGGTCTATTATACCGCGTTCGGTTGCTCTTGCTGTGTCGATTGTATTTTGTTTTAATTTGTCAGCGTTTGATTTTAATAAATCATTGGTTAAATTTGTAACAGCTTCTTGGGCACGTATTGCTTGTTCTGTGTGGCTCATGCCAAGGGCTAAAACCATTTGATTTTTCCAAAGAGGAATTGTATTTACAATTGTTGTTTGGATTTTTTCTGCCATAATTGAGTTTGATGATTGTACCATCCTAATTTGTGGCGCCATTTGCATTGAAACCATTCTGGTTAAATCTAAATCGTGTAATTTTTTTTCAAACCTGTTGGCTTGGGCTTTTATGTCATTTGCTTTTTGGGCATCCATTGGAAGGTTTGAAATTCTTGCTGTATTTTCAAGAGCTGGTATATCTTCTTCAAATGTTCTTTTGAGTTTTCTATTTCCTGCCTCTATATACATAGAAAGTTCCTTGTAATAGTCCTCGTTTAATTCGTACATTTGATCAAGAAGAGATATATCTTTTAATAGGGTTATTTGATGGTTGTCCAAGGCTTTGGTGATTTCGTCTATATTTTTTTCGGTTGATTGGTATTTTAATTTCATATTTTCAAGCTTTGATTTTTGCTTTTTAAAAAATCCAAAAACTCCGCTATCGTCTTCGTCCATTGACTTGATTTCTGAAACAACCTTATCTAAAAGTCCACCAATTTCTCCAAGCTCTTTGTTTTTTACTGTATTTAAAGTTTTTTCTGAGAAATTTGAAATCTTTTTTTGAGCTCCAACTCCGTATTGAAGAATTATATTTGAATCTTCTAGGTCAATTTTTTGGGAAAAATCATCAATTTGCTTTTCTTCTTCTGGAGAAAATTTTATTGACTGATCAATTTGAATTTTTTCCTTATATTCGACTGGTTTTAATTCGACATCTTCATTTTCTCCGTCTAATCTTAATTTAATATCACTCATCTTTGCTCCAATCTTTTTCTAAATATCCTTCTTGGTTTAACAAAATTTTCATTGTATCAATGTCTGTTTTTATATCTATTGTCCTGTCTTCCATTAGCTCTAATTGGATTTTTTCAAAGGCTTCATTGATTATTTCTATGGAAGATTCTATTTCCGCAAGTGAATTTTTAATTTTTGAATCGTTTGATTCCATAATTTCGTATTCTGTGTAAGCATCAATTAATTTTACAGTTGTTGGCAAATAATATTCTATAAATTTGTCCAAAACATAAGCTTTTTCTGGATATCTTTTAATAATGTTTGTAATATTTTCAATTGTTTTTTTAATTTCTATTACTTTTTCAAGAAAAGACCTATTTTTAATTCTTGAAATTGAAAGGTTTATAGAAGTTATTTCCTTGCTTGAAATTTTTATTATTTCTTCAGCTTTATCCTTGCTTGTTTTTGTGCTTGCATCTTGGGCTATTTTTTTATTTTCTTCGTGTGATAAATTTGGCATTTGATTTTTTTGGTTTTTGTATAATTTAAAAGTTGGAATATCTAACAAAAATAACGAATCATTTTCTACAATTCTTGCTTGTTTGAAATATCCCTTATTCATCATATACATTAGCTCTTTTATTGTATCTTTTTCAGATTTTTGAACTGATGATGCCAAATCTCTTATTGGAATTACGGTGTTATGTCCAAGCTCTCTTAAAAATCTTGTGTAATCTTTTGAAATCATATCCAATTGTTGGGATTTTCTAAAAGTAAAAAATCCAAATATTGAAAACAAAGCTGTTAAAAATAGATTTTTAAAAAAATCATAGGAAAATCCGTCAAAAAATAAAATCATTAGCATAGAAATTGCAAGTAAAAAAGAAATTACCATTGCTGTTTTAAGTAAGCCAGCTTTGGTTTTTTCTGGAAGTTTTTGGGCGCAAACTTGAGGATTTTTAGTTTGGATTGCGGGTTTTCTAACTTGATTTCCATTTATAAAATTCATTGTTTTATCAATAAATATATCAAGACTTGTCTTGACCTTTTCACTTATATCAGAAAAATCCATATCAGAAATAGCTTTGTTTAGACTATTTTCCAAAGATTTTTCGTTTTCTTTATCATAATTTGTCATATTCACTCCTTAGTAAAATTATACCAGAAAGATTCAATATATAAAAACTATCTTAATATTTATTTAATATACAAATAGTAAAAATTAAATAAATTAATAATAAAATCAGGATGTTTAAGAATCTAAATCTATTATTTTATCAAAATAATTTTTATTTTCCCTCAATTTTTCCCTATTTCCAAAAACTGTAAGATTGTTTTTGTCCAAAATATTTTTGTAGTCATCTTTCAAAGTAATTATATCATCTAATTTAGCATTTTTTATATCAAGAAGTTTTTCTTCAAGCTCTTTATAAGAAAATCCTTGCAAATATCTTATAAAATCCAAGGAAGTCTTTGCTTGAAGAGATTGAGGTTTTAAATATGAACCCATTTTTGAAATTTTTTGGTTTTTTAAATCATTTGGATCAAGTTTTAAGTTTTCTAAAATCTCAGGGATTTTTTTATAATTTTCTACGGTTTTTTCTATGTTTGGGTCCCTGTAAGAATATGTTCCAATATTTCCATACTTATCAACCATAAGACCTGCTCCATAAGCTCCTCCTTTTGCACGAATTAAATCATGAATGTAAGGGTTAGAAATAATTGATGAGGAAAGAGCCAAAAGATTTAATTTCTTGTCAGAAAATTCTTTTAAATCTCCACCCACAGACACATAATTTACATTTGCATCAGACAAAATTCCTTCTTTATAATAGGACTTATAAAAATCAATTTGAGCTTTTTCTTTTTTTATCTTTTCAAGGTCTGAAAATTCTTTCTTTACATAAGCCTTAACTTTTTCATAATCATTTTTTGATGATGTTATATTAACTAATAGATTTTTTGAAAAAATTTCTTTATACAAATCTTCTAATTTTTCCTTAAACTTATTGAAATCTTCTTCTATATTCTTGGAAATTTTCTTTATAAATTCATAATAACCAAAGCCATTTAGCTCATCTTTGATGTATGAAAGTTTATCAAAATGTGAAAATGAACGGGTAAGGGCAAGGCTATGACCAGAATCATACATATTCATTTCAAATAAAGCTTTAATTTGTTTTAAAATATCATTAATTCTTTTTTCATCATCAAAAACAGATTCATTCATTATTTCTTTTACAATTTCTAAGGATTTTTCGTACCTATCTATAGTAGTTTTAAAGGAAATTTTTATAAAATTATTAATTTCCCCGTCATTATTTTTTATATTTTGAATAGTAAAATTAAGTCCTGCCATATTTATTGGAATTAAATCATCTAATTTTTGGTAAGAATGTTTTTTTGTATCAATTGAACCCAAAAAGTCTGAAATCAGGCAAAGATATTTGAGATTTTCAAGGTCAAGGTGGTTTATATCAAAGAAAAATTCATTGTAAATCATCCCTGCACTGTCAAGATTGTGGTAGATAAATTTGAAATCATCATCTTCGATTTGCCTTGGAACTTTTTCAATATCAAGGTCAACATCGCTAATTTCAAGAGTAGGAATTGTAGCCTTATCTTCTTTTGAATCTTCTTTTTCTTGGAAGGCTTTTAATTTTTCTTCCTTTTCCTTTAATTTATCAATCTGATCTTTTGATAAGGAATTTTTCAAATTTTCCAAATCTTGGTCGATTTTTTCTTCAATATTTTTAAAATAATCTTTATCTGGTTTTGCCACAAGAACTAGTTTAGTCTTGTTATTTATAAAATATTTCCTAACTTGTTTTTCAAAATAATCAGTTTCAATCAAATTACCCAATTCGTTTATATAGTCAATCAAATTTAGGCTATCAAAAATTTCATTATCCAAATTGTGCATGAGTATATATTCAATTCCCTTTGATGCTGAATTCATTTGCTCTCTTTGAGAAAAATCGAAAAGTGCATGGGCAGCTTTTAGGGAATCTTTTGGAATATGGTGGGCATAGTTTTCAAGTTCTTCTTCAATAATTTCTACAAACTTATTTAAGTTTTCATCTGATGTGCCTTGGGCTGTAATTTGAATTGAGGATCTTTGACCATAGCCAGTCCTTGCATAAAAACTTTCAGGTCCAATTTCCTTGTAAATTCTTTGAGAAATTTCAGAAGAATCTGAGTTGAAAAGAGCGATTGATAAAATTGCGTTTGCAAGTTGGTCTTTTATATTAGCTCTTTCGTTAGTTAAAAATGAATATGTCAAATATGATTTATTTTTATCTTCATTGTTTGATTGATAAGAAGTAAAAATTGGTTTTTGGTAATAATTTTCAACTACCTTGCAATCTGCAATAATTTCTTTTTTCTCATAATTGGACAAATATTCCTCATCAAGATTTTTTAAATATTTTTCAATATCCATATCCCCATAATAAAAAATATCAGCGTTTGATGGGTGGTAAAATCTTTTGTAAAAGTCTAAAAATTCATCATAAGCTAATTTTGAAATATCATAAGGATTTCCTCCAGACACATATTGGTAGCAGGAGTTTTTGTAAAGATATTTATTTATTTCATTTACAATAATAGTGTCTGGATTTGTAGTTGCCCCTTTCATTTCATTGTAAACAACTCCCGATACAGAAAATTTTCCATTTTCATCAATTTTTATAGATTTTCCCTCTTGTAAGAAAATTTCTTCTTTACCTAAAACTTTTGGATTAAAAACTGCATCTAAATAAACATCTTGAAGATTGAAAAAGTCCTTATCATTTTCGCTTGCCACAGGATAAACAGTTTTGTCAGGATAGGTCATTGCATTTAAAAAAGTTTGAAGACTTGATGCAATCATATCCATAAAAGGCTCTTTGGTCCTATATTTTTTTGAACCATTTAAAACAGAATGCTCCAAAATGTGAGAAATCCCCTTGGAAGATTCTGGTGGAGTTTTAAAAGCAATTGCAAAAGTTTTGTTTTTGTCATCGGTTTTTATATAATTAATTCTTGCTCCAGATTTTTTGTGTTCATACAAAAAAACATCCAGACCAAGTTTTTCAAATTTTTTATTTTTTATTAAAAAATATTTTTCCATTAATAAATCCTTTCTTTATATTTATTACTACAACTATACTCTTAAATAAATTTCATCTCATTAATAGGAAAAAATTAATTTTTAAAAAAATATTTAAAAAATTTTTTGATATAGTGTAAAATAAAAATAGGTTTATTTAATAAATCAATTTAATTTAAGGAGGGAAGTAAATGATAGGTATTATACTGGCAAGTCACGGCGAATTTGCTCAAGGTATAAGACAATCTGGGGAAATGATTTTTGGAGAACAAGAAAAATTAGAAACAGCAGTTCTCTTACCTTCAATGGGTCCTGATGATTTAAGAAAAGATCTTGAAGAAAAAATCAAAAAACTTGATTGTGAAGAAATTCTTTTCTTAGTTGACCTTTGGGGTGGAACACCTTTTAATCAAGTTTCAGCTCTAATGGATGGAAATGAAGAAAAGTGGGCAGTTCTTACCGGACTTAATTTACCCATGCTAATTGAGGCACTTGGCTCAAGACTTATGGAAGAAAAATCACATGATCTTGCAAGAGTTTTATTAGAGCCTGCCAAAGAAGGAGTAAAAACTAAACCAGAATCCTTGATGGACGATTACAATAAATCTAATGCAAAAGATGATTCAAAAGAAAATCTTCCAAAACATACTGGAACAATTCCAGAAGGAACAGTAATTGGAGATGGAAAAATTGACGTTGTTCTTGCAAGGATTGATACAAGATTACTTCATGGACAAGTTGCTACAAGTTGGACAAAATCTACAAATCCAACAAGAATTATTGTCGTAAGTGACAATGTAAGTGAAGATGCTTTGCGTAAGTCAATGATAATGGAGGCTGCTCCTCCAGGAGTTAAGGCTCACGTTGTGCCAATTTGGAAAATGGCAGAAATTTTTGAAGATCCACGTTTTGGAGATACAAGAGCAATGCTATTATTTGAAACACCACAAGATGCTTTAGCTCTTATCGAAAAAGGCGCAGATTTAAAAGAAATAAATCTTGGCTCTATGGCTCACTCACAAGGAAAGGCTTATGTAACTTCTACTGTTTCTATGGGAAAAGAAGATGTTGAAACTTTTGAAAAACTACTTGATAAAGGAATAAAAATCGATGTAAGAAAAGTTCCAGCAAATCAGCCTGAAAACTTTACAAATATTATGAAAAAAGCAAAATCAGAACTTGGTTTGGCTTAAGGAGGAATTATGTCAGCAATTAGTATTATTTTAATTGTTATAGTTGCTCTA
>QWBY01001235.1_pt1 | contig 25424 bp, 18 predicted proteins | sample 1972471 | NCBI WGS metagenome assembly QWBY01 (sample SAMN09866722, study PRJNA288562) | Human gut metagenome isolate term6_stool, whole genome shotgun sequencing... | reverse complement strand
CGCTTGGAGAGATTGAAGACCTCATTCGTCTTCTTCATGGCGCGCCTCAGGGCATTGTCGCTCAGCATCTCGTTGCCGATGAAGTTGATGGTTGAGATCTTCGTCTTCGCATTCTTATTGACATCAAAGATCACCACCACATAGCCGGGGCGAGAGTTGTCCTCAAGGACGGAGGTATGTACCTCGATGTTGCTAAATCCCTTGGCATCGTAGAAGCGCTTGATCTCTATCTCGGATCGATCGAGGATATTGGGAGTGATAAAGGTCCCCTGAGCGAGTGGCTGGAGCCGACCGGTGCGGAGGTCCTTCTCCTCGCTCTTCTTCACCCCATTCATCTCAAAGCGTGTCAGGCGAGGCCGCTCGGTGATATGGATCGAGAGCCACACCGAGTCTCCCTCCATGCGGTCGGCATCGATGCGGACATTGGAGAAAAGCCCGTTGCGGAGGTAGTTGCGCACCGCTTGGCTGATCTCCTCACCCGGCACGGTAACCCGCTGACCGACACGGAGACCGGAGACGTTGCGCACCACCACATCCTCGTAGCTCTCATTGCCGACCACCCTCAGCCCGGCAATTACTCTCGAGACGGGACGGGTGTAAGAGACATCCGGCAGAGCTGCAAGGCTGTCCGATGAGGCGATCGTGTGCTCCGACTGAGCCATAGCGACGCCACTTACGAGCAGAGCGGCAAAGAGGGCGAGCAGCCGTGAGGGTGTGGTATTCAGGCTTCTTGTCATGGGAAATAGGCAGCGAAGCGGTGAGAGTAGGATATTCATGCGTTAGGATGAAGCGTTTCTTCCCGGGAAGGGGATATATGGCGGTGCGAGGAGATCATCAGGAGTGGTCGGAGGTCTTATCACTACAGTCAACATCAACCACCTGATCGCCGGTGCGACCGAAGCGTCGCTGGCGAGACTGATAGTCGATGAGGGCACGATAGAGGTCTGCTGCATCGAAGTCGGGCCAGTAGCAGTCGCAGAAGTAGAGCTCTGTATAGGCGATCTGCCAGAGGAGGTAATTGCTGACCCGACACTCCCCACCGGTGCGGATCAGTAGGTCAGGATCCGGTAGGTCAGGCAGGTCAAGGTGCGCGCAGATGTCTTGCGAGGTGATGGGCTCCTCGCTGCCGTGACGCTCACTCAGGAGCCTATTGAAAGCCCGGGTCAGCTCGGAGCGTGAGGAGTAATTGACGGCAAGCACGAGAGTGATGCCGGTATTTGACTTCGTACGCTCCACCAGCCCCATAAGAGCCTCCCTCGGTTCCTCGGGCAGTCCCTCAAGGTCACCGATGGTACGCAGGCGGACGTTATTCTCCTCCAGCGTGGCGAGCTCCTCTACCGCAGAGCGGACCAGCAGGGTCATCAGCGCATCAACCTCAGCCTTGGGGCGGCGCCAGTTCTCTGTGGAGAAAGTGTAGAGCGTCAGGTAGCGTATCCCGCAGCGGGCAGCGGCACGGACGATGCGACTGACCGTCTGCACACCGGCACGATGTCCGTCTCTTCGCTCGAGCCCCCTCTCACGAGCCCAGCGACCATTGCCATCCATAATTATGGCAACGTGTGCGGGGATGCGGTCAGGGTCGAGCTGAGCTAAGAGCGTATCGGCGGGAGAGGGCATACGTATGGCTTACTTCTGAGTGAAATCATTGATGATGCCGGCGGATCGATCGATCGTCCCGCGCCAGACACGGCGCGTAGGCTCTCCGTCGTGTCCCACTCGGCCACCGAAGATGAAGAGGCTCTCCCCCTTAGGCGACTCGTAGTAGTATCCACCTGCATGAGAGATCGGGAGGAAGTCCTTACCCGGAGCCTTCTCGGTCTCCATCCGGGTCCAGGTGACCCCATTGTCGTCACTCTTGTAGATAGTAGACTGACGACCTTTATCATAGACCCCACCGATACGATAGAGCGTCTCCCGGTCGGTCGTGGTGACATAGAGAGCACCCTCGTAGGGGTAGACGACCTTGGAGGAGGGCAAAGCACCCCACTCCACTAAGTCGGAGGAGAAAAAGCCGGTGCTGATGGGGAGACCCGAGGCAAGCGAACCTCCGAAGAGGAGCATATGAGGCGTCGAGGCGATCTCATACTCATGGACATAGCTGTCTCGGATCGGGAACGTCTCCCTCACCTGATCAACCACCGTCGTGACCTTACTCTGCTTATCGAGGCTATAGATCGAGTAGGGCTTTCCTTCCTCAATGCCTATCATATAGACCACTCCGGTCCTGACACTCAGGAGCTGTGTCACCGTAACCCCTGCCGGAGTGGCTGGGTGCCACGCCACGAGATCGGAGGAGGTAAAGAGGTGTCCCTCGGCATCCAGCGCCCAAGTATCGCCCTTAGGCGAGGTGTAGGCGGTATAAGGTCTCAGCCCCTTAGGCAGGTGGGCCTCCGTGACCTGACGTATGACGAGTGGATCGAGGGTCGAGACCTCGAGGAGAGAGGTCTCCTCGCCGAGCCGACTAAGGAGGTAGCGTCTGTCGCCCGGCAGGACGACCATACGGGTCTCCTCGGCCTCTATCGGGAGACCGTTGGAGATATCGGTCCAGACAATCTTATTGGGGTCGTAGCCATAGGTGAGTACACGGAAGTCGTAAGTGACCGACTGATTGTCCTTTTTCTTATCCGTCTGGATCGTCAGCTCCATCCGTCCGCCCTTGAAGCTGATCAGCGTCGTGTCGCTACCGACCATACTCCACACGACCCTCTTGTCGGAGCTCACGTTACGGAGCGTCACCTTGAGCTGGTTGCTCACGGCCATGGAGAGGTAGGCGGAGTCAATCTCCGATCCGTAGGGGAGGGGCGTCTTATTGTATATCCGATGGTTGATGTGGTCGATGCTGAAGCGGGTCGCAGGGAGCTGCTTACCATTGACCTTAGGGAAGGTGAGGACCACCTGACCCGGCACCGTGTAGTCGGTATAGACCGGACGGACATAGTCTCCCATATCCCGATTGCAGGAGTATAGGAGCATTACGAGCAAGAGAAGAGCTGAGACCGGTCCGACCGGCTTACGGCTACGTATAGACATGAGTCCTATGACTTGGTTTATCTACTGAATATCATCGGAGTGACCCTCCCCTGCGCACGATGGGCAAGAGGGAGTCCGGTCACTTCGGGCAAAGTTACCTTATTTCTGTGAGTTGTGGACACATCCTATTCTTATAGAATGCAAAAGAGGACGAGGTTGTGGGCAATTAAGATCGGGAAATCATTAGTCACGCCCCGGCAAACAGAAAAAGAACTGAGGGATAGGAGACCTCATCACCTATCCCTCAGATCTAAGTCAGGGATGCGAGCAATCAGTAGGATCCCAGAGTGTATATGACTGACAAGGAGGGGAACCACCCAAAGCCCGGAGAGAATACCCGAGTGTTGTCACCCTCAAGTATGCTTCCCCATAGATGATAGCCCATCAGACCGGCCTCCAGCCCCAGAGCGCCATAGCCTTCCGAGATCCTCCGGTGAGCCCGAAGCCCTATCCTCAGGTAAGCTCCATTCCTACCCTGCTGTCTCCACTCGCCATCAATCACGTAGGGGGAGAAGCTTCGCATATACCCCACGGAGTTGATCACGCCAATAGTCGTAGACCGGCTCACCTCACCACCGTATCCACCTTGGGCGAGTCCCACGGTGAGGAGTCCCGCTATGTGCTTGGAAGAGCTTATCCGGTCTCCCCTAAAGCCTATCTCAGGACCCAGCAGACCTGCATGTGGAAATCTCCACATCCACCTGCTCGAGACCTCAGGAGTGACGATCGGAGCCCCCGATGTCCTCACCCCTGACGCGCCACGTCCCTGCTGCTCAATGCGAAGCACGGGACTAATGCCGATGGAGGTCTCACGAATACTACCCATCTGTGAGAGGGGCGTTGTCTTCGTTTTCTCCTCTCTCTCTTTCGCTGCAGCATAACCACGCTTGTATGCCGGGTGACTCTTCATTGAGCCACAACCGCTTAAGCAGCCGATAAGACCCAAGAAGGCCAAGAAAGAGACGATGGATGGACAGGCGACCCTAACTCTTTGTTTCATAATTGTAGTACCGGTTTGTTAGTATTCCTGAGGCGTGGCAGTCCTTCTGACAAGTCATGTTGCTCAACACCCAAATATAGCCACATTTGATCAAATCAAAACAAATCCAGACGAAATATAATATCTAAAACAAGAAGCTCTAACGAAACAGACAGGGCAGCAAAACACCAATCCATACAGGTGGTCAAAAAAATCCCCGCCGGTTCTTAACGCCTTAACAAACGTTGTAAACACCATATTGAAACAACCATTTTTTGAGTCACCTGGAGTCCGGGGACGAGTAGGGCACAAAACCCACCAAAACTGCAGTCTAACTAATACCGATATTAGACAAATCTAATACCGATATTAGACGCGCCTAATATCGGTATTAGATTTATCTCTCATCCGAGGTGATTTATTCCCCGTGGCGAGAGCGTTTTTTACCCCGCCCCTAACTAAGCCTATCTTACGGGCGGAGGGCGAAGCCAAGCGCTGAGAGGATCTGCCCCTCCTCGGGACGATAGTTGGTGACCACGTAGGCTCTTGGCTCGCGAGGGAAGCGGTACCCGCTGCGCATCGCCTCAAAGTCGGTGTCGTACCTCCGGCGAAACTCCTCATCCACCCTCTTGGGATCAAAAGTACGGAGCATCGCACCCCAGATGCGCTTACCCTCCTCAAAGTCGTTGAGATCAATGAGGGGATCCGCCGCCGGCTCGGGGCGGATCTCATTGACACGGCTCGAGGTGAGGCCAAAGAAGCGAAGCCCCCAGAGGAGGCAGGTTCGGGCGCCGTTGGCCTTGCCATCTGCACTGAAGCCGGCGATGTGCGGTGTGGCCTGCCAGGCCGCCTCCACCAGCTCCGGTGAGGGGTGAGGCTCGCCCTCCCAGCAGTCGATGATGACATTGGAGAGACGGCGATCTCTCAGCCCCATCAGGAGAGCGGAGGTATCCGTGACCCCGCCGCGGCAGGCATTGATCAGGACAGGCATCCGGCGAAGGCTCTTGATAAAAGTGCTGTCCACCAAGTGGTAGGTGGGATAGTCTCCATCATAGGTGAGCGGGACATGCAGGTCGATGTAGTCGCACTCATCGGCAAGTGTCTGGAGGGAGACAAACTTCCCCCTACCCTCCTCGTCGGCTCGCGGAGGATCATTGAGCAGCACCTCCATACCCAGCACCTTGGCATAGTGTGCCGCCGCCATACCGGTATGACCGGCACCGATGATGCCGTAAGTCTTGCCGATGAGGCTGCCGCCCTTCTCGCTGCAGCAGCGGGCAAGCGAGCAGCCGACATACTGACCGACCGACTGAGCGTTGCAGCCGGGGGCGTTATACCAGGTGATCCCCGCCTCCTCACAGAAGTCGGTGTCGATGTGATCGATGCCGATCGTGGCGGAGGTGATGAGCTTGACGGATGAGCCCTCGAGGAGCTCTCGAGTGCACTTCGTGATGCTCCGTACGATGAGCCAGTCGGCATTATGCACCGCCTCAGGAGTGATCTCAGGATTGGGGAGATAGCGGACCTCACCCAGCTCATCCAGCACCCCTCTGAGATAGGGGATGGAGGCTTCGGCTATGATCTTCATTACCTTACTTGACGAGAGAGGCGGCAGCGATGAGCTTGATGTCGCGGATCATGGCAAGGACACCATTGGATCTCGTGGGGGAGAGATTCTCCTTAAGCCCGATCTTGTCTATGAAGTAGAGGTCAGCCTCAGCCACCTCCTTTGCCGGCTGTCGGTCGACGACACGGAGGAGGAGGGCGATGATCCCCTTGACGATGATCGCATCGGAGTCCGCCTCGTAGTGGATCGTCCCATCAGGCTGAGGGTGACCCACCACCCACACGCGGCTCTGGCACCCCTCGATGATATGCTCGGGAGTCTTCTCCTCATCGGGAAAGGGAGGAAGGTCATTCCCCATCTCGATGATCATCTCGTAGCGCTCCATCCAGTCATCGGTGAGCTCAAAGTCGTCGATGATCTCGTCTTGTATCTCGTTGATAGTCATTTTTCTCTCTCTTACTTACTCATTCACTTCTTCGTCAGCACAGCCCAGACCGTGGAGCCTACCGCCTGCAGTGTCTCTCGGCTGATGTGCTCCATGGTGTCGTCCAAGGTGTGCCAGGTGGCGGGAAATCCCGTCGCACGTGCCGGGTCGTAGTCAACGATGTCGAGGCAGGGGATGCGGCGGTGACGGATCACGAAGACGTGGTCATCCACCAAGCCACCCCCCACAGCGTTGTGGAAGTAGCTCCCGTGCCCCAGGTCGTGGGCCGTCTGCCACACCTCCGTCACAGCGCGACCGGCACTCTCCTGCGAGAAGTACTCGCGATAGAATGCCGCCCCCTCACCGCCGACCATGTCGAGGAGGATGCCGAGGTCGGCCCGGTAGTCGGGCGTGTGGGGATTCTTGGCCCAGTACTGAGCACCCAGACCCCAAGTCTTCTCCGTGTCGCCGTCATACTCGGCAAACTGTGGCACCCCATAGTCCTCTGCGTCAAAGAAGATGATGTCCACGCCCAGCCCCTCGCGCAACCCCTTCGTCTGCAGGAGCCGACCGATCTCCAGCAGCACACCGACACCCGACCCGCCGTCGTTGGCACCATCGATCGGGGTGTGCCACTTGGCGGGGTCGCTCTCCGCATCCGCATAGGGACGCGTGTCCCAGTGAGCAAAGAGCAGGATCCGCTCCGATGCCTCGGGGCGATACCGACCGATGATATTGACGCACTCCAGCCGGGTGCCATCGTAGGCGGTCAGGGTCATCGGCTGCTCGATCACGTCGAGACCATGGCGGGTCAACTCCGCCGAGAGGAAGGCAGCGCACTGCTTATGCGCCTCACTCCCGGGCACACGGGGACCGAAGGCGACCTGATGCGCCACGGCAGCGTAGGCGGAGTCGGCTGAGAAGGGCGTCTCCGTCACCACCCGGGTCTCACCCTCAGTGGTGGTCTCGCGACTGCTCTCATTCTTTCCTCCGCAGGAGGCGGACATCAAGACCAGGCTCAGGAGGCAGGGGAGAAGGGTTAGCTTATTTCTTACCATTATATATCAGTGTAAACGGGTGGGCAAAAAGGCGACGAGCCGTCTCCATCAGGCTCTCCGTCGTGACCGAGTCTATGCGATCGAAGTACTCCTCCAGCGTCTCATACCGCTCACGGAGGAGCATCTGGCGACCAAAGGAGAGGAAGGTGGACTCCGACTGCTCGGAGGAGACGAGGGCAAGCCCCTTCGTCTGCTTTTTCCACGCTCTCAGCACATGCTCACGGAGAGGCTCCTGCATCAGGCGATCAAGCTCCTCGAGGACGATACGCAGCGCCTCCTCGGCATGGTCGTCGTCGCTGCCGAAGTAGATCTGCCACCAGCCCACATCGGGGAAGCAGGTGACGGAGGCCTCGACATTATAGACCCAGCCACGGCGCTCCCGCAGCTCGACATTCAGGAGGGTATTCATCCCGTCGCCGGCCAAGAGCTGCAGGAGGAGGTTCTGCGCAGCTCGGTCGGGGTCATTGTAGGTAGCGCCGAGACCACCGAGGAGCGTATGCGCTTGGTGGGTACGACTATGGACGATATGGGGCGACTCATCGGCAAGGGCTATGGGGAGCGACAGCTCCGCCCGGGTAGAGGGCGTCACCTCGGAGGGGAAAGGCTCCGAGAGGTACCGGCGACAGAGCTCCTCAAAGCGCTTCGGTGTCACCTGTCCCATCACGAAGAAGAGGAGTCTCTCGGGACGGAAGGTGCGCTCCGCATAGCTCAGCAGATCCTCGCGATGCATCCGATCGAGGCTCCGAGTATCACCGAGGATGGGATGGGCGAGGGATCGATCACGGAAGAAGCGCTCGTCCCACTCATCGAAGATCCGGTCCGAGGGCGTATCCCGGTAGAGGTTGATCTCATCGCGAACCACGCCCCGCTCCGGCTCCAGCTCCTTATCAGGGAAGGTGCTATGCCGGATCAGGTCTCCGAGCAGCTCCACGGCGCGGGACACTTCGCCTCGCGGACCAACGGTATAGACGACCGTCTCATCCTTGGTGGTATAGGCATCAATGGAGCCGCCCACCACCTCCATCCGATTGCGGATGTGATCCGCGCGGCGATGGATCGTCCCCTTGAATATGGTGTGCTCGACAAAGTGAGCAAGCCCCGGCAACTCCTCCGGGTCGTCTCGACTCCCGGAGTGGATCCCAAAGCCACACCACACCACTCGGCTCCGGGTGGGCAGGAGAGCGCACCGCAAGCCATTGTCAAGCGTCACCGTATGATATACAGCTGTCATAGTCCTCGTATTTTCGCCACAAAGGTACCCTTTTTGCCATCCTCTCCCTAAATGGGGTCCTACTCAATTGTCTGCTCACGGGATCATCCCGCCACTTCACCTAAGCCCACCTATGCAATGAGGAGACATCCGATCGCCCGGAGGTCTCCTCATCGCACAGGGAGTATGCCCCCCGTGGTGTTACTTCTGATGCTCCCAGAAGGAAAGTACCTTAGCGGGGAGCGGCACTCTCAAGTAGTCCGGAGACGAGGGCGAGGCAACGACCGGGTTGCCCTGCTCGTCATGGTGGGTGATGGTGACGGCAAAGTCGGGATCCTGAGCGCGTCGCTTCAGGTCGACGATGCGGAAGAAGCCTCGGAAGAGGAACTCTCTCTGCCGCTCATCGAGCACCGCCCGGATGAGTTCGGTCTTGTCGCTGATCCGGAGGGGCTTATTGTCCACGATGCGGTAGTCGCGCAGATGATTGAGGAGACGAAGTGCCTCATCTCTGCTGCCGACCCGAGCCTCACACTCTGCGGCGATGAGGTACATCTCAGGGGTGGAGATGCCGACATTGGGATAGATGGCAGGCTCCCAGATCAACTCTCCCGGAGGACAAGCGTTGGGATCACCATCAAGGGCATCGGTGATGAAGATCTTGCGTCTCATATCCTCCGTCCCATCGAAGAGGGAGAGGACGGGGTGGCTGACGAGGGCATACACATTTAGCCCTTCAGGGGGAGAGAGGAGTCGGATGAGGATGTTCTCAGGATTGAGAAGAGGGGAGGGATAGTTATTTCGTGCCCCCGGGGCCCACTCTTCTGCATGGAGTTCAAGCTTCTTGTAGTCTACCAGTTCGCTATTCAGCTCCAGTGCTTTCCGAGCATTGACGAGGGCGGTCTTGTAGTCCTTCATCTGCCAGGCAGCACGAGCATAGATACCGTAGCCGGCAGCCTTACTCATACGGTAGGCATTGCCCACCGGCTTCAGTGGCAGGAGGGGGATCGCCTCCTCCAGGTCTGCGATGATTTGCCGATAGACCTCCTGCTGCGAGGCAGGGGAGAGATCCTTGTGATTGATGTCGTTGTCGGTCAGCAGGGCGATGGTCTTGATCTCTGACGCGTGCTCGCTGTCGTAGCCGGGACCATAGATGCCGACGAGGGTGAGGTACTCTAAGGCACGGCAGACAAGAGCCTCCGCCCGCACACGGGACATCTCCTTCTCGTCCCCGGAGGCTGTCTTCAGACCGGTGAGGATGGAGTTGTAGGTAAAGATCCGCTTGTAGGCCGCGTCATAGTTGTTGTCTGACTTGTCCGGTCCATAAAAAGGAGCTTGGTAGAGGTAGATCCTTCTCCACTCAGGAGTCATGTTCCGTAGCGTCGTCTGGTAGTAGAGATTCTCATCGAGTGTGACAGGGACATTGATCTCGTCAGCCATCAGGTCAAAGTCTTTTCCAGAGAGCCGGACAAGGTTGTCGTCATTGAGCAGAAGCTCATACTCCTCCACCTTGGTGGGGATCTGGTACCCCTTAGGCACATTACCAAGGAAGTCCTTGCAGCTGCTAAGCAGCACGAGCAGCAGGAGTAGCGGTAGAGTCTTATATATCACTTTCATTATAAAATGCATCGATCAGAGTGTAACAGAGAGACCAAGGGTGAAGGAAGTAGGCGTCTGAGGCAGACGGGCGGGACTTCCCATCCCGAAGGAGTAGGCCTCGGGGTCGATCCCCTTATCGTTAGCCGCGTGGAGCCAGATGTCACTGACCTGGAGTCGCAGAGTCAGGTCCCTCAGCCGCATGGAGCGAAGGAGGGTGGCCGGCAGCCTATAGGCGAGCACCACATCCTTGAGCTTGATGTAGTCTCCCGGGATCACGTGGATGTCCGCACCATACCAAGAGGCACTCTCTCCCTCCGTGGGGGAAAACTCTGATAGAAGCGGTGTAGTGAGGGGGTTGTCCTCATCGCCCTCCTTACGCCAGGCATGGATCAGCTCGCCACTCATATTGGTACCGGCAGAGACAAAGTAGAGCCCCGAGAGATAGGGTGCGACGGCATTGCGCAGCTTGTGACCACCGTAGTAGACCAGCGAGAAGGAGAGCGATAGATCCTTATACTCGAGAGTATTCGTGAGACCGCCATTCCACACCGGTGTGAGGCTGCCGACATAGATCAGGTCACTCATGCTCTGGGTCTCCGTGACGGCCACTCTCTTTCCGTCCGAGGAAGTGGTGTAGACGTGAGGGCGTCCCTGCTCGATCCTATTCCCCTCCTCATCGATGGTGTAGAGACCGGCCCAGGGGAGAGCAAAGAGACTATTGACCGGGTGTCCGGAGGTCTGCACACCATAGTCGCTCATAATGTAGCCATTGACACTCTTATTCGGCTCATCGACGTTGAGGATACGGTTGCGATTGTAGGCAAAGGTGAAGTCCGTGCTCCAGCGGAAGTCAGACTGCTGGATATTGATGGTATGGAGAGTCAGCTCCACACCTCGGTTATTCATCGAGCCATAGTTCATCAGGAGGTTAGCCCATCCGAGTGTCGGGTCAGCGGAGCGGGTGCCGAGGAGGTTACTGGTCGCCTTGTCGTAGAGGTCGATGTATCCGCTGATGCGATTGTGGAGGATGGCGAAGTCAAGACCAAGGTTGAGCGTCGCTGTCCGCTCCCAGGTGAGGGAGGGATTGGGCGGTGTCTGTATGACACTACCTGATAGCTGATTGAAGCTCCCGTACTGCCCGGTCTTGACAATCATGTAGGGGCCACCCACCTTGGGGATGTTTCCGCCGATACCATAGGTGAGGCGAGGGGTGAGACGATCGACCCAGGTCACCTCTTTCATAAAGTCCTCCTTGTGCATCGCCCAGGCGGCACCGAGAGACCAGAGTGGCTTGTACTGGATCTTTGGGTCGGTACCGAAGAGATTGGACTGATCGAAGCGGATGCTCCCGGTGAGGTTGTACTTATCTAAGTAGTCGTAGGAGAAATTGGCGTACATCGAGACAAACCGATCGTCGTGGTCGGAGACCCTATTGTACTGGTTGGAGGGGAAAGAGAAGGTCCCGCTCATAGACTGAGTTCCCTTAAGGTTTGCCAGCTTAGCTGCATCGTAAGGGACGGTCCCAAGGGAAATATCATCGTATCCCATCAGATAGGACGAGGTGGAGGTGGAGTGGATCCTGCGCCACTCCGTACCGGCGAGGGCTGTCAGGCGGTGATCCTCACCGATCGTGGCGTCGTAATTGGCCTGCAGCCGGGCTGTGTAGCCGGTCATGCTGCCCCTCGTCTCGCGGAGATGCCCACCCTTGGGGATATAAGAGACGTATTCACCATTCTCAAAGACGGTGGCATTATTACGCATCTGCCGGACCGTGTAGGAGGTGGCGTCGGAATAGCTTTTACTATAGTTGGCACCCTTCTCTACCTGCAGCTGACCATCCAGCACCAGACCATCGAGGAGCTTGTAGGAGAGCTTCGAATTGATGCGGGTGTAGCTGTCCTCACCTCTCGTCCACTCGAGACTGCGATCGCGGAGAGGATTGTATGCCTCACTCTCCAGCCCCTTGGCCAGGAGATCAGCCTTGAACTGCTCGCTACGCTCCGTGGGAAGATCAAGGTAGTCCCCGCTCTCAGAGCGAAGACGTAGGTATGACGGGGTGGAGTAAAGCATGGCCAGTGCGCTGGGCGACCCATCGTCAGAGTAGGAGCGGACATAGTTTCCCGCCACAGAGAGATCGCTTGAGAGGCGATCCGAGAGGTCGGTCAGGTTGCGTACCGAGAAGCCCACGGAGCGGTCCTTGGAGAGGACATCCGTCGGGTGGTTGCCGGCGTAGTTCACCGAAGCGATGAAGCGATTGCTCTTGCCGGACTTGGTCATGCTGAGATTGTGCGTCTGCATCAGGCCGGTACGGAGAAGCGCCGATCGGATCTCCTCTGTATTGTCATAGCTTGCGAGCCTATCCCGCTCAGCCTGATACTCCGCGTCGGAGATCAGTCCCTCGGTTCGCTTGGCATACAGCTCCATAAAGTAGGGGTAAGCCTGCTTGCCTGATGACAGTTTGGACCAAGGGACACTGGAATACTGACTCTGCATCACATACTCCGACAGATCTACCAGCTGAGCAGAGGAGAGACGGTGAAGGTAGTCGTACGAAGGCTTCGCCGTCACCTGCATCATCCCGTCATAGGTGAGGCTGAAGCCTCCCTCCTTAGAGCCACTGAGTGTATTGATCACGATCACGCCATTGGCAGCTCGTGCGCCGTAGATAGAGGCAGCGGCCGCATCCTTGAGCACCGTCACCCGCTCAATCATAGAGGGATTAATGCTCGAGAGATCTCCCTCAAGTGGCATCCCGTCGACGACAATCAGCGGCTTCGTATTGCCGAGGAGAGAGGTGACGCCGCGGATCTGTAGCTCTCCTTTCCCGCGCGACTGAAGTCCGGCGATCCCTCCCTCCAGTCGCTCAAGCAGTGAGGTATCGAGCTTCTTGCTGATATCGTCTTTGCCCATGATGGCAAAGGATCCGGTCGCCCGCTCCTTAGAGATCGTCTGATACCCGGTGACCACCACCTCGTCCAGCTTGGCCACATCCTCGTAGAGGGTGACCTTGTAGTAGGACTTATCCGGCTTGAGGTTGAGCACCACGGTCGACATCCCTACATAAGTGACGGAGAGGGTTTTCTCACCGACAGGGACCTCTATGCTGAAGGAGCCGTCTACCTTAGAGATCGCCCCCTTGGAGGACTCCGGGGCGTAGATCGTGGCACCGGGGATTGGCTCCCCATTCGCCTCGATTACGAGACCGGTAATGACCCGGCGCTCGCTTCCTGACTGAGCCCTCGCCACCATAGCGAGGGCGGTCATCAGAAGGAGTGAAAAGAGTATATAAAGTCTTCGATTCATCATAAAACAAGTGGAAAAATCGGTGTAGAAACAGAGGCGCAAGATACTTATTTTTTTTGTTATCTACGTTCGTTCCGATATGGCGATTACCCTTTATCCAAAAGAGGACAAAGGGTAGACCGCTACGAAAACCGCCAAATCAGTCGCTCTCGTGCTGACGACGGCACCTCGGGCACTCGCCCTTGATGACAAAGGAGAGCGAGTGTGGCGTATAGCCCTCCGGCAGCTCCATCGCCGGCAGCGGGAGGTCCTCCATACAGAAGGACTGGCGACACGACTCGCAGTAGAAGTGGATGTGCTCGTCTCGCCGGTCGCAGGGTCCCTCACTGCCACAGAGCTCGTAATTGAGCAACCCTCGACCGTCCTCAAAGGCATGAACAATGTCTTGCTCCAAGAAGAGCGTCAGCACACGGAAGATGCTGGACTTGTCCATCGGACTAAGTGTCAGCTCCAGATCCGTCAGCGTTACCGGGTGCTCCTCGCCACGCAGTGCCTTCAGCACAAGTATGCGATTGGCGGTGGGCTTGACCCCTTTTTGCTCAAAGTAGCTCTCGATGTCTTGATCCATATCACTCGGGGAAGTAGGGGCTGAGCGGGCTAAAGAGGAGGACGCTGTAGTCGTGTGGGCGCACCTTGATGCAGTATGGTCGGTCGCTCTCCAAGGTCACCACCACCTCCTCTCCCGTGCCGAGATCCAGCTGGCGACAACTCTTCCCCTGGGGACAGCGAAGGGTCTCAAAGGCATGCTCCGGGATCGGCAGCGCGAGGTCGACGGAGTGGTCGGCAAAGTTCGCCACGACGAGCGCCAGCTCGCCCGGTCGGTAGCGGAGGAAAGCGTATTGCTTACAGGGGTCCAGCCTGTCACTCACGGCGTACATAAGGTCAAAGAAGAGCCCGTGATGAAAGACCGGACAGCGGGCCACCTCCAATAGGCAACGATACCGCTCTCGGAGCTCCTGCTGCTCCTCCGACAGCAAGACAGGGTGGTGCAGCGCTCGCATCGACTCCATCGACCAGTAGTCGTAGATCGTGGTCCGACCATTTCGTCCTGAGAAGCCCTCCTCATCCATACCATGCTCACCAAGCATCTGCCCGAAGTAGATCATCATCGGTCCGCCGTCGATCAGGGCGGAGACCGCCACGGCAGGGATCGCCTTTGATCCCGTGCCGACGATGAAGTCGCTGGCGAGGCGTTGCTCATCGTGATTCTCCATGAAGTGGAGCATCAGCCCCGACAGCCCCTCCTGCGACTGCCAGACGGAAGTGATGTCAGAGGCAGCGCGCTCTCCCTTCAGGACCCCTACGAGGGTGTCGTAGAGACCGACCTTATCGTAGAGGTAGTCCAGTCCCGCATCCAGATACTCCCGGTAGCGCCACGGCTGGTAGATCTCACCGATGAAGAGCAGCTCCGGGAAGTCTGGACGAAGCTTCCTGATGACCCAGCGCCAGAAGGGGACCGGCACCATCTCCGCCATATCGCAGCGGAAACCGTCCACCCCGAGCACAGCCCAGTAGTAGAGGATGTGGTACATCTTGGTCCACGTGTCCGGGACCGGCTCCTCAAAGTGTGTCTCACCGGTATCGGGGTCGACACCATAATTGAGCTTCACCGTGTCGTACCAGTCGTCCCGGGTGGGCTGAGCGTGGAAGACATCGTTGCCTGTCGCCCGTGCGGGATACTCCGAGTAGGCGGATGGCTCAGGTCCGTAGTCTGAGCCGATCACTAACATCTGATCGGTGAGGTAGTAGAAGTTGTTGTCCCGACGGAAGCGCATACCCCGATCGTCCCGCTCCCCGAAGTCCTCCTCCAGTGGCGGTCTGCAGTCCGAGTGGTACTGTCGGGCGACATGATTGGGGACAAAGTCAATGATCACCCCCAGTCCGGCAGCGTGCGTCCGGTCCACCAGCCGGCGAAAGTCGTCCCGCCTCTCAGCCGGGTCATCCGCCAAGTCGGGGTCAACATCGTAGTAGTCCTTGATCGCATAGGGAGAGCCGGCCCGCCCCTTCACCACATCGGGGTGATCGTGCGTGATACCCGGGTAAGGGGTGGTGGTGGCATGCTCGAGGATGCCGGTATACCAGACATGGGTAAAGCCCAGCCCCTTGAGGTCAGCGAGTCGCTCACGGGTGACATGACTCAGCTTACCACAGCCATTCTCCTCTATAGAGCCACCGGGGCGATTTTTCCCGCTCACGTTGCCGTAGAGCCGGGGTAGCACCTGATAGATCAGCAGCTTGCCATTATCTCCATTCATGACGATGTTGTCTTTGCGTACCACTTATAGACTAACGCTTTATCACATTACTCCAATATAGTGTCAAATGTAGCTATTTTCCCAATGATCCAAGGCAGTAGCACCCTCGTCCAAGGGCTGACGCGTTTGAGCAGTGCAGAATCTATTCAACTCGTAGTGAAGAGTGGAAGACGATGCACCCCGATAGGGGTGCCCGTTTTTTATCCACGTGGTCGAGGGGCATAGCCCCGATGACCCGTGGACCGGGCATCGTGGTAAACCCACGACCCCGCAAGGGTGTCGCACTCCCCGGGCAGGCTTGAGGTGCGACACCCTTGCGGGGTCGTGGGAGGGGGAAGGCGATCTGCTGCGTTGCTTTCGGAATTCGGTCTCGGTCACGTACGTGAGTACGCTCCCTTCGACCTCATCCTCAGCGCCTTGCATCTCATCCTTCGCGCAAAGTCTCAGCACATTTGAAACAAATGTGCGAGAATGGCACTTCGTGCAACATTCTCATGGAACGAGCACCCTTCGGGTGCCTCACGGAAGAGCACACCTTGGATATGATTACCCTAATACTCAAATGCGTCACCTCTCCCCTCGTCCTAGTCGAGACAAGCGATTAACTTCTTCCAGAGATTCAGTGGCACAAACATACAACCTCCATGCACGGGGATTGCCCCCCATAGTCTCTCAGAATCACTTCCTGCCTATTATGGACACAACTGAAGACTGCGGGATGAGACACATAGCAAAAAAAGAGAGGTCCCACAGGCTGTCCTGTGAGACCTCTCGGTAGATTAGTGATTGTTCCTTATGGGATCAGATCACTTGCTCTTCATGATGACTACGCGGTTCCAAGCGTTGATGTCATAGGGCTGAACGTCAGAGCCCTTGTAGTCAATCGTGATCAGCTCGGAAGGTACACCATACTCGTTGATGAGCTTGTCAGCAACGTTGCGGGCACGCTTCTCAGAGAGCTGCATGTTGTAGTCAGAGGTACCGGTCTGTACGTCAGCGTAGCCGGTCACGGTGATCGGGGTGTTGTTAGCCTTTACGTACTCAGCGGTGTTGTAGAGGTTGATCTCCTGGTTCTTGTCGATCTTAGAGCTGTCGATACGGAAGTAAACGACATTCTCATAGTTCTGAGCAACAACGGCAGGCTTTACCTCAGGGCACTCAGGGCAGCGTACGGGACGCTTGCTGAGCTCAGCATTCTGGCTGCGGAGGTCGTTGATCTGGCTCTGGAGGCCGTTAACGAGATCCCAATCCATAGGCTGTACGCCATTGAACTCTACGTCACCTACGTTGAAGGTAAGACCACCACGGATACCGGTGATGATGTCACCCTTGTCGAAGCCAGGTACGAAGGTAGCCTGGGGAGCGATGGTCAGAGCCACACGCGGGGTGAAGTTGATGTTGAAGTCAATACCGAGGTTGGCAGAGATGGCATGATCAATCTCATTGAAGAACTGATTCTTAGCGCCCTTCACCTTAGTGTCGGTGAAGATAGCCTTGAAGTTCTCATCAGACTCATCCTGATCCTTGCCCATAATGTTAGAGCCAAAGTAACCCAGACCGAGGTAGGGCACTACGTGGAAGACACGATTGGCATCGTAGGGGGCAAAGTAGTTGGTAATGTCGAAGAGGAAGTCAAAGTGGGGATTGATGGCGCGAAGCTCGATAGGCTTTGCGGCACCAAAGGCCTTGATGTTGTTGTAGTCGATAGCCAGACGGGTACCGAAGTAGGGGCTGTGCCACTGACCTACGGCAATGCCTGCGCTCCAGCTAAACTTGTCACCAAAGGCGGCGTCTCTCTGAGCCTTAACGACATCACCATCCTTCCAGTGAGTGTAGAAGGGGACGTTGATGCCACCGAGAGCCTGGATGAACCAGTGGCTGCTGGTGGGCTCAAAAGCCACCTTGTTGGCGGGAGTCTCAGCGAGGTACTCCTCGTTGGACTTAACCTCCTGTGCGTTTACTGACATGCCAATGAGGCCTGCAGCAACTACGGAGAGAGTAAGAAGAGTCTTTCTCATAATTTCCTAAGTTCGTTAGTGTATATTATAATGTATGTAATCTATTTTGGTTAGGCCTTCTCGCACCTCTCTGTGAAGAGTCGGCTTGAGGACTACCTGCCATTTCGGTACAAAGGTAGTAAATAAAATCTTATTTCATCAAAATCGTTGCTCAATCGCTCAGACGAGTGACCAAATCAAGCTTTTACACTCCCCCAGGAGGAGACTACTACACCCTGTACCGTCTCAGGATCTCTGCTCTCAGGATCGCATCGCGGAGTGTCCGGCTCCTATCCTCGGTGTCGAAGAGTTCACTCCCGAGACACCCCTCCGGGGCGTTAGCCGCAGAGTGGGAGAGTTGCTCCATCTCATCCAGACGCCGCCGCAGGATATACTCGCTCGGCTTCAGCGTGCTGTGGTAGTCCCTCATCCGCATCGTCGTGTCGGTGGAGGTCGGGGTCATCGCAGGTCCGCTCATCTCGTCCACGACCGGTGGCACAGGTGGCATCTGCTTTATCCGCTTTATCCGCTTCTTCCGACGAGGCTTCTCGGGCGCAACTGCGGGCTTAAGGAGTTCGCTCAGCATCTGCCGGAGATCACCCGGCTCCACTCCCTTACCCCCCCTGACCTTGCCCCTGACTTTACTCTGAGCCGGCATTCCCGTCCCTGTCCGATTGCGCTTCGGAGAGGAGAGCAGCCTACTCACAGAGGAGAAGAGCCTACCTACTACGATGAGAGCGATGATGATCAGTAGCTTGTACATTGTCTCAGGTGCATCTAAGTCAGTAATTGTGATCCAAATTTAAGCAAAATAAACAACACGCTCCACCTTCCCTTCCTATGCGTCTGATGCCAAAGGGGCGAAATAGTTTAAGCCCCCCACCCTTTTTCGTACCTTTGCGGTCGCTAAAGAGACGCTATAAGATGCAGAAAACGAAATACCTATACTTAGAGACCTACGGTTGCCAGATGAACGTTGCCGACTCCGAGGTGATACGCGCTGTCATGCAGACCATAGGATACGAGATGACCGAGGAGATCGACCAAGCTGATGCGATCTTCCTCAACACCTGCTCCGTGCGAGAGAATGCGGAGCAGAAGATCTACACCCGCCTCTCTCAGCTGAGAGCTCTGCGGGAGAGACTCGCCCGCCCTATCGTCATCGGCGTGCTGGGCTGTATGGCGGAGAATGTGAGGGAGGCACTCATCACAGAGCACCACGCCGACTTGGTCGCCGGACCCGACTCCTACCAAGACCTGCCCAATCTCGTCAGTGCCGCCGAGGCGGGTGAGCCGGCAGTCAATGTCACCCTCTCCCGCTCCGAGACCTACGCCGACATCGTGCCGGTAAAGCTCCCCGGCGTCCACATCTCGGGATACCTATCCATTATGAGAGGGTGTGACCAATTCTGCACCTACTGCATCGTCCCCTACACTCGAGGGCGGGAGAGGAGCCGGGAGGTGGAGAGCATCCTCTCCGAGCTCGACATGATGCGGGAGATGGGCTATCGGGAGGTGGTACTCCTCGGGCAGACGGTAGATGCCTACTCCTACACGGACGATGCCGGAGTGACGACCGACTTCCCACACCTCCTCAGTATGGTTGCGGAGCGGGCTCCTGAGATGCGGATCCGCTTCACGTCACCCAATCCCATGGACATGACCGATGAGACCCTTCACGCCATGGCAGCGCACCCCAACATCTGTCGCCACATCCACCTACCCCTCCAGAGTGGATCCGATGCCGTGCTCAAGCGGATGCGTCGCGGGTATGACGTCGCTCAGTACAAGAGGCGGGTGGAGGCGATCCACCGGATCCTCCCCGACTGCGCCATCACCACAGATATGATCACCGGCTTCTGTGGAGAGACGGAGGAGGACTTCCGAGAGACGCTTGAGCTGATGGAGTGGGTCCCCTTTGATAGCGCCTATATGTTCTACTACTCGGAGCGCCCCGGCACCTACGCTGCCAAGTACCTCGCCGACGATGTACCCGAGGAGGTCAAGATCGACCGGCTCAGCCGTATGATCGACCTGCAGCGCCGACTCTCCGAGGAGTCGAATAGGCGTCAGGTCGGTCGGGAGGTGGAGGTACTCGTGGAGGGCTTCTCCAAGCGGTCCCGATCCCAACTCTCCGGTCGCACCTCGCAGGACAAGGTGGTGGTCTTTGACAAAAAGGAGGGCATACACTTCGGTGACATAGTCCACTGCCACATTGACGACGTCACCAGCGCCACTCTACTCGGACACCTCGTCTGACCGACCGGCATACCATATAATAAAAGGAGATCTGATCGCATCGTTGATCAGATCTCCTTTTTTTATGGAAGACCTTTGCAAAAAGGTCTTTCGCCGAAAAAGCGGTGCTTTTTCGGCAGGGACTTTGCAGAATACCACAGATGCAAGGAACTGAGAGTGAGGGTGAAGGGAGTGTGCTTACGCACATGACCAAGCCCGAATCTCGAAAGTGACGCCGCAGATGGGGTATTATGCAAAGGTCTCTATGGATAAAAGAGGCTCGCCTCCTACCTCACTCCTCCGAGTCTTTCTCTCTGTGACGAGGGTGAAAAGAGCGGGGACGCTCCTCACGGTCATCATAGCGACGAGACCGATACTCCCGGCGGTCTTTATCGTCTAACCTCGCCCGGAAGGCAGGTTGTCTATCGTCTCTGCTGTCTGCACGGCGATGACGAAAGCCTTCCCCACCGGGACGGCGCTCAAAGCGATGCGGACGATCCTCCGACCGCTCACCATCACGACCTCTATACGGACGGCGCTCAAAGCGACGTGGTCGATCCTCCGACTGCTCACCATCACGACCTCTATACGGACGGCGCTCAAAGCGACGTGGTCGATCCTCCGACTGCTCCCTCTCACCCGCGGGACGCTTACCATAGGGCTTGCCGCCCCGGTGCGGACGACGCTCCCGATCGCTGTCAAAGGTCCGATCATCCTTGCGGTAACCGCTCATTGACCGACGGAAGTCCTCCTGCTCTCTGTAGAATGAGCCACGCTCCTCGAGAGGCTCCAGCTCACCCGCATCCGACAGTTCCTGGAGATGCTCGTCACGCTTTCCGGCAAAGAGCTCGTAGCCACGCAGCTCACACGGGATCGATCCGTTGTACAGCTCCTGCCTTACAGACTGCTTCAGCCCCACGGCATCAAAGCCCTCCTGACCCGAGGAGATGATCCATGCCTTCCAGCCCGAGAAGGCATGCTTAAGCGTCGAGCCGATAGAGCCATACAGCCCCTCGACCGACTCAGGGCGCATACGCTCCCCATAGGGCGGATTCATCACGATGAGTCCCGTATCGGCAGGTCGGTTGTCGAGCGTATAGGCATCAATAGGGCAGACATTGAGGTCAATGTACTTCTGCACGCCGGCACGCTGGATATTCGCCCGAGCGATGGCGATCGCCTTGGGGTTGATGTCCGATCCATAGATCTTATGCTTCGGCTCCACCTCGTCCCACTCCTCAAGCACTTCATCCAAGAGAGCACGATCAAAGTCGAGCCACCGCTCAAAGGCAAAGTGGTCCCTGAAGATACCCGGTGGCACGTGGGCCGCCATCAGTGCCGCCTCAGTCAGGAAGGTCCCCGAGCCACACATTGGGTCGAGGAGCACACAGCTGTCATCCCACCCGGCACGCATCAGTATCCCAGCCGCCAGCACCTCGCTGATCGGTGCCGGTCCCTGCGCCACCCGGTAGCCCCGCTTATGGAGCGACTCCCCGGAGGAGTCAAGTGCCAGCGTCACCACTGTGTCAGCGATATGGACGTGGAAGCGCACATCCGGATCCGTCACTGCGACATTGGGGCGACGATCGGCATGCTCCCTGAAGAAGTCCGACACCGCATCCTTGGCGCGGTAAGCAACAAACTTACTGTGGGTGAAGACATCCGAGTAGACCACCGTATCAAAGGCGAAAGAGCTATTGGGCTCCAGGAAGTCCCCCCAGTTCACATCATTATGCAGATGCTCGTAGAGCTCGTCCGCATTCGTAGCCTCAAATTGATCGATCGGGACCAGCACCCTCAGAGCGGTGCGCAGGTGGACATTGACCTTGTAGAGGAGGCGCTTATCGCCCTTAAAAGCAACCATTCGTCGCCCCGGCTTAATATCAGACGCGCCCAGGGCTTCCAGCTCCTTACAGAGGATATCCTCCAGACCCGCCATCGTCTTGGCGAGCATATCGAAGGTGCCCTCGGTATGACTTACACTCATCAAATAAGTATTCTATGTTAATAGTCCGACAAAGGTACAAAGAATTGCCTGCTTTCTATCATCCACGCAAGCCCCACTCATAGGTGCTGCATTTCTATCATTTCATAAAGATTGGTAAGTTTGTGGGTGAGGGTGGAGGGAGTATCATCCGGCATAGAAATCAAAGACAACATACAACTTCGGCAATGAAAGATTTTTTCAAAATGGTGGGCGCATCCTGTCTGGGATTTGTGCTGGCCAATGTGGTAGTCATCATCCTCTCGATGCTGATCCTCGGAGCGATGATCGGTGGGATCACCGACCTGATCAAGAGCAATAAGGTCAAGACGGAGACGACCCTCTCCTCCGGCAGCGTCCTGCTGCTCGACCCTGTGGGCGAGATAGCCGACACCTCCACGGACGACGCCTTCAGCTCGATCCGTGCTTTTGGCGGTGACAGTGACCAGAAGAGCTACACCCTCCCGGAGATCGTCCGAGCCATTGAGGAGGCACGGACAAGCCCTAAGGTGGATGCCATTGTGCTGAGGTTGGACCAGTGCTTCATGAGCTTTGACACCGCACAGGCGATCCGTGATGCGCTGCTGCGCTTCAAGGAGGGAGGCAAGCCAATCTACGCATATGGGAAGGCCTTTACCCTCGGCAATTACTACATCTCCTCCGTGGCAGATAAGATCTATGCCGGTCCGGAGGCGATGATTGCGCTGTCGGGACTGAGCTCGCAGATCCCCTTCTACACCGGTCTCCTGCAGAAGCTCGGGGTAAAGTTTCAGATCTTCAAGGTCGGCACCTTCAAGAGCGCCGTCGAGCCCTACATGCTCGACCATATGAGTGAGGCCAATAGGCTCCAGACGCAGACTTTCTTAGATGGTCTCTGGCAGGGGACGGTGAGCGAGATGGCCGAGGCACGCGGGATCGATGAGGCGGTCTTCCATCGCTATGCCGATGAGGGCCTCTTCATGAGCCGCATCGATACCGCCTTAGTGTACGGACTGGTCGACTCGCTCGTCTACGAGACCGACATTGAGCAGGTGCTCGCCTCCAAGATCTACGAGGATGAGGATGCGGACGAGCTGGACGAGGTGCGGGCTAATCTTGTGCTCAATGCCCGTAAGCCGGTCAAGTCGATCAATAAGATCGCCGTAGTCTACGCTGAGGGCAATATCGTGGATGGCCGTCCGGCCGGCGACAACCCCTTCGCAACGCAGTCTAAGCTGATCGACCAGCGCATCGCCGACAAGCTCCACGAGATCGCCGATGACGATGACATCGATGCGGTCGTCTTGCGCGTCAATTCCGGTGGTGGATCCGCCGCACAGTCCGAGCTGATCTGCCGCGAGGTGATCCGGCTCAAGGAGCAGAAGCCGATCGTCGTCTCGATGGGTGGCATGGCCGCCTCGGGCGGGTACTACATCTCGTCCAATGCGAGCGAGATCATCGCCGGGCCCTACACGCTGACCGGCTCGATCGGCATCTTCGGGATGTTCCCCACCTTCAAGGGCACGGCCGATAAGCTGGCACTCACCTTTGACACCGTGAAGACAAATAAGATGTCAGACTTCGGCGACGCTACGCGCGAGATGCGTCCCGAGGAGCAGGCTCTGATGCAGAAGTATGTGGAGGAGGGGTACGACCAATTCCTCACCCGCGTCTCTGAGGGGCGTGACATGACGAAAGAGCAGGTCGACTCGATCGGTCAGGGTCGTGTATGGCTCGGGCAGGATGCCCTCCGTCTCGGTCTCGTTGATAAGCTCGGCACCCTCGATACGGCTATTGAGGAGGCAGCCCGCCTCGCCGACCTCGACGACTACAAGGTGGTCGATATGGTGGAGAAGGAGGACTTCTGGGAGTCTCTCTTCGGCACCAGCATAGAGACCCGCCTGCGGATGATGACCGCCAGCCGGGAGGACCGCCTGATGGAGTACGCCGCCCGGATGCTGGACAGCCAGGTAGGTGTCCGAGCTCAGGTGCCCTACGAGCTACAGGAGGGTCTCTGGATAAGCAAGCCCCGGGAGAGCAACCTACTGCCGTCACTGCTGCGGTAAGGATAAGGAGAAGCATCGCTCATCGTGAGGATCGGAAGCCGCAATATCCTACTCAAGGTCCCTGCCCTACTCTATGGGTGGGGCGTGGGAGTGCGCAACTTCCTCTACGACGAGGGGATGCTCAAGGGGTATAAGTCCTCTATCCCGGTCATATGCATCGGCAACGTCGCCGTAGGGGGGACCGGCAAAACGCCGCACGTCGAGCGGGTGATCCGGATGCTCCGCGACAAGTATCGGATCGCCGTCCTGACGCGGGGGTATGGTCGCTCCGGCAAGAGTCCTATGGTGGTCTCCGTAGACGATGAGGCCTCTATGGTGGGGGATGAGCCACTCCAGATCAAGCGGAAGTTTCCCGAGGTGATCGTCTACGTCGATGGGGATCGGAAGCGTGCCCTGCAGACCCTCGAGCAGATGCCGGCGGAGCTACGCCCCGAGGTGGTGGTGATGGACGATGGATTTCAGCACAGAGCGGTGATCCCCGCCTACAGTATCGTACTCACAGCCTACGACCACCCATTCACGCGCGACAGCTTCATGCCCTACGGCACGCTCCGCGACGCTCCCTCCTCCACCGACAGGGCGGAGTCGATCATCGTCACACACACACCGGACGACTGCAAGCCGATCGACCTGAGGATGATGATGGGCGAGCTTCCGCTCAAGGACTACCAGGATGTCTACTTCAGCCGACCCATGTATGGCGCAGTGACTCCTCTCTTTGACACCGACCAGCCCGGGCCTATCCCGACCCGGGAGTCACGCGTCTCCGCTGTCGCAGGCATCGCCGACCCGGAGCACTTCTTCGACAAGGTACGGGAGCTCTACCCGGAGACGGAGGAGCTGATCGTCTACGACGACCACCATCCGTACGACGAGGATGATCTGGAGGAGCTCAGGGAGCTGATCCGGGAGCCGGACTGCTTCCTCGTCACTACGGAGAAGGATGGGATGCGGCTCCTGAGCCACGCTGACCACCTCACGCCCGAGGAGCGCAGCCGGATCCTCTACCTCCCGATCGAGGTGAGCCTCTCACCCAAGCAGGAGCGGCGATTCCGGGAGCGACTGCAGCGGGCGATCAAGAATAATGGTCTCCACCTCTGACCCCACTCACACCCCCTTTTTACCCATGTCTACGACCATTCGGATAGTGAATAAGAGCGGACACCCGCTCCCCACCCACGCCACCGCCGGCTCAGCCGGGCTTGACCTCCGTGCCGCCCTTGAGGAGCCGGTGACGCTGGAGCCGCTCGACCGGGCACTGATCCCGACCGGACTCTACTTCGCCATCCCGGCGGGGTACGAGGTGCAGATACGCCCCCGTAGTGGACTTGCAATAAAGCACGGCATCACGGTGCTCAATACCCCCGGCACCATCGACAGCGACTACCGCGGAGAGATCCGTGTGGCGCTGATCAACCTCTCCCGTGAGCCCTTCACGATCGAGCCGGGAGAGCGGATCTGCCAGATGGTCCTCGCACGCTACGAGCAGGTGGAGTGGGTCGAGACCGAGCAGCTCGACGACACTGACAGGGGCGAGGGTGGCTTCGGTCACACCGGTCGTAACTGACAGCGTAAGACCTTTGCAAAATGGTCTTTCGCCGAAAAAGCACCGCTTTTTCGGCAGGGACTTTGCAGAATACCACAGATGCAAGGAACTGAGAGTGAGGGCGAAGGGAGTGTGCTTACGCACATGACCAAGCCCGAATCTCGAAAGTGACGCCGCAGATGGGGTATTATG
>QWBY01000676.1_pt1 | contig 25444 bp, 33 predicted proteins | sample 1972471 | NCBI WGS metagenome assembly QWBY01 (sample SAMN09866722, study PRJNA288562) | Human gut metagenome isolate term6_stool, whole genome shotgun sequencing... | reverse complement strand
CCCAATAGATGAGTACGGCTGTCTTGTAGATTGGTATCTGTATGACTATCTCGTTCATAGTGTTGTATTATTGGTTGTTAGTTTGTACCTTTGCAGTGCAACTTCTTTTGGAGGAGCCGTTGGCTGGGCAACGTTAGAAAACTCTTATCCACGCATTTGGCTATGAAGCGCCAACACCCTCAGGGTGCAGACGATGGGCGTGGGGGTGTGGGTCACCTGTACGAAAACGATCTGGGGAGCCGAGGTTATCATCTCGGCTCTTCTTTTTATCTGATTTTGTCTTCCAGCCATTTTTTGTTAAAAGCGTTGCCCTTATCTATTTCGTACCACTGCCCCTTGTAGTTTAGTAGTATGAATTTTGTACCCTTGCACCAGCCGTCTCGTATTCCGTTTATTAGGTCAAATCGTTTTACTTTTCCTTGAACATCCAGCACGACAACGGGGGCTTGCTCGGAGCCTTTCATAAGGTGCGCCTTGATAGTCTCTCGTGATGCGTTGCCTATGGTCTTGAGGTCTGCAAGTCGCGCTACGTATGTTTTCTTATCTATGAGTAGCACGTCTGCGTTGGTTTTATTTTTTATGTTCATCATTTCCTTTAGCACCTTTATCTGATATGGGCTTATGAAAATGGTGTTGTATCCGTTCTTGGCTTGTACCAATTTACTTGCTGTCTGTAGCTCTGTTGCTGTAGGCTTGGCTCCTATCATAACAACTGCTCCGCCCTTGTCCGTTGTATGAAGCTCTGCTTGTAGCATCTTTTTGAATGCCTTCTCCCTATTCTTAAGGTTTTTGTTGCTTACTAAGTAAGTAATAAGGTCTACGGCAGGCCCAAGACCTGTAATAGTTCCATAAACTTTGTGGGGGTATTCAGGTGTTTTATCTATTTTGCCAATGATAACCTGTGGTTCCTTTTTGAATGTGGGGGTGAGGGTGCCGTCCTTGGCTACCTTGTAGTTATCGCGGACGAAGTATGGGAGGGTGCCGTTACGCTGTGCTGTGGCGATGCGGTCGGTGTTATTGGCGAGGTGGTCGGTGAAGTTCTTCGGTGGCTCCTTGATGGCTCCTACGGGCGGCACGCGGTCGCCGTTGAGGAGGGCTTGTTGGCGTGCCTTGAACGCTTCGGGGCTCTCGAGGATGGGCACGGCGTGACATCGGCAGTGCGGGTGCCAGCCGACAAACTCGAACTCCTTTGGGTACTTGCCCGCTAACTCTACGCAGAGGGGGCATACGTTGGGGTTGGTGCCCGATACCTGCACCTCGTAGCCGAGGACGAAGTCTAACTGTCGCCAGCGTTCGTTGTCGGCGGCGTGGTATGCCATATTGGTCTCGGTTACGGCAAGTCGGCGCGCGTTGCGATAGCTGCTGCGGTATACGCCTTGCCCGGGATGGAACTGCCGAGCATTCCTCGATAGTTGGAGTTGCCCGTGCTCATCGCGTACTCTACGGAATAGCTTGTCGGGGTACTTGAGGTACTGCTTTAGCTCCTTGGCAAGCCGAGGCGCGGGCGTGCCGTCTCGTAGGGCGATATCAAGCGCGCTCTCTACCTCATTGTAGAATGTATCGGCGATGTTCCATACGCGTTCGGATAAGTTCATACCGCCCACAACGCGCTCGGTGAGCTTCTTAATGGCTGTGGCTCGGTGCGCCGCTATTACCTGCCCATAGAGTGCTGCCATCTCTCCTGCCTTGTCAGCTGAGAGCGCGTCCTCCCACTCTAAGCCCTTGTGTATGGAGGTGCTTACGTTGTTGCGGAATTGGGTAAAGATGCGGTCTACGCTCTGCTTCATTTCGGGATGGTCGGCGAAGCTGAAGGGCTTATCGCTCAGCGGTGCGTTGAGCTGCACGCCGAGGGAGGAAATGGCACGGAGCGCCTCATCGAACAGGCGGTCTATCTCGCGCTGCATAGAGCCGAGGTGGTGGAGGTGACGGCGGTCGTACTGCTTGGGGGTCATCGGTATAGGACGCGGATAATGCAGACAACGGCAATAACGCCGAGGAGCGTTGCCACGAAGTCCGTCCATCTAAGGGCGCGGCTTTTACGCGGCGCGGCTTGGGTGATTATCTGTGCAGGTAACTGCACAGTATCCACGCGGCGGAGGGTGTCGGTGGTGGTGCGGTATCGGGTGCGCCACTTGACTACCTCCACGAGGACGGTATCGCCCCTCTCAGCGATGCGCACGGTATCGGATAGGGTTACGCTGTCGCGCTCTACCTTGATACGCTCGGTCTCGTGGTAGTGATGCACCGGCACGATGCGGGGCGTGCAGGCGGTGACGGATGCGCTAAAGGCGATGGTTGCAACGGCTCTGAGTAGGCGTGTCATATGAGTGCGAGGGCGTTGTTTAGGTCGTTGATGGCTTGCAGTGAGGGCGCCTGCCCATTCTCCACGCGGTGCATAGCGATAATGAGCAGGCGGAGTGTGTCGGTGTCGTGCAGGCTGATGGGGCTTGTCGCGGTGATGCGCTGCCCTCCCTGCCGGGTCATCTGCTCGGTTACTTGGGCGATGTAGGCTCTCGTGCTGTTCTCGTGCAGTGGCGCCCAGCGTGATATAATTTGCTCTGGTGTACGGCAGCCGTACTTAGTCTGATAGGTGCGTAGTAGCTTAGCGGCTGCTCGGTAGCCGTATTGCAGGTCGCTGAATTGGCAGAATGTGGTGTCGCGTCTGCCGTTGAGCGTGTCTACCTCTCCTAACCAGCGTGAGGATGAGCGGCGGATGTTGAGTGGGTTGTTGTTGCGGAGCCCTCGTGTAGTTGCCATAGTGTTGTGGTGTTTTGGGTTGTTATTCGGCTATTTCGTAAGCGTTGAGCGTTTGTTCTGCTTGTATCTCCTCGAGGGTTTCGCGTGTATTTGTGCTCCAGCCGAGTTGTTCGATGGCTTCGCGCTGTGAGATGAGCGGGCGATTGCCGTTGGCGGCAAGTAGGTTGAGGATGGTGTCGCGCTCCTCGGAGATTTGATACGGCGTTATCACTACCTCTACCGGCAGGGCTTCGATGGCGTCCGATAGGTCTGGGCGGAGGTAGGCGAGGAACGCCTTAACCACGCTGACCTCACGGTCGTAGAACTCCAAGAGCCGTCCGCTCTCCTCGGTGACCTTGAGCTGTGCGTCTATGAAGAGCTGCTTGCGGCTCTCGCCACTCATCGGGGAGGACTTCATTGATTCGTAGCTCCAGTCGGGTAGCTGCAACTGCGTGAAGAACGATTGGCGAAGCTCGGCGATGTAGAACTTAAGGCTGTCGATGGCTTGGCTCCAGGTGAGGTAGCCTGCCGTGCTCCCCTTGGGATACTGCACCACGGCGCGGTATTCCTTTTTCTCGCTCTGCTCGTCGGCAAAGGCGATTTCCTCGTCGGCGAATACGGCAAAGATGGGCTTTGAGTTTTTGCGCAGGTAGTTCCCGTTGCGAGACAATGCCCACTCAATCTCGTATACGATGCGGCTCGTATCCTCCCATATCGGCGTGGGACGTATACAGTAGATGGCGGGTATCTTTTTGATGGGGATATCCTCCTCGGTAGCAACTTCCCAGCCCCCGTCTCCCTCGCGGTAGGTAATGTGCCGTCCGATGACGTAGGTATCTAAGTAGCGCACCTCCTTGTTATCCTCCTTGCGTCGTGTGCCGATGCTTTGGGCTACGAGGTCGCCATCGCTGTAGAGCGGGTAAAGCTCTGCTCCGTCTCGTGGGCTGTAGGTTTGGCAGCGTATCTTGTAGTCGCTCTCGAAGCCGTATAGCTTGTTGGGCTCGTTGGTCGGGTACCAGAGCGTCAGTATCTCGCAGCCGCTGAAGAGGGCGTTGCACCGCTCGATATTAACTGAGTCGATGCGATTACGCTGAAAGATAGCCTCGAGGCACTCCGATGCTTCGCGCTGCTTGTCGTCCGCGGGGCTGTAGATGCGCTTGATGGGGATGCCGCATACCAGCTCTGACATGCGCTTAGTAGCGAGTTGTTGGTAGTTGAGCGTGATGCGTGTCACCTCCTCGATGATGCCGTCTGTGACCTTGTCGGGGTACTTGCCCTTGTTGGTTACGGGGTGCTGTGCGGGGTCGTACTCCTTGACGAGGGTGCTCCACGCGGGCGGTGTTACCGCCTTATTGGTTAATTGTTTGACCGCTTGCTCCGGTGCAAGCTGTAAGATTTCGTCTATTGGCATATGGTGTCGGTTAGTTCTATTACTTTTTTTCTGAGCCGCGAGAGGGTGCCCCACGTGGTTGCGTATAGCGTGTAGCTGTTGTAAGCGTGTATGGCGGTCGCGTGGCTGCGTCCGAGGGCGCGCCCTGCCGCTACATAGGATGCGCCAAGCTCTACCGCCAAGTAGACGTATAACGCGCGGAAGGCGGTATACTCTTCCCTGCGTGAGCGTGTGGCGTAGTAGCTTAGCCCCTTGCCGGTAGCGCGCTGAATGATGCGCTCTGCCTGCTCGGTGGCGCGCGCGTCTATCTGTCGGCGCTCCTTGGCGCGTGCTGCATTGAGTTCGTCTAATATCATACGATGCCTGATAGCTTCTTAAGGTTGATTGGTTTCTTCTTTCCTGCCATCCACTGGGTCATACAGACGTAGCGCGTGGCGTCGATGGCGTGGTTGTACGCGTCTACCGGTGTGTTGAGTAGTTTGCCCTCCTTGTCTTGCGAGTAGACGTAGTTGTGTAGCTCCTTGAGGACGTTGGTGCTGTGGGCGGTTACGCGGATGGGGTGCTGTAGCATCCACGCTACCCCTGCTTCGATACTGCCGGGGTACTTCTTCACCGCGTGTATGTCGATGCCTGCGCGGTATATTTCCTCTATGAGGCGCGGGTCGGCGCTCTCGCTGATTACCTTGGTGCGTGGGTGCTGCTTGAGCACGCGGATGATGTCCTGCTGTAGCATCTGTGTGCGATAGCATACCTCGCTGATGTAGAGCGCCTGTCGGTCAAAGGCAACCTCCACGATGGCGGTCGGGTCGTTTGTAAAGCCGAAGTCAATACCGATGAAGGTACGCTTGATGTGGTCGGGGAGCGTGTCGATGGTCTCTACGTTGGTAAAGACAAGCCCCTCGATTTGTGCCATCTTACCCTCGCCGAAGATTTGCCAAAGGCTTTTATTCTTCTGCTGCAGGCTCTCAATTTCGTCGATGATCGTTTGCTCGAGAAACGGGTTATCTCGGTAGGTGCTTACGAAGTGGTAGGTGCGGGGGTCGCGGTTGAAGTCTTTGGCTATCCAGTGCTCCTCGCTGAATGAGGGGTTGTAATCGATGATGGTAAGGCGCGAGGTACGCATCTTGAGCTGTTGGAACTGAATGGCGGATAGCTCGTTTGCCTCGTTGACAAATAGGATATCTCGCTTGCGTCCGCGGAGGCGCTGCTCGTCCGATGCGGAAAAAAACTCGATGGTGCTGCAGCTGCGGAACCAGTAGACGAGGTCGGTCTTGTTGAAGTGCCGGTCGTTGTACACTCCGAGTTGGTGCATAATTGTGTTGAAATCCTCCAGCACGGAGCCCTTAAGCGCGGGGAGCGTGGCGCGGACAACGCTAATCTTGATGTGCGGCACCCTGAGCGCGTAGAGAATGAGCCATATCATCACGTTGTAGGTCTTGCCGCTACGCGCAGAGCCTTGCAGGGAGATAGCCGTGTATTCCTCCGCTGCTGCCGCGTCTAAGCGGTTGTATATTTCCGTGGTCTGTATGCGCTTCATCGCCCTTGCTTGATGCTCTAAAATTTCATCGAAGAAGTGATTTCATTTCTTCGAAGAAATGATTTTGTTTCATCGAAGAAATCATTTCGTTTCTTAATGGAATTTTCCGCCCCCTCCGATGGGCGCTGCTGCGGCTTATCTGCCCCCGTGACTACCTCCACGCGTATGCCGGTGACGGTGTCGTCTACCGCCGTGTTGCCGAACTCGCTCGGGGCGAAGTTGTGGAGCTCTTCCTTGCAGGCCTGCACGTTAGGCGGGATGAACTTAGTGGTCTTTACTTGGCGGATGATGATTGGTTGCCCGTTGGCGCCCACTCCGTACTCGGTGCGCACCTCGGTCGTTTCGAAGCCGCACGCTGCACGGTGCAGTGCCACTTTCGCTTCGTATACCTTACTCTCGCGGTGCGTCCGCTCTGCGTCTTTGATGAGGGCGGCGAAGTCGGGTTTCTCTTGCTTCCAGCGGAAGTAGGTCGTCTCCGCAAGCCCGGCACGTGTGTAGGCGGTCGTCTGTGTTTCGCCCGCCGTGAGACTTGCTCTTATGATTTCGCACGCTTCCTTGTAATCTTTCATCTACTCTTTGTGCCTAAAAAGTACGCGATGCACCGATATAATACCGATTGATACGCTCGTATCTTGCTGATACACACAAAGATACAAATATAAATCCAAAGAAAGATGCACAAAAAAAGGGGGTGCCGTGTGGCACTCCCTCCCTTGTGTGTGATTGTTATTGATTGTCTACTCCTTTGGGACTATCTCCAGCCTGTAGCCGAGGTAATCGAGGTATCGTTCTACGGTCGTCAGTTGCGCGGTCTGCTGCCCGCTCTCAAATGCATTGAGCTGATACATACCGCACATTGCCCCATCCTTAATGACTCGATACTTGGTTATCCCTTTCTCTGCGCGTATCTCTCCTATTTTTTTTTGCAATTCCTTTGCCGTCATTTCTATGCTGCTTTATTTAGCTCGCCGCGTTGTTGCCAGTATCCAAACCAAAATGTAGTCCATTCCTCCTGCGTGAAACGCTTCTTTGGGAAACCTTCTTCGGGTACTTTTTCCATAATTTCGTGTATAACCTCGTCCAACTCGGCGGTCACTCCGTCTCTTATGTGGCGTAGGCTGAGGAAGCTTCCGATGATTGTGTTTGGTGCGTTTTGCACTTCATCTACCTTTTCTTCGGTGGTGAGCCGAGCCTTTTCGCCATTATTGGCAAGCTCTGCCGCTCTCAATACTGCTACTAATCGCCCTGCGAGGTACGCGATGTCCTTTTGTTCTTTGTTCAGTGCCATAATCTCCTCTTCTCCTTTTGTTTTTTATGGCAGGGCTAATGCCCTGCCTATCAGCTGCCCTAATTGATGTAATACCAGATTGTGTCCTCTTCGCGTCCCGTGTGACCACCATCTATCTGTACGCAGGTAACATCTCTGTACATATCGGTGAGCGCGTCTTCCATCCCTTTTTCTTCGATTGTTGCTTTCAGTTCTTCAGCTTCAGCTTCCGGCATTGCATCGTTAATACCCGATGCATCGTGCGATGCGTTGGGCTTAAACCAGCAGAGGTGCTCTTCCAGCCAATCTTCGTTGTGTGCTTCGGAAAAGTCTTCGTAGCTGCCGAAATGTTCCACTGTTATTCTCCCTTTCATCAGCGATTCCAAGTCCATATCCTCTCTGATGTCGTTAACTCGGAGTGTGCACACTGCCTGATAGTCTTCCCCGTTCCATCGTGTGATGGTGTAGGGAGCTTCCTCGTCGTCATCGATGAATTTCCCATCGGCATCTTTTTCGTACTCATGCTCATCGATTGCGTGCATTTCGAGCAATTCGTTTTTAAGTTCTTCGATTGTGTTCGCTTCTCCTAATACTCCACAGCTTGCCGGTCCTACAATCTGATACTTCATTTCTGTTTTCATTTTCTTGTCTCCTTTTTCTATTTCTTTTTCTCTATTGCAAAGGTAGTAAATTAATTTGATATATACAACTATTTTACCCCCCCTTTCAGTTCTTTTTTTATCCGAATATTTGTTTGAACATTTTCTTTACTTCGCTTTCAGCTTCCGGGACGGCGAGCTCAAAATTCCACTTACCCAATTTTTTGACTTCTTCTTCGGCGAATGTCGTTTGTTCTTCGGGCGAAACTTCCGGAACTACCAGGTACCACTGCCGAGCGTTAGCATCCCAGCGATAACCGAGCGCTTTTAGTTCGTCCTTGATTTCGTACGAACGTGTAGATTTTACATACAGGGCGGCTTTACCGGGTTTGTACGCTTTAACAACGAGCAAGTTCGGTTGCGCTGCTTTCCAGCATTCGGGGCAGAGCTTGTTCTTTTCCATCCACTCGATTTTTTTGTAGCGTTCATCGATTTTACCAAATAGTTCCACTTCGTAGACCTTACCACATTTCGGACATTTTACGTTGTACTTTGCCATTTTTTTATCTCCTTTTTTTCTGTTTTATCTATCTCTCTTTCAACATTACAAAGGTAGCAAATTAATTTGATATATACAACTTTTTTACCCCAAAAAATCGAACTTTTTTTTTCGTGGAAATCAGAAATCAAAATGGGACTTTCGCGGACGTCCGCTTCGGGGTGGTAGAATGCGGTCGGGGCGTGTCCGCGCTTAGCTCCTCCATAAGGGCGGACTGCAGTGTCGACTTGCTCCGCAGGACATTTATCACGCGCGTGTCTATGGTATCATCGGCGATGAGGTGGTAGATAGTTACGCGCTCCGTCTGTCCTTGGCGGGCAAGACGCGCGTTGAACTGCTCGTAGAGCTCGAGACTCCACGTAGGGGTATACCAGATGATGGTATGCCCTCCGCGCTGCAGGTTAAGCCCGTGACCGATGCTGGCGGGGTGACCGAGTAGGATAGGCACCTCGCCGCGGTTCCACGCGTCGAATACCCCCGGCTCGTCTATCGTCTTCGCTTGGGGAAACTCTGCCTTCAGACGCGTAAGCTCGTGGCGGTAGTGGTAGGCGATGAGTACCGGTGTGGTTATCTCCTCGAGCATCTCCTTCAGTCGCTCCATCTTGGCTGCGCTGGTCGGCATTACGGCACCATCGTCTGTGTAGAGTGCCCCGCCTGTCCACTGCTGTAGCTTGCCGCATAGCACGCCTGCGTTGCTTGCGGTTATCCGTCCCTCGGGCGCGGTGAGGACTTGCTCTCGCTTGAATGCCTTGTACTGCTTGCGCTCATTGTCGGTCAGCCCTATGGGGGTATATACATAGTTAACCGGCGGTAATGTCAAGTAGTCGGATGCGCGCATACTCATACAGATATCACCGATGCGGTGGTAGATTGCGTCCGCTCCTCCGGGCTGTAGTATCCACTCGTAGACGATATTCCCGCGCCCTCTGCCTGGGGAGAAATAGGTCTGTCGGTACTTGGTGATGTACGCGCCGAGGCGCTCCCCTCCATCGAGGATGTAAAGCTGGCTCCATATATCCATCAGCGAGTTAGGCGAGGGGGTGCCGGTTAGTCCGATGATACGGGTAAAATTCGCGCGGATGCGCTTCATCGCCTTGAAGCGCTGGGTGCCGTATGCTTTGAAGCTGCTCAGCTCATCAATCACGAGCGTATCGAATGGGAACGGCTTGCGCCCCGATAGCTCCTTGGCAAGCCACGCAATGTTTTCACGGTTAATGATGTAGATATCTGCTGGCGTGTGTAGAGCCTTGATGCGCTGTTCTGGCGTGCCGAGTACCTTGACCGCTGTCAGCCCTGCGAGGTGCTGCCACCTCTGTATCTCGTCCGTCCATGTGCGCTCGGCTACTCGCTTGGGCGCCACGACGAGCGCCGTGGATACCTCGCCGATAGCCTTAAGCTCTGCGATGGCGGTTAATGTGCTAACGGTCTTGCCCAGTCCCATCTCGAGGAATAGCGCGCAGTGCTTGTGCTCCTTAATCCATTCGACCGCCCGCTCCTGGTACTCGTGTAATTGGTTACGCTGTAGCATATTGTACTGCCTGCTCTAATGTATCCATATCGTCTACTACGTATACGATATAACCGCGTTCTCTCAGTTCGCGGTGTCGCTCCTCCTGCAGCCGTGTCGGCTTGCGTCCCGTCGTCTTGAGCTCCACCCAGAATGTATGCCCGCCCGGCATTAAGCATACCCGGTCGGGGTAGCCCGCCTCTGTCACCGATGCGAATTTCAGGCAGAGCCCCCCTGCTGCCTTGATACGCTCCACGAGTTTTCGCTCTAAATACTTCTCGCTGTATATGTTCGTTTTTGCCATTTCCTTTATTTGCCACTTTGCTTTCGTTCTGAGCGACTTTGTCTTTCGGTTGGTATATTCTGCGCTCCGTTTCTTACCTTTGCTCTCGGTTCGTTTCTGTGTAGGTCTGACCGTTCCCCATCGCCTAATGATATGCAGTTCCTCCCGATGCTCCCCTTTCTTCACTTCCTTTGGCTTATTGGCTTACTCCCGCGCGCGTATATACACACCCTGCGCCTGTACATCCGAAAAATTAATATTCTCTATGTAAACTACAGTTTTTCTCAAACATTGTAATTTAATAATCCAATAATCCATACTCTGTGTAACTGCTTATGTATTAGTACTTTTAGGGTGGCTTATTAGGGTGGCTTATTCAAATTTGCTAATAAGCCAATGAGCCACTTTGCTGGCTTATTGGCTTATTAAATGAGTTAATACGCCACCTAATACGCCATCTAATACGCCACCCCCTTTTTCGTCCATCATATCTGCGTTCTCCGGAATACAATCTGCCGTCCGTATCCCCCTGTAAGAGATACTCTTTCTCTTGATTCGCGCCACCCCGATAGCTTGCGCATTAGGTTGTTCGCCTTGCGCGTCTGTATGTTCGCCCTGCCGTTATCCTCGCGGAAGAACTCGTTGAGCACTTCCACGGCGGATATCTCGGTGCGCTGCGCTACTCCCTCGGTGCGTACGCCGCCATACTCGGTGCGGCGGAAGTAGGGGATACCTGCTCTTACCGCGTCGAAGTAGTCCCGCCTTTCCATCTTTTGGTAAGTATCCCAGTCGGAGGGTAAGGGCGTATCGAGGAACGCCTGCAGCTCTCCGAGTAGGTCGTTATCAATGTCGTACCCGCGCTGCATCTCTATTAGCTGCCGGTTCTCCTCGTCGTTGAGATAGAGCTGCTCTTTTCCCCCGTCCCAGATGACTTTAGCCTCCGCCCATACCTGCGCCACCTCGCCGGGCGTTAACTCCTTGAGGGGTGCCTGCGGCTCCCCGCACTGCACAATCCAGAAGCGTCGGTTGCCACTGCTGTCTCGGAGAAAGTCGCCCTCGTTGGTCGTAGCGAAGAATACGCAGGTGCGCGGTATCTTGACCTGCTCCCGTCCGTATGCGGGTCGGTAGGTGTCGCTCTGCTTGGAAACGAAGGACTTGATGACGTTCATATCCTGCTTGTAGAAGCCCTCGAGCTCGGGTATCTCTATTATCCACGCTCCCCGTACGCTCTCCTGCATCTTATTAGAGCGTGCGTCCATAGTGAAACTGTCCATAAATAGGTCGCCGCTCCCGGCAAGCTTGGATAATATAGACGACTTCCCGATGCCTTGCGCGCCCACGAGTACGGTTATCTGGTCGTACTTGATGCCGGGCTTGTAAGCGCGTGCCACGCACGCCACGATGCTCTTGCGCGTTATCTTGCGCGTGTAGATGTTATCCTCCGCGCCGAGGTACTTAATGAAGAGCGTATCCACTCGTGGGGTTCCGTCCCACTTGGCGCGCTCTATATACTCCTGCACCACGTTACGGCGGAAGTCGTCGCCCTGCGTGACGGCATCAAGCATCATTGTAAGGTAGTCCTTGCTCCGTAGCTTGTAGGTGCGGTCTATATAGAGGGCGAGGCAGGCGGTATCCGCGTCCGTCCACGATGCGCCCGGTGTTCGCTCCCAGAGTAGCTTACCGACTACGCGCTTTTCGCCGCGGAACTCGTCGTATACAACCTTACCCTTAATTGCATTCGGGTCGTGCTTGAGTATCAGCGCGTAGTTGGTTAGCGTGTTGGCGATGTTCCCCTTTGCGTCTGTAGCGAGTTCGGAGAGCCAGTCGGCAGCGTCCTCGTCCTCAGATGGTGCAGTGGGTGTTTCCACAATGGAAAAACCCACGTCCTCCCAGTCGGTTATCTCCGTGCGGTGGGCGATGTAGTCCTGCTTGATGGCAGGTATCTCGAGTGCGTGTTGTACCATTGCTTTGTAGCTTGGAAGTCTGTCGATGCGTGTCGTGCTTGCCGCCTGCGCGTCGAGGTTTGCGTAGTGCGTCAGTCTGTATAAATCCCACGAGTTGAGCAGCTGACCGCCTATGGGGTCACTCTCGTGATACGAGTAACAGAACGTGCCATTGTCGTATAGGCACATACCGCCCCACGAGGATGCACCTATATAGGTGTACCGGTTGAATCCTGCGGGCTTATATTTGGTCGTTAGGTCGTTCTCGAGGACGTCTATGCAGTCATAGGTGCGGCACCATGAGCCGACAATGCCCTGCTTCTTGCGCGGGTCTTCCATCTTCGCAGCTGCGTCGTGCTGTGCTGTGCGCGGTCGTCCCACCTTAGGCGCCCCCGGCCATTGGCTCGGGTCTGCGTATTTCCCCTCGTATAGGGCGAGTACCTCGTCCACATTCACCGGCTCTCCGTCTTGCTGGAAGTAGAATACGTCGGCATCCTTCGGTGCAGCCGCCCAGTACATAAGGCGTGAGGGCTCGCACGAGGTCATGTCTACGATGTCAAGCCCGAGTCCCTCCGCCATCTTGTGTGCAACGGCTTGATACTCGATATCGTTGCACGGACGGGATAGGGGTGCCACCACCCGATAGCGCGGTGCCTCGGGTGTGTGGCTGTGGGTCGTGTAGACGATGAGGGCGAAGCGCGGCGCTATCCGCGTGGGTAGTTCCGTGGCGTGGTCTACGTCGAGGGTGAGCAGCGTGCGGCACTTGATGTTGTCGGCTGTGCGCCGTCCGTCCGCTTTAAGCTCCCCGCCGACGAAGCCGCCCACGTCCTTGATGCGCCCCTGCTCCTCCTTGGAGAGGAGCTTGTATTGGGCGAGGGTGCAGTCGGTGCGCCGGTGACGGAGTAGCATTTTCAGCTCGTGCCACGTTACGACCTTGTTGTGCCACTCCGTGTCCTTGCGGGAACGTCCTACCGCTATGATATAGGTAGAGTTCGGAGTCATAGCATCAGAAGGGCAGGTCGTCGTCCGTTACGTTCGTCGGTGCCGTTGTCGTTACCGGGTCGGCGTGTAGATGCGCAAACATACTATCCTCGGGTATGGGTGCTGCGTTGTTTGTACGCGTCGTGCCGGTCTTGCAGAAGCCGAGTATTCGCGCGGATATGCCCTTGCGCCCTTTGTAGTCGTAGGCTCTCAGCTGTAGCACCGCTTGCCCTTTGTCCCAGTTGCGGATGTCGCCCTCTTCCGCCGGTACGGCTCCGGTCTGTGTAAGCTTATAGAGATTGGGCTTGTATTGGCTCTTGGCGGTGAAGTACCACCGCCCCACGAAGCCGTCTATTTGTTGTCCGTTTCTATCCTCGCGTATGTCGCCATCGCTTAGGAAGCTTTCGAACGGCTGCTCGGGGTTAGTCTCGGTGAGCTTTTCCGCGGCGGCTGTGAGCGCCTTCTTAAGTACATCGAGGGTCGCCGTGTCCTTCTTATCGATGAGTACGATGCATTGGTATTGTGGCTTGCTCCCCTCGAAGTGCGGTTCTCTTGGGTTGTCTAAATCCACGTAAGTAATGGGGCATTCTGCCGTCCATATAATGGTATCCTTGCTGCTTGCTTTTATCGTTGCCATATCGTTATTCGTTAATTAGTGAGTATTCAGCGAATCGTTTTCCGTTCCACTCGATTATGGTGGTTCTTATCTTTAGCCCCTCCCTTCGGAGGTCGTAGATGCGTCCGCCGAGGCGGAAGCACCCGTACAATCTGAGTGCATCCAACGGGGTGATGTGCTCACCCCTTAATAGATGCGCCTTGATTAGTGCGTGCTGCGACTCAATGCTGGTCATAGTAGCGTCGTCTTGATATAGCCTGCGCGCGTTGATTCCGTGCTGTACTGGGCGAATAGGTCGCTGTAGTCGTTTTTGAAGCGCTTACTATCGAACTTGATAGTCGTACTATCGGGCACGATGGTTATTTTGATTCGGTCTCCGTCGAGCGTCTTGATGCCGTTGTTCGTCATCTTAACTTGTATCGGCTCTAACGCTTTGGCACGCTTATCCTCAAGTGCCTTGAGCTGCTCCCTCGTCTCGGCGATCTGCTCCTCGATGGTTACGAGACTTTCTATTTCCTCGCCGTCCGCTGTTGTGAGCGTCTCGTGGTTGCTCCACGCGTCGATTACGTGGAAGAGTTGCTCTAACGGCTTGCGGGGTACCTCCACGAGTTCGCACTTATCCCCACGAAGCCATACGGCGAAGAGCTTGCCCGCGACGCGCCCGGGGTTCTGAATCTCAAAGAGCGTCGCATAAAAGGATAGCTGCCACGATACGTACTCTCTGTCTAACGTGTAGGTGGTCTTGATGTCGTATAGGTTCGCTTCGCTGTCCACGCAGTCTATTTGTGATGCCACTCCCCATCCCTCATTACTTACTAAGTACTCGTTGGCAATCATCGTGATGCCGTGCTCCGCCTTGAGTGCCTTGTAGTTCTCCACCTCTTGCTTGTAGGCTTCGTCTCCCTCTTGTGGCTCTGTCGGTATCGTGTCGGTAGCCTGGCAGAGCTCGTGGATGCGCGTGCCGCGTCGTGCGGCGCGGTGGAGCACTTCCTCGTCCACGCCCTCGTACTTCTTCGGGAAGAGTACCTTGCTGAGGACGCTTGTAATTCCCTCGTATTGTACGCTGGAGAAATCGTCCCCGATGAGGAAGTATCGGTGTGCTGCTTCATCGAAGATGATCGGCGACTTATTCAGGTCTGATGCTTTCATTTTATTATGCTCCTTGCTTTACTTTTTCTGCTATTTGGGTGCAAAGGGCGCGTATATCCGCGTCCGTCTTAAGCGTTTCGGACAGTGTGGCGAATAGAGCCTTTGCCTCGTCCAATGATTTGCAGGCGCCGAGTTTGTTCATTATCTGCGCCTTTGTCGGTTCTTTGGCGGGCTTGGGCTCGTCTTGCCCCTTGTTCGTTGCGTCCGCGTCCTTGGTGTCGTCGATAGCGAAGAGACCGTTAAGAGCGTACTTGCGGGCGTATGAGCTGGTCGCGCCGGTGATCTGCGATGCGTCCATACCCTTGCGCGTGAGCTCTTCGCGGGCTAATGCACTGTTGCTGATGCAGCTCCCCGTCTTATCATAGATGGTGGCGGTAGCTTTCACGTAGTACCGTTCGCCGACCTGCTCGATGCTGTCGTCGATTAATAGGGTGAGCCCCTCTTTGGCTAATAGCGGTTTGACCGCTTCGAGGATGTCCTCGCAACTGCGGTAGTTGTATCCGCCGTAACTGTTGCGTTGCCCCTTGGGTGCCTTTAGGTCGCTTTGTATGCGTGCCAATCGGCTGATGATGTCACTAAATTCCTTGATAATCATATTCTTCATTCTGTTTTCGTTCGTTCCCACGCAGCGAGTATATCCTCCCCGAGGATGTACGGCGCGTTGTTAATTGACCAGTGGTGAGCCTTGAGCTTGCCCTCGCTGACGTATCGCTTGATAGTGGAGGGGTGCAGCTCTAATAGGCGAGCCGTCTCTTTGTATGAGTATCGCCCTTCCGGGTCTAACTCGGGCTTTGTGGCTCTCATATTACGCGGTTGTTTTTTGGGGTTGTTCCTCTCCGTTGAAGACCTTATTAAGGTCTATCTTTCCGCTCTTCACGCTCTCCACGAGCTTGACAGCCTTACGGATGAGCGCGTAGGCATCCCGATTGCGAAGCATTAGGATGACGAGCGTGGCTCCGAGGTTGGTGTGGCTCCCGAGTAGTGATACCTGCATTCCCTTGTCGTCCGATGTGATGTGTAGTGCTGCCCTGTTGGCGTCGTCTCGTGATGCCCACCTCTTAAGGGCGCGTCTGATTAATCTGCGTATCATATAGCCTCCTCCTTATTAGTTTGTATTTCCTTTTGCTGCACCTTGAGGACGTTGCCCAATAGGTACTGCGTGCCGTGTGTGCTTGCCTGCTCCGTCTTGCGGATGGCATCTTCGATAATCTTAAGAGCCATTTGCAGGCTCTGCAAGTTGCTTTTGTTCTCGCCGAGGATTGCTACCTTAGGTGTGACCGCCCTGCCGGCGATGTCGAGGAACGATACCTGCACCGTTGTACCTTCGTTCGCTGAAATGATTAATTCTTCCATTGCTTCTGCTTCACTATTTTTTGTTAAACTTCTTTGTTTACTGCTTAGATGAACCGTTTCTATTTCATTAATGAACCGTTTCTATTTCGTTAATGAACTGATTCTGTTTCTTCGAAGAACTCATTTCATTTCTTCGATGAACTCGTTTCATTTCTTCGATGAAATTTTGGGGCTCCTTGCATGCTCCCGTTCTGTTATCTTCTTTTTTTATCTTCCTTACACTCGTCTATTGATTTCGACATGTCCTGAAGTATCCTTGATAGCCCTCTTGCCACGCCTTCCAGGAATAATGTCTGTAATTGACCGCCTTCACACACGATTTGAGCTATCATATGTACGATGTCTTCTTTTTCCGCGTTGAAACAGTCTACGGTTACTCCTGACTTTGTGTTAACTCCGTAAGTTATAAGTAGCGCAGCCCTCTTTTGATACGCCAAGTAGTCCATTGGAGCGCTTAATAACATTGCCGCCTTATCGATCAATTCAGCGAGCAACTCTTTATTGTTTAGTTTGCCCATAATTATCCTCGTTATCTGTTACTATTTGTGTGCTTGTCTGCGTGCTTCCGCTTGTAGTCGTCGGCAATGTGCATCGCCACACGGCAGAGCGTTTCTGCCATGTCCTTATCGATGTACGCGGCTGATATAGAGCATAATAGCTGCTTTATACCGCCTACGATGAGGCAGCCGCAATTGTCGCCGTTGGCGATAACGAGGAATGCGCGCCGCTCCTCTTTGTCTTCACTCTGCCAGTTTTGGATGGCTTCTATCAGTTCGTTTTGCTTCATCTCTTAATCGTTGTCAGTATCTGCTTCGTCATTGTCTTGGTCGTTTAGAAGTCCATATGCGTCCATCAGTTCCTTCTCAGCGTCGTACGCCCTCTGCACTTCCGTTCCGGCACCCGATAGGCTCTCTGTAGTCGACTTCATCGATACCGAAGCTCTGACTAGCATCGAGAATGCTTCGTCAGTTTCTATAGACTCATCTTCTTGGTAGATGGTGATGATACGTTCTTTATGTTTTTCGGCTTTCTCCCTGAGCTCCTCGACTTCAGTCGCTAGCTCCTTTAGTTCATTCAGTCCTTGCTCTGTCATGGTCTTTGTCTACTTGCGTGTATATCCCTTGTCCTTGAGTGTCATATAGGTCACCGCCTTGCTCTCGATCTCCCTTGAGGTCGCTACCTTGTTGCGGGTTAGCCACTCGTCTAACTCGCTCTTCTTAAATCTGAGCACCTGCCCTAACTTGTAGTGGGGTATCTCCTTTTGGCTGGTGAGGCGGTAGAGGGTGGATCGTGCGCACCCCGTGTAGGTGATCGCTTCCTCGAGGGTTAGCACCTCCTTGCTTGCGATGCCTGCGTACTGCTCGATGCGGTCGAGCTGTCGCTTAAGGTCGTCCATTGTTATCGTTGTCATGGTCTTACTCTCTTGTTAGTGTTACTGCTGTTGTCTCCGTGCATCGGCTGATAGCGTTGATGACGGTCGATATACTCACCCCAAAGGTCGCCCCGATGTAGGTGTGTATGGTGTTGTTGCTCTTGTCGGGCTCTTCCCGGCGCATCTTGTCGTACATCCGGCAGATGTCTGCCCATAGTTTGTACTTCTCGTAATCCCTCTGTGGGATGATGATTGTTTCTCGTGTCTTGCTCATTGCTTTATCGTTTTATTTGGTTTGTTGTTGTGGTGGATAGCTCCCGCCCGTCTTGCGCTCTCATCTGTCACAATAATCACTCATCAGAGCGGGGCTATCCGTATATCTTGTTATCTTTGTGCTGTCACAATATCACTCATATCACTATGGCTTACGAAATGGATCAAAAGGTCGTCCTCCTCAGTGGGGAGACTAGTACGGACTTCAATGAGGTTGCCGAAAGGCGGCTGTCGTTTTATTTCCGAACTGGCTGGCATATAGCTCAGATAAATGGTGTCAACTACCTCAGTAAGAACTATCCCGTGATATTCACCTCGACCCCTATGTTTGCTCTCTTCGTTCTTTTGGAGCGTCCGAAGGACTACCTCGAGAACCATCGCTGGTAGAACCTTATCCATCGTATCTCCTTTCGCTTCCTGCGAACCTCCCTAAGCACAGCCGGGCTCTCTTGTAGCTCCCTCGGCAAGCTCTTGTAGTAGGCTCGCACCGCTCTGCACGTCTTAAGCTTGCGGATCTCGTCTATCGTGTTGTATGTATCCATAGTCTTGTCGTTTGTCTTTTGTTGGTAGTAGCGACGCCCGGGGTGGGTTCTTGCATTTCCCTCAGTCCTCACGGATGCCCCCGTGGCGTCTTTTGTGCGTAGGGTCAGAGAAAAAGGTTCGCTAGGTAGTTTGGATGGTGCCTCTGCGCTACGCTGACTACTATCATTGTCGGTTACTTGTCTAATCGCTTGTAAATCTCCTCGTTTACCCTGCTGACGAAAGCTCTGTATATGGCTACCTCGCTTTCTATCGCTTGGAGGCACTCATTTATGCGGTCTCTCACCTCGTCCGTGGTGCTGAGTCCGCTTGATGTGTTGTAGCCGCGTAGCTCATTGCAGGAGCGGTGTAGCTGTGCCTGCGCATCTCGAGCGGCGTCTCTGACTAATAACAGCTGCTCAATCGTTGATCCCTCGATGTCGTTGGTCTCTAACTTTGCTCTTAGTTCTTCTTGTGTCATACTCTTGCTTATCTTCCTTGGTTTGCGTTACTTTGTACCTATTAATATGTGGTGGAGGTTCTACCTCCGTCCTTTGTTATTGCAAAGATAAAGAATATTCTTGAAATAGCAAGCGTTTTCTTGAATGAATATGAAGTGAATGAAGATAAACAGATATAGAAATGAGTAAGAGTATGAAACAGAGTCAGTTTGAGCGCTTAGAAAGGGCGCAGGGGTACATTGGTAAAAGCTATAATGCTATTGCGAGGGAACTTGAACTGAAAACCCCTCAAGTTTTTTACGACATAAAGGCGGGTAAATCAAGTGTGTCCTATGAACTTGCAAGGGCACTTCAAGAAAAATTCTTGATTTCCGCCACGTGGCTCCTCACTGGCGAGGGCGAGATGCTCTCATCGGAGCACCCGGTGCAGTACGATATCGACACAGCTCAAGAGCTAATGAAGCGCGGCGTGGAGCTGATACCGATGTACTCGGAGCCGTTCCGCGCAGGTAACGAGGGTGCCACCTTCTCCGCATCCGATGCGCAAGTGGAAAGCTACTGGGCTATCCCCGGTATAAAAGCACAACAAGTAATATCCGTAACAGGCGACTCTATGGAGCCGACCATCCTGCGCGGTGCCTCCGTAGCCATTGCACCGATGCACTTTCAAGCCGATGAACCGTTCGCTATACCCTTCGGCGAGGTGTTCGCTATCGTCTTACACGACCCAGACGCGCCCTCCGATACGGTCACCAGCTACGTAAAGCGTCTATACCGCCACCCCTCCGCCGATAAACAGCAGACCCATTGGATGGCGCATTCCGATAATCCGCGATACGAGGATTTTGAAATCTGCATAGCCAATATCACCTCACTGTGGCGTGTCCTTGCAGGGGTGCACTATTACGCGTAAAAAAAAAGAGGGGTGCCGTTGATGTGGCACTCCTCTTTTGCTGTGGCGTGTGGCTGTTATACAGCCCACTCTCGTAGGTCTATCTTCTCTATCAAGTCCTTGTATCTGGCTCCCCCTGCACTATAAGAGACTATCTTTTCGTACTGTAATCGCCCGACTATTACGCTCGGGTGTACTCCTTGGCTCTTGGCTATCCGGATTACCTCCTCTGGGGTAGGAGGTACCAATATCGCCCCAAAGTCCACGCTCGGCACTAGTGCGTCGGTCGCCCACTTGTCCGCCTCTGCTTCTATCTCCAGTCGCTCCTGCTCGCTGTCGTCAATAAGCATTGGAGTATCCTTGCCTACGTGTAGTAGGAGGTGTGCAACTTCGTGCATTAGTGAGAATACGAAGATATCATACCGCTTACCTCTGTCGGATAAGATGATGATGGGGTACCGTCCTGTGTGGATTGTAGCACCGTTTGCTGACACCTTTGGAAAGCTCTCGAGAAAGACAAGTCTTACACCGACCGATAGCAGTATCTCTTGAACTCGCTGAGGCGCGCCCGCTGATTTCTCTAGTGCCTGCTTGAGCGCTGGCGCTGCTTTCTTCAGCTCCTGCTTGCTATACTCCCCAAACTCTTCGCTCCTTGTGGTTGATAGCTCTCTAGCTTGTAACTCTCCCTGCCTAATCCACGCTAGGAGTGCGTACGGGTCGCTCTTCTCGCTCTTGCGGAATAAGCTCGCTTGCAGTCGTTGTAGATAGACATCACACCACGCCCCCTCGGACGTTGTAGCAAAAAACGACTTCACCGCCTCCGTCTTGTCGCTAATGGAAGCGGATGCTGGAGCTATCCAACCACGTTTAGTCATCTCTCTAATCGGAAAGAGCGAAGCCCAGTTGTCCCACTCTCTCTCCGCAAGTGGCTTTGCTTCCTCACGCTTGAGATACTCATCGTAGCTCTCTTGTCGTCGCAACCAAAAGCCACGACTCAGCCCCGTGACTAGCTCTAGACGCTCAGCCCAGTCTGGCGTTACTCTCAGTCGTCCCGCAAAAAGTGAGCTTACATCTTTTGGTAGCTTTCCCAATCGGGCTGCGACCTCCTGCTGGCTCATACCCCACTCGTCTATGAGTTCCTTTAGCGTTGCCCCTGGTGGTGATACTACGGGGATTGTGAATGTGTCCTTGCTGTTTGTCATAGTTACTTGCGTTTGTGATAGTCCGTAATCTCGATAATGGCTGTCATATCGTCCTCGATCCTCATAATAAGTCGTAAGGCTCCCGTCACCGAACAAGCCCATAAACCGCTCATATTATGCTTTAACTGATGAAAGTCTCCTGGCAACATTACAATCTCAGAGACGCTAGTCACGCCCTCGATGTCTGATAATCGTGCATAGAGCGTATCGATAGCTTTGTGTCCGTACTTTCTGTATGCCTTTGCCTTGTTTGCCAGCAACTTCTCAAGCCTAGGGTCTTCAAAAACGATTCTCATTAACCTCTTCTTTTCTACACTGCAAAGGTACAAACATTTTTTATACTTACCAAGTATTGGTAACTATTTAGCTACGCAATCACCTCGACCATTTTCGTGCAGTCGCGAAAATGGTATAAAAAAAAAGGGGGGGATGCCTAACGGCTCCCCCCCCTCGCTATTCGCTCGGTAAGTGTTACTCGTCTGCGAGTATGTGCGGTATCATTGATACGGCGCGCTGCTTGTTCTTATCTATAATCTTCGCGTATATCTCTGTTGTCTTGATGTCCTTATGCCCTAGGAGCTTGGATACCGTGTAGAGGTCTGTGCCGAGCGTTAGCATCATCGTGGCGAAGGTGTGTCGTGCGCTGTGGAATGTGATGTGCTTGCGGATACCCGCCCGCGCCGTCCATACGCTGATAACTGCGCTCACAGACGACATAGCAGGGAAGGGATCAAAGACTAACTCCTCCGCTCCTCGCTCCTCTCCCATAAGCTCCCGTGCCTCGTGTGTGATGTCGAGGTACTCCTGCCCGCCCGTCTTACGCTGGCGAAAGGTGATGCGTGTATAGGTACCCTCCTTGTGTACGTCTCCCCACTGTAGTTGCATAACGTCGCTCTTACGTAGCCCCGTGAGGCAGGAGAATAGGAATGCCCGCTTGACCACCTCGCTGTCGCAGTCCGTCGCTACTAACCTCTGCACCTCCTCTATCGTGAGGTACTCCCGCTTGCTCTCCTCGCTCTTGATTCTTCCGACCCGCTTGAGGGGGTTGTCCGTTATGACCCCCTCTCGGTACGCTCTGTTGATGCAAGCTCGGAACATGGCGAAGTATAGCGCCTTGCTGTTCTGCGCCAGCTCCTGCGCCTCGAGGTACTCCTTGAAGCCTTTAACCCACTCGGATGAGACCTCGGCAAATGTTATGTCCCTACGCCTCTCGTACCTCTTAATGTGCTGGAGACAACAGCGCCAGCCGTCCGCAGTCTTGCGCTTTTGGACTCCCCGTTGCGCCTCGAAGTAGTCAAATAGTAGCACCTTGTCCTGCTCGCTTGAGTCAAAGCCGTACCTCCCCTCGTGGTACTCGATTACTCGCTTAGCTCGGATCGTCTCCGCTATCTGGAGCGTCTCCTTGTTCTTGCGCTTGTCCTCCCTTGTCTTCTCTGGCACGAGGTATAGGCGTAGGTACTCGTACGTGCGCTTGCCGTCTACGTAGGTGTCTAGATAGAGACTGTACAGCCCCGTGCGTGTCTTGCGCTTGCGGAGCTTTACTGGTTCGTTCGCGTTCATTTTCTGTTGCTCGTTTGTTCCGAGCAACAAAGGAACAACAAATATATGACAAAAGCAAGGCAAAGGGAGATAAATCCCGTCTGCCTTGCTCTTGTGTCAATCCTGCTCTATTACTAGCTCTCCACTATCTTCTTTTATCGTCCGTTTGTCTTCCGCTTGCGTTGCCAAATGACGCTGTGCCTTATCCTATATTAAATTCAAATAATTATGTTGTTTTACTTCTTTGCTCTAGATTACATCACCACAAATATTTTCTCTTCTTTTATAGAATATACTGTACATTCTTCCGTAGCGCAAAGGTAAATAAAGAAAGTGAAACAACGTACACGCTCATCGTTTTAAGCAGTTTCAACCCACCTAACCACTACAGAATCAACCACTTCCCACATTTAGAATCAGCGTATAATCCACTCTGATGCGCCGCAATTCAGCGCAAACGTATCTTGTTCAGAACTTTTGTATGAAACTCTTTGGATGCAAAAGTCGCTCCACGAGCGTGGAGCAGTGAGCGACGCAGAATCATAGGAACTACAGTCCCAGCCATGCATTTCAACTCGCGCTTACCGAGCGGGGAGCGACTGTTGCAAAGGTAGGTAAAAGATTTGGTACTACCGCTTCAACTCACGCTTACCGAGCGACTTCAATTTAGGGTGACTGGATTGTGCGCCCACTTCAAGGGGAATAGTTGTTTGTTCCAAATAATAAAGTATTATCTTTGTGACAAAGAAGAGGTGTTTCTTTTGTTAGTCTTCCCCAGGGCCGTGGAGCAGGGGACCGGGCTCTCAGAGAAGCCCTCTTCTACTTTTTGAATATCTCAGGAACTCCTACCTTCAAATCTCTGGGTGGGTTAGGTTCAATAGTATAAATCAGTTCTTTGTACTATTTTCGTTGTTTCTCCACCATCACATTGACGTAATAATCTTTGCCTTCCAGTCCGGAGAAGAGGTTTCAGCCCCGCTCCACGAGCGGGGAGCGACGGCGTGCGTCCGTTTTGTTTGTTTTTACGCTGGCGTTTCAACTCACGCTCCCCGAGTGGGGAGCGACCTGTACAAGTTGTTATAGTACCGCGCAATTTCGCTGTTTCAACTCACGCTCCCCGAGCGGGGAGCGACTTACCGCCGATTAGTGCAGAGGGCTTGCCATCCGAGTTTCAACTCACGCTCCCCGAGTGGGGAGCGACAAGCGTAGGCAAGCGAGCGGAGACGCTCCGCAGGTTTCAACACACGCTCCCCGTGCGGGGAGCGACCCGATGCGCCCTCTGATACGGTCACCAGCTATGTGTTTCAACTCACGCTCCCCGAGTGGGAAGCGACAACTGCCTTGATGCCTGGCTCTGTCATTATAACGTTTCAACTCACGCTCCCCGAGTGGGAAGCGACAACTGCCTTGATGCCTGGCTCTGTCATTATAACGTTTCAACTCACGCTCCCCGAGCGGGGAGCGACTGAACAGCGGGCTCGATCGGTCGCGCTACGACAAGTTTCAACTCACGCTCCCCGTGCGGGGAGCGACATAAATGGGCTAATTCTCGGGATGAGTCATGTAGTTTCAACTCACGCTCCCCGAGTGGGGAGCGACTTACCGCCGATTAGTGCAGAGGGCTTGCCATCCGAGTTTCAACTCACGCTCCCCGAGTGGGGAGCGACCAATCCTGCTTGATACGCTTGTCTATTTCGTTATTGTTTCAACTCACGCTCCCCGAGTGGGGAGCGACATATTGCGGATAATCTCGTCTACCGTATCCCCGTTTCAACTCACGCTCCCCGAGTGGGGAGCGACACGATTTGGTTGGGATTATAACCCCTGCCAACTTGTTTCAACTCACGCTCCCCGAGTGGGGAGCGACCAAATCCGTATAACCGCAAACGTATACTCACACGTTTCAACTCACGCTCCCCGAGCGGGGAGCTACAGTCATCGGGATGTACATCCATCGAACGCGCCACGTTTCAACTCACGCTCCCCGAGCGGGGAGCGACGTTCGGGTGGCTATCTGACGATTTCGGGGTGGGGTTTCAACTCACGCTCCCCGTGCGGGGAGCGACGATGGCTCTTTATAATATTCATTTACTTTATCATTGTTTCAACTCACGCTCCACGAGCGGGGAGCGACTCGGGCTCCTCGATGATGCCCGGCAGCTCTGTTGTTTCAACTCACGCTCCCCGAGTGGGGAGCGACTGGCACAGGCGCAATATTAAGGGTTACGAGTTGCGTTTCAACTCACGCTCCCCGAGCGGGGAGCGACTGGCGTATCGCGACCCCGCACCCCGGGATGAGCCGTTTCAACTCACGCTCCCCGAGCGGGGAGCGACTTCCGCAGTTCCGTGGAAGGTAACATCGTACGCGTTTCAACTCACGCTCCCCGAGCGGGGAGCGACTCGGGCTCCTCGATGATGCCCGGCAGCTCTGTTGTTTCAACTCACGCTCCCCGAGTGGGGAGCGACGTAGAGGATCTTAAGGACGCCCCCATCGGAACCGTTTCAACTCACGCTCCCCGAGCGGGGAGCGACCCTCGCGGAATTTGGAGTTTGAGATGAGGTGTGGTTTCAACTCACGCTCCCCGAGCGGGGAGCGACTTTTACGATCGGGTTGTTGTTGGCTAAGATTTTGTTTCAACTCACGCTCCCCGAGCGGGGAGCGACATGAAGGCGTGCCAAATCCAATCGGACAACTACGGTTTCAACTCACGCTCCCCGAGCGGGGAGCGACATAGGATGCCGACAAGCTCCCGTCCGCGGATGCGGTTTCAACTCACACTCCCCGAGCGGGGAGCGACGGAGTTCCCGGTCTGTACCCTTTCACCTCAACGTTTCAACTCACACTCCCCGAGCGGGGAGCGACGTGGCTCCGCACGGAATACAACACCGCCGTGGCCGTTTCAACTCACACTCCCCGAGCGGGGAGCGACGGTTTGGCGCGTGACCTCGCCATCGCCCTTCGTCGTGTTTCAACTCACACTCCCCGAGCGGGGAGCGACCCGAAGAAGAAGCTGACGGCGAAGGATGATGAAGTTTCAACTCACACTCCCCGAGCGGGGAGCGACAATATTGCGCAGCGGGCAATCCGTAACTCGGAGGTTTCAACTCACACTCCCCGAGCGGGGAGCGACGTTATACGCTTGCTTCAATTCATCATCTTCTCGGTTTCAACTCACACTCCCCGAGCGGGGAGCGACCGGTGAGGGGTACGCCCTTCTCGTTAAGGAAGCGGTTTCAACTCACACTCCCCGAGCGGGGAGCGACAC
>QWBY01001536.1_pt1 | contig 25463 bp, 19 predicted proteins | sample 1972471 | NCBI WGS metagenome assembly QWBY01 (sample SAMN09866722, study PRJNA288562) | Human gut metagenome isolate term6_stool, whole genome shotgun sequencing... | reverse complement strand
CTATCTGATCTTCCTGGAGTCCTTCGACCGTAGAAATACCCCATAAGCAATCTACATTTTCATCCAACTGCTCGACAATATGATGCACTCCATTCATGTGGTCCAGAAGGACGGGACATTCTTCTGGAAATCGTATAGAAAACAACAAGCGCTTCAGTTCTTTGCTGCCATTTTTCTCAACTAACGAAGTAATGGCACCCTCCAGCAAATTGCATAGTTCCGCATCCTTGCCATGAACCTTAACAGCATCTATGTCGTTTACACTCCGTCTGAAAGCATCAATATCTTTTTGGTCTATATTGACAAAGCCCGTTTTTTGAACGATTTCAGCCAAAAGACCTTCTACTTTTTCGTTATTCATTTTTATACTTCTTTATACTTCCACTTTTTAGTATCTAACCTCACTATCTACAACCTGAACCTTACTCTCGCCTTGACATGTAAACCGCAACGTAATAGATTAGGGTCGCCAGACTCGACAAGGCAGCGACTACATAAGTGTATGCCGCAGACTTCAGCGCGTCAACTGCCATGGAATGCTCCGAATAGCTTGTGATTCCTGCCCCTTGCAACCATTGAGAAGCTCTCTTTGAAGCGTCTATCTCAACTGGTAGAGTGACGAAACTAAACAATGTACTAAGAGCAAACATAAGGATACCTACAAGCAACAAGGCGGGAAAAACATTGACCAAGAGAATTCCTCCAAGTAATACCCAGCCCACTATGTTACTCGTGAACTGTACCGCAGGCACCAAAGCTGAACGAAGTTTCAGAAATGAATAGGCCCTAGCATGCTGTACTGCATGCCCACATTCATGTGCTGCCACAGCTGCCGACGCTACTGACTTTAAATAGAACACATCATGTGACAGGTTCACCGTCTTGGTTGTTGGATCATAATGATCACTCAACCATCCTTCGTGCGGTTGTACCTTTACATCGACGATTCCATTGTCACGAAGCATTTTCTGAGCAACTTCCGCACCTGTCATTCCTGACGCAACAGGCACTTTTGAATACTCCTCAAATTTTCTTTTTAAGTTGGATTGCACCAGATAGCTTACTAGTGCAATACCAACAAACAATATCCAATACATAGATCATTTTTTAGAAACGAACATGCCTTAATGCATAGGCAGCATATCTTATATATTGCGGCGCATGATCTTTGACATAATCAACAGCATCCGCCCCCCACTCCTGCAATGTGTCAACTACAGGCTCGGCTACTTCTCCAATGACTTCCATCACATCTTCCATAACTCAACACTTTAATTATTTGTGATTTTCGATATATTTGAGGATATCTAATTCGTGATTTTTCACCCACGAAGCGGCCTTTCTACAACTGTCACCACTCGCTCCCATTTTCTCAAGAGCCGCCGCAACACTATCCGGAAACATCTCGATATCAACGTTAGAAGAAATCGCCAATTGTCCAAATTCTCTTATGGCTGCAAGCGTGTTACCATTTTCGATAGCCTTTACTCCCTTCTGCACATTTTTAATGCGTTCGCCAGTCCAAACAACACAACCCGTGACGAAACCCGTCGCCACAGTAGCAGACGCAATTTGAGCCAGCGTCATACCTGCTGCTGCGTGTACTACTGCCGCAGCGGCTCCTGCTGTCATGTGTGCCGCAGCATAATGTCCTATTGCGACAAGACCCTTAACTACCAATGCTTCAAATACCATAATTTCCTTTTTAGCGTTATTTTTTTTGTTTATTACGCTGCAAAATTAATGAGTTTTTAGGAAGCCCACAAAGACAATAAACACATTACACTATCTTACATTTTTCTTCCATAAACGACAAACAGGAAGTATGTAAAAGATTGTAACATACTTCCTGTTTGCCTGCTTTTGCTCAATCTACATGAGATTTTTCCACTCAGGATGCTCCATGATTGGAATGCCATTAACAGTCACTCTATCAGGCGGAACTATAGTCTTCACATATTCACCTGTTCCTATTTGGATCTCTCCGATAAATCTTTTCCCAACAATCTCCGAAATAGCAATACGAATATCCGACATTCTGTTCTGCACATTGGGATAAAGTGGCTTTATGTCAACACTTCCCTTGTTCTTCAGTTGAGAGACAATCCATTCATATTGGGCTTGAAGTTGGCTCTGTTCATCTTCCTTTAGCGTCTTATAAACCTTTCTCATAGGCAGTCCCTTCTTATCCCCAAAGAACGAGCGAAGCAAGACCATAATATATATAGCAGCCTTTCCCGCTGCCAAGGGTAGTTTTCGGTCATTGATAAACACCCCTCCCAAGTTGGTACTTATATTGATATTATACCTATTAGGAGCGTCCTTTACCAATGCCACCATTCGGAAGAAAGCCTTATAGATACCATGATAGAGCAACTTATCCTTCGCTGGATTGAAGTCTATATGAGAGTTGAAACTCGCAAAACGATTGAAATCTTTGACGAACCTTCCTACTACATGAAGAATGTCCTCCTTGTCGTCAAGGCTTATCTTCAGGAAATTGGCAAAGGTCTCATAAGCAAGCCCTTTGTCTGAGAGGTCTTTGCCTATGACACTGGAACGACCCAGCATAACCATCAAGGCTGGACGAGGACATACGATATCAAAGCCCAACTTATCGTTCAAGCAGCTTTTCACAAACCCTTTGGTAGTCATACCAATGATATTGATGAAAACCTCTTCCACCTTTTCTTCGGCAATATCTGGAAAGATGTACATAGACATTGCCTTGAACATCTCCAGTCCCTTCCTCTTATATTGCTCTACAAGTTTAGGTATATAGATAAAGTGAAAATCAATACTGGCAAGAAGGTTTACTATCAAGTCGTAGTTTTCCTCTATTTGCAAACTCATTGGGCTCGCCCCCGTCTCTGCATAAAGGACAAAGCGTTTGCCTATAAAAACATCTGTCAGTTTAAATGATTGAATGTCATATTTAGAATAAGTCGCATTGTTCTTTTTAAGAAAATAGTCCAACGCTACCAACAACACGGCTTCAGCTGGCGCACAAAACCCATCACTATTTGCCGTCTCATTGAGGATAGCGGCTGCTTTCTCCGCATGCTTACGACGTTGCCCTTCATGCAGTCTTCTCATCGCCTCGCTATCAGTGATCTCATCACCTGGCTGAGACAACAATTTGACAGCCTTTGCAAAACTCAACTCCTGAGCTTGGTGAAAAAGGGTGCGGTTCTCATCCTCACCAAAAAGTTTGGCAAATTTCACCACTTCGTCATCATCTATAATCTTATCCGCCATTATAAGATCATAGACTATACGGGCCAACGCTATCCGTTGGTCTTTACCCAATTCTTTAATGCGGCTATCCATTTTCTTTTATCTTCTTATTCTATTGATTATAAACCGTTTAATATCTGGCAGAATGAGAACAGGCGATGTGACCAACATCAACCATCCCCAATCTTTTATAGATAGAGGAGAGACATTAAACATTTCTCCCATAAATGTCACTATTACTACTTGACCTAACAGAATCACCAAGGCAATATACACAAAACTGGCGCTAAACGATGTCTTAACTTCTCGATCTCTCCTAAACACTCCTACGATATCCTGCAAGAGACTTCTGGATGTTTTGAAGTATTTCGCATTAAAAAGATTCCAGAATTGTAATAAAACAAAAGATGTGAAAAACACACTCAGCTCATACCCACTAAGATGCTGTTTACTCTTGCTTAGATCCAGCATTCCCGTTGCATAGAGCACAAGTTTCTCCTTATTAAACAAGTCTGCCACCGATGATATATCGCAATGCCAAAGCAACTGCCACAGTCCCGCCAATACCACAAAGAAGACGACGCCGACACCCACAATCTGACAAGCCATGCTCCTGTTTATGATATGGCTTTTCGGATCGCGTGGCCTATCACACAAGACCTCCTTGTTGGCAGGCAATGACGACAGGGCCATGGCAGCAAAAGTGTCCATGATAAGATTCACCCACAACATCTGTGTAACGTTGAGCGGTGAGTCCAACCCCGTGAAAGCACCAATCAACACGATTAGACAGGCGCAAATATTGATGGTCATCTGAAAAAGGATGAACCGTTGGATATTGAGATACAAAGATCGTCCCCAGATAATTGCTTTAACAATACTGCCAAATGAGTTATCCAAAATGGTGATGTCGCTGGCCTCTTTTGCTCTTGAAGTACCATCTCCCATAGACAATCCCACCTGCGCCTTGCTCAGAGCAGGTGCATCATTGGTTCCGTCGCCCGTAACTGCCACCACCTCTCCTTGCTTCTGAAGCAAAGTGACCAACCTTGCCTTGTCATCAGGACGTGCACGGGAGATGACCTTGAAGTCAGGATTGGAAACCAACTTCAAAGCTTCCTCATCCGACATACTCTCAAAGGCATCACCCGTAACGGTTTGCTCTTGCCCCTTATTGTCCAATAGCCCTATTTGTCTTCCTATCTCGTTGGCCGTACCAGAAGTGTCCCCCGTAACAATGATCACCCTAACTCCAGCTTTCTGGGTGCAATCAGTGATCGCATCTTTCACATCCTCGCGCACAGGGTCTGCTATTCCTACAATTCCGTCAAAAGTAAGCGGACTCCACACCCCACCCTCTTCGTGTTGCGAAGCAAAAGCCAAAGTCCGCATGGCCTTGGCTTGATAGTTGGCAAGCGTCTGCAAGACATGATCCTTATCCATACCGTCAGCGACCACCTCACACATATTCAGCACCACTTCGGGAGCACCCTTGAGGTATCGGACATGTCGCTCATCCTTCGGCAGCTCATTGCCTTCACGCACCTCAAACTCCATTTTCATATATTTTTTGTCGGTAGAGAAGGGTTCCCCATGGCCCAAGCCATAGTGATGGCGCAACAATTCATAGTCCATTCCGTTTTCCTTCAACCATACCAGCAATGCCCCTTCGGTCGGATTACCCAAGGGCTTTTCACAACCGTTGTCGTCAAGAGATATTTCTGCCGTGGAGTTGATTGCCATATTGTTATATACCCTCTGTTCCGCACACGCACCATAAAACTCATGGGCTACAACCGTCATTTTGTTCTGTGTCAGCGTTCCCGTCTTGTCCGTACATATCACGGTAGCAGCTCCCATAGTCTCGCAAGCATGAAGTTTTCTGACCAGGTTGTTTTCTTTCAACATTTTCCGCATACTGAGAGCCAAACTCACGGTGACACTCATAGGCAAACCTTCGGGAACAGCCACCACAATCAATGTGACTGCCAACATAATAGACCCCAATGCAAACTCCGCTATCTCCAACCACGAATGGTTATTAGTCGCATCACCATCGAAAAAGAAGAAATACACCATACGCCCTATCACGATCAGTATGGCTATGATGAAACTCAACTTGGAGATGGCACTCCCCAAGCTGTCCAACTGCTGGTTCAACGGCGTTTCGACTTCTTTCCCCTCATGGGTTTTGGCTACACCCTTACCCTCTATGGTGTCCATGCCGATTTTGTCAACATGGAAAATAGCGGTACCTCCTATGACGGTGGATCCCCTTAGCACCATATTGGTGGGAAATGTTGCTTCCTGATCAAACTCTTCTTGATAAGCGGACTTCCGAGCATATTGCTCTCCCGTGAAATTCGATTCATCCACAACAAAGGCATTGGTTTCATCCAGATATCCATCAGCAGGGATTTCATCTCCATTTTCCAGATACACATAGTCACCCACGCACACGTCGTGCTTCTTCACCTCGCGTATTCTGATGACTTCTTTTCCGTTCTCCTTAAATCTTCGGAAAACTTTTATAGGTCGTTTGTCCTTTACCGTGTTTAATACTTCAAACTCTTTCTCTGCCTTTACCTCAAATATAAAGCCCACACCAGTGGCAAGAAGCAATGCTGACAATATACCTATCGGTTCGATAAGTATCTTTGCCCCTTGCCCCATGTAAAACGCCTCATAAAGAGACACAATCACCGAAAAGAAGAAAACCACCAATAATACTATTATCAGTGGGTCTTTGAATTTTTCCAGATAAGCTTTCCACAAAGACTCCCTCTCGGGTGGTGGTATGAGATTTTTTCCTTTTCCTTCGGTTACTTGCTTTGAGTTATCAAATAGACATTGATGTAAAAAAGACCTTCTTTTTCGCATTTCGCTCCAATTTATTTATTTGGATGCAAAAATACACAAATCATCTCCTCTCCAACGACAATTACAACGTTGAAGTCTGCATTTCCTGAGGTAGCACAAACTTTACGAAACGTTTTGGCGCCCTAATCCTATAAAAAGACAGATTGTCATGTCGGACACACTCTGGCACAAACATGTCCATATTTGCCAAGCAGTTCAGCAGTCTGATCTTGGTCTTTATATGGTGCGTTTGCGTTCTGTCCTTATATCCTTTCACCACGTTGCCTTTGCCTACACATCGATAGTATTGATTGTATTCACGCAAAAGATCAATCTTTTCTTTAGTAGGGATATGCTCTCGCCAGTCAAGTCCCTCTTTCTCCATGGACTTCTTGGCTATCATCATATACAAGGTAGCCTCCTGTGGGTTGAGTTTCAACACCACCTTCGACTTTCCGTCTAATGACTCAAAAAAGATATTCGCCGTCTTCCTTGAAAAATCAAACACAAGTATATATTCCTGTTGTTTCTTGCCGTATGCGATCAAATCAAACAAAGAACGATGAAATCCGAAATACACAAACTTGTCACTTTTAAGCCTGTGCCTCTCGCATATCTCACAGTTGATAAATCCCTTATAAGCATCAACCATCTTCTGAACCATTTCCACCGCATTATTTGCCAATTCTATTTGGAGGAAATTACTAAATCGTATCCTTTCCGTATCGTCATCTCCATTGGTATTAATGGTATCCGACTCGTTTATCTTTATCAAAAGCGACGGTTGAGAGTCTATCAAGTTTATCCCGATCTTTTTATAGAGCAGATCCTGACAAAAACGAGCAGTAGTCATATTGCACAAACTATCGCAGATCTCATCCACTTTGTCTGACGAAGCTGACGGAATCATATACCTCACCACTTTCTCCAGATAACAGTCGCCCATGCGCTGGAAGTCTCTCACCACATTGGGTATATAAACAAACTCAAATCCTGCATGTTCTAAAGACCGACAAAGCACATGATAGTTTTCCTCTATCGCTGAGTTTGTCTCTGTCCCGTTCGAATTTTCCACATAGATAGCAGTCATATTATCAATACGAATCCCATCCGATGGCACGGAGTACACCCTCCCCTGTTCGGTCAGTGCTGAAATGACACTATATATCAATATCGCTTCGAGCGGCACACACATTCCATCCGACAAGGATAGCTTCTTCAACGATTCTACGATACGCGTTCTTCCCTTCTCGTCCAATTCCTTCAGTATAGACAGAGCTTTCGCAAAGTCTATTTTCTTGGCCTCAACAAGCATGGACTTGCTGATATTGAATCCATCTTTAGAGATGATCTTTTCAAAAAAGTCCATCTCGCGCTCCTCTACGATAAAGTCAGCCTCTATCAAGTCTGACAGTATGCGAGCCAAAGCTATACGCTGTATCCTTTCCAACATTACAGAGTGAAAAACTATTCAACGATTTTTAAAACGCCGCATATCAATAACCCCATTATCCAAGACAATTCTGAATCCGAGGTCATTATCTTCATCATTTTCTATCCAATAATTCACGCTAGTCACCCTGCTCACCGTATCAGCAAACAACCAACTACCACCTCTAAACACATGAGCAGAATACGATTGGTCTGTGCATACCGGATTTTCGACAAATCCCTTGGTCCGATAATCCATTCCTTGTTCGTCATCAACAGCACCTTCTTTGCAATCATTATAAAAATCTGCTTTATAATAATCCAGGCACCATTCCCAAACATTTCCCGACATATCGTAGAGTCCCAACCCATTGGCCTGTTTCTGACCGACCTCCTGCGTAGTGGTCTCATTGGTCCATGCCACCTTTTCCACCTGTTCGCTACCACTGAAAAGACTATACCTTGGGTGGTTGTTCATCATCCGATAAGCCTCACTCCACATTTCCTCTACCGAATCATAGTTTTGTCTATTCTCAAAAACAACCGATAGCTTTTCAGACAATCCATTCGTCCTTCCACCCTTTGCCGCATACTCCCATTCTGCCTCCGTTGGCAGTCTGAATCTTTTACCTGTTATTTTGTAGAGTTCATCAAAAAACACATTGACCACCTCATTCCAACTAACATTCGTCTGTGGCAGATTGTTTCCCTTGTGGTCAGAGGGATTGTTCTTCAAGTTTGATCCCATAACCGCATTCCACAATCCTTGTGTGACAGGAATGGAAGAGATTTCAAAGTCCGACACCTTAACGAAATGGTGCGGAGCCTCAGCATCCTCAGCATGAACGTCAACCCATGCCTCGGGAAATAACGGAGCGTTTTCCTTCGTTTGGGGATTCTCCGTTCCCATGACAAAGTATCCTCCCTCGACATGCCTCACATGCCTTTCCAACCATTCACAGACATATTCCTTTCTTTGCTTCTCAGCATAGATTGAGGAATCTCCGTCACCATCCATGTCTTCCACGTCTATGTTTTCTTCATATTTCCACACGACTCTAAAGCCAATATCATTCGATTCGAGCTTGGAATTCCAGAACGTATGCCAGTATTCCCTACCCATATCACATTCTATGGACTTAAATCGCCAACTTCCACCACAAAAATGATAGCATCCCTTGTGTCCTTTCGGGCTTGTCCTTGTCCACTCCCAAACATTTCCGAGCATATCATAAAGCCCCAACTTGTTTTCCTGCCTATCTTTTAGAGACATGACGGGAAGCGGGCCCTCGCTTTCCCCATAATGCAAGTGCTTTTTCCATACCTTTTCTCTTTTGCTGTCATCAACAAGGGGAAGATACTCTTGGGTGGACTTTTTGGCGGCATATTCCCATTCCTTAAATGACGGTAGCGTAAAATACAAGCCTGTCTTCTTCCGCAAGACGATCAGAAAGTCGTCTATCTCCTCCTTGCTCTTGCATACTACCGGCAAGTTGTCGTCCTGACCTTTTTCTTGCACTCCGCCCAGGCTCATCACTACGTTCCATTGTCTTTCTGTTATAGGAGCCTCCCCCATCCAGAATGAATGTCCAATACCCCCTTCCTTTGTTTCCGACTCTTCTTTTTCCACATAGCGCATCGTCTTAAAAAGATCAGCCAAAGCACTGTCTTTCCTCGACGTACACAACAGGGTTTCAAGGTTGATCCTCTCACAAAGCCTCAACAAAGCTGGCAGATAGCATATCACGTTCTCGTCATTGGACAAAAGATTCGGATCCACCACTTTCAATAGTTCGTATGGACAGATGTCAAGATGCGCCCTGTTCTTTTCTATCAGGCGCCTTTTCTCCCTTCTTCTATCCTTTTCGCTCAACTTGCCGCGACAGAAATAATCCCAATTCTTCAAATCTATCCCGTCCTCTCGCGTCTCATGTTTAGCGACGGGTCTGAAGCTCATGATCAACCGTTCCGTCATCCAACGGTTGTGTTCCGTCCCAGCCAGTCTTTTCAGGAGCGTAGCCTCATCTCCTTTGCCATGACTAATACTACGGATATAGCCATGATAGTTCCTCCCCATGACCGACCTAAGTTTTGTTGGAATACTGTCGGCAAGGTCGATATTTGCATATTTTTGAACGATACCCAATCCGTCCCACATCTCATCTATCCGAGCCTTGAGTCCGTGCGCCTCTTGCTCCAGTTCCTGAATTATTTCTTCTCGTGTCTTTGCATTACGATTATTTGATGCAAGATAGCCATACAGAAAATGCTCCAGTTTCGCCATTGTGTTGTCAATAGCCTCTCCCATATAGCTTCCTTCCACCATACCAAAAGGATACATATTCTGATACCGTTTCCATTCCAGCTCACCATTAGCCACCTTGTTGATCAGATCAAAACTGCTTTGCTGATACACCAGCACTTGGTGCACCTTGCGGAATATTTTACCCGGAAGATACAAGGCTGCCGCTATTGCCTGTTGCGGATTGTTAAGGCAGATGGCGATGGTAACAATCTTGTTCGGATCGTCCGTTAGGTCAGTGAGGTATTCCTTCACTCTGTCTTCAGCCACATTGCCCTGAATAAACTCCCATTGCAGATCCATAAAGTTACGGCCTAAATGGTCATAACGCTCACTGTCCTCCATGGGATCAATGAAAGTCATATCTTGTATGGGACCACCCTCGTAAAACACATCCTCTCTGTCACAGACTACGTTCTTATACCTACACAGATCAAAAAGCGAAGCGAATCTCCCTCGCAAATACTCCCCCTCTTCCTTTGCATGGTCATCGATGAACGTAATGGTGGTTCGGAGACTTTGATCTCTCAAGAAGTTAGGATAATGGGCCAACAATGCGGCCTGCATACCCAAAGCGGTTCCCATTTGGTTCATGCCAACAATAACGACATGCACCGCCTTTTCGCTATCATAGTCGATGCCGTCACTACCGTCTATGGGCAAGTATTTTTGCACCTTCACTCTTCCCTTCTCGCCGTCAGGATAGATGGCAAAGTTGTCAACCAATATTTTCTTCGCCCACAGTTCGTGGATATTAAAAGGAATAAACTCTATGTCCTTGTCCAATCGGCGATAAATATGAGTGGCCTTGAATGCCGTGAACGTACCTTGATACTCCAGATTGACATGACACCTGATGCGGTCCTCGTTGTTGAACACCCTTTTGCGATAGGCCTTCACCTCCTCCTTGCTCATATACTCCGAGATATTCTCCAAGCAATCTATATTGTACGCATCATGGTCTTCCTCGTTAGGACTCTTTGCACCCTCTCCCAAGATATAGATTTCCTTGGCTTTCTTCAGATGCAGCTCCTCAATATCTTCCCTCGACGTGCGCTCCGCATAATAGAACACCACCTTTTTCTCTTCCTCCCTATCCAGGCTCAGGTCGAGTTTCATGCGCATGGCCTCCACATCTTGACGCGTCTGAATCAACACATAATCGACATCCTGTCGCTTTAGAGACAGCTTCACAATATTAGCGGTCTGCTCATTGCAGCCAATAATCACGACATAGTTGTCAAACTTGTAGTTATAACGTAGCAGTCCCTTTTTCCATCGCTCCGTCACCCTGTTGATGAAGCTGACAAACGAAGAAACAGCAAAACCAGACAGGCAGATAATGCCCAACATGGCACATAGCAATGCGATGGCTGCGCCCCATCCATCCTGAGCCGCCGGGAGATTTCCGGGGTCTGTATATTGCGACAATATGGCCCAAAACGGATGATGAGTTGCAGACTCATCGTCAAATGTTATTTCTATCTCATTCCCTTTTATAACTCCCTTTACATGTTTTACATCTGCGTCATAATTCCCAAGCAATTTGTTTTCCAAGTCAGAAACCCCGCATGTCAGCCCCCACACCAAGAGGGGAGCCGCCACTGCAAGAACAAAGGCAAATCTAAACATGCCCAGTCCATTGTGACCAAAAAGCCTATGGTCGCGCTCCACGGGCTTTCGCCCAAATGTCAGCAGATACAGGATCCATGTTCCCGCCCATAACCTTTTGTTATTAACCCATTGAACAAAACCACCAAACATATTTCTTATTCGCATAACCTACCCTTTGATATTCATTACGTCAAGAGTGTTCAATTGTATCTTTTCTATCTGCTTTTCTAAAAAGACATCAACATCAGCACGCATTCGCCATTATAGCTCCCTGTTCTTTGGACGCATAAAAGCCTATGGTCGTTTTCCACAGGCTTTCATAGCTATGATGGCACATATAGTATGTGCCCTATCCACAGGGATAGACTTGTAGCGTCTGTTCTACTTCGCATACCTCATTCGTTTATAGTCATGGCCAAAAAACTCCATCTCACCATATTGCTCAAATCCCATTGCTTGGTAGTAAGCCTCCAGCCTTGGTTTATGAACATCGACCAAGAGAGTAGCACGTCCACACCCCAATGCCTTACCTTTTTCTATCGCATACACCATCAGTTCTCGCCCTATACTACGCCCGCGATATTCTGGCAGTATCGCCATCGAGTCGAGATAGAACTCTCCATCTACAGCCTCGTCTTCTATTGTCTTCAGGTATTCTGGATCCATATCGTCCCACAACTGTAACCACGACTTGTCCCTCAATTCTTTGTACCGGCTACCCTCGTATGCGATGAGGCAGCCGACAGCTGTTCCATCTATCGTAGCAACAATAGCGTTTCTCCATGAATAAATGGAATCATCCTTTGAGCACGACTTGATAAACTTCTCCATCTCGTCAGTGTCCATATCTAATGCCGTCAAGACCGTCCATGCGACGATTTCAACATCCTCTTTTCTTGCGTCTCTTATTGTTATACTCATAATATGATTATCATACTCTGTTTATATCTAATCCACAATACCAAAATACTCAAGGATTCCTTGCATACCATGATAATACGCAAGCGACTCTTCTTTGGGCTTATAGTCGTTTATATAATGTATACATCCATCAGCTGTTAAATCAACAGGAAGTAAAGTAACCCCTTGTAGAATAGGAGTAACGTTTTGAAGGTTATTCAACAATACTCTGTTAATTCTTATGTAATCGATTGAAAATGAGAGAGTTAATTAACGTAATATAACTAATAAAATTTGGTTAAGTGGCTGATTATCAGTAACTTTATAGTTCTCTAAGCTCAAAGTTATATGACATCAGAACCACTCAACCAATATACGGAAATATGCAGAGATGCTATCAAAAGTTCATCTGCAAAGTTAAGCAAAACTTTCGAGAGTCTACTCTTGGAAATACTTTTATTGTACATGACGATACAAAGAAAGATAAATTTCACTCAAATGGAGCGTTACGGCACCCATTGTGAGCAGACCTACAGAACGAACTTCAACCGTGGTCGTGCTAAATGCATAGACTGGGTGAAGTTCAACCTTGCCCTATGCCGACGTTACTTGAATATGGATGGTCTATTGGCTATAGCCATCGATCCGAGCTACATCAGCAAGTCGGGTAAGAAGACTCCGCATATCGGTACTTTCTGGTCCGGTTGTGCAAGTTCCATGAAGCATGGGCTTGAAATCATGGGGCTTGCACTTGTCGATGTCCATGCCAACAGTTGCATGATGCTGCGCGCCCATCAGACTCCATCTACTGGAGAATTGAAAATGCGTAACATGACTCTCGTGCAACATTACATAGCGGTCATCAAGCGTTATAAGAAGGATTTGTTGAAGGTCACCGATATTGTTGTCGCTGACGCTTTCTTCTCTATCCGTCCGTTTGTGGACGGAATCAAAGAGTGCGGTTTCCATCTTGTCAGCCGCTTCAGGGATACTGCGAGCCTATATTATGTGTATACGGGACCTCGTTCCAATAAGCCTGGACGTCCCAAGACACTTGACGGAAAAATCAACTACAAGAAACTTGACCTCACACGTATGGCAGAGTTGCATATTGAAGGACTTGAAGGCACAGCCTACACACTCATAGCCTATTCAAAGGCATTGAAGCAGAAAGTGCGCCTTGTCATTTGGGTTATGCCGAACGGAAAACACAAGCTTTTCTTCTCAACAAAGACATCCATGTCGGGTGAGGAAGTGTTGCGCACATACCGCTCAAGATTCCAAATAGAGTTTTGTTTTCGCGATGCAAAGCAATATACTGGTCTTACGCATTGCCAAGCAAGACACAAGAACCAGTTGGACTTTTCCTATAATGCATCATTCGCATCACAGAATGTTGCGAAAGTGATGATGAAGGAAAATGAATTGCCGTATTCCATGGCTTCTTTCAAGGAGATTATGGCAAGCACATACATCGCTAAATTAATTTTCAACAAGTGTCGGAGAATAAATACCGAACCGAAAGTTAATTAGTCATACTATCAAAGAACTCTTTGGCTGGCAACGTAAAGCTGCTTAGCCATTATCTCAAATTTTAACGAACTATTGTAAGGAAAAAGCGGCCCAAAAATATCTCGCAGCTATAAAGGGTGAGGAAAAAAAACAGAAAGAATCGGTAAATAAAGGTCTTTATTATTTGGCTGGACATGGTTTACCTACGTTCTTATTAATGGAACATGATGATATTGCAAATGGATTATATGATTTATATGAAAAATCTAAAGAACTAGGAAAGAAAATAGGTGATAAATATAACAAGTATGACCAATGGGGTAAAGATACATATAGATATAGTGCAAATTGGTGGTTTCGTCTTTTCCATGGTGGAAATGATTATGATGGATGCAATGGATTTTTTGACCCAGATGATGTTGCTGATTTCTTGTGGTTATTAACTTCACCAATATAATAACTAAATATTGATTATTATATGGTTGTATTCTAATTAATAGCAGATGAAATGAAAAGAATATTATTTATTATATCGGCTTTACTTTGCAATTTGATAGTAAACGCACAAGTAAATTGTTATCAAGGAGATCAAAATCCTCCTGATCAAAATGATCATACACAACATCCTCTTGATGACACAACCACTTCTGGCGGAATCTCCGCCGACCCAAACGAAATCATTGGTCCTGCGGGCTATGATTCCATCCGTTGGGTCAGCATTAACGATGTGCTAAATTACACCATTCTCTTTGAGAATGACCCGGAGTTTGCATCGGCAAATGCCCAAAAGGTGGATGTGAGGTTTAGTTTTGACGACAAGGCATGGATGCGTGGTTTTGGATTGGGAAGCTACGGCTTCGCCAACTACTCATGGAATATCGACAAGAGTCCAGCGGCTTACCAGAACCGCCTCGACTTGCGTGACTCCATGAAGATTTACGTTGACCTCAATGCAGGTGTCGATGTGGTGAAGAAACAAGCCTTTTGGACTTTCTCATCCATCGACCCGGAAACAGGTCTGCATCCTTGGCAGGTAGATAGAGGTATGTTGCCGGTAAACGATTCTACCCATGTGGGAGAAGGTTACGTGCGCTTCTGTCTGAAACCATACGAAGGATTGAATACTGGTGATACCATCAGCATTGCCGCCAATATCGTGTTCGACCAAAATGATACGATTCCAACGAATCGATGGAAGAACGTGATAGATGCTGGCATGCCTACCAGTAAGGTGAAGGGAAAAGTGGATTCCAAGAACAAGAATCTCTATCACCTCACCTTGACTGCATCCGATGATAAAGGTGGTTCTGGTCTGAAGAAGGTAACGATGTTTCTTGCCAATAACTTCGGCATCTACGAAGAGTATGCCGTGTGTCCCATAGACACCGTTATCGACTTTGAAGCAGAACCTGGCAGACAATACAAGTTCTACTCGTTGGCTGAGGACAATGTTGGCAACCGTGAACCGTTGAAGGAAGTCCCAGACCTCTTTATCAACATCAATGCCGCACCAAGTGACATTGCCTTGTCTGACTCCATCTTCCAAGATGACATTTCTCCCGAAGGCTTTATCGGCGAATTGAGTTCAAAGGACGTGGACGGCAGTACCTTTACATACGCCTTGGCAGAGGGTGAAGGAGCGGTGCATAACGAACTATTTCAAATCAAAGGTTCGCAACTGCAAGTCAAAAACATGTTTAAGTGTGCCACTGATACGATCTACAAGGTGCGCATCAGCACCACAGACGAAGGCGGTCTTTCGTATGAAAAGCCTTTCATCCTTCATTTGAAGAACGTGCTGGAAAAACCGAAAGCGGACACTTTGAAGGTCAGTATCTGTAAAGGCGATGTCTATGACTTCCATGGCAAGGAATACGAGAAAGCTGGTACCTATTATTATACACAGAGCAACGAGTTCATGTGTGATAGCGTGTATATGCTGCAACTGACCGTTCTTCCTCAATTGGAAGCACCCAAAGTAACGGTTGAAGGCTCATGCACATTGGTCTCTTCTGCCGAAAAGAACAACCAATGGTTCAAGGAAGACGGCACTGCAATAGAGGGTGCTACCGAACAAAAGTTCACACCGACCGAGGATGGCATCTATTATGTGGCTGTCGGCAATGGTTCTTGTTTGTCAGAACCATCACAGGCTTACCGTGTGCAGGTTTCCGATCAATATGCCTTGAACATGAACTTGGCGAAAGGTTGGAACTGGGTATCTTCCAACTTGGCAGATGAAGGTTTTCAAAAAATAAAGGACTTTATCAAGCCGATAGAGGACAAAGTGGAACGTCTCATTGGTTTCGACTCTGAGTTGATTCGTGACCCACAATTGGGACTTACAGGCGACTTGACTACTTTTGCTCCATCTGCCAGCTACCTCATGCAGACCAACGGCACAGTGGACAACGCTTGGAATGGCCATGCCTACAAACCTGAAACAACAGCCGTTATACTGAAAAAGGGTTGGAACTGGATTGGCTATCTGCCAATCTACGAAAACTCTTTGGAGAAATCGCTGGAATTGTTGGCACCAAATGAAGGTGACATCATTAAGGACTACACCCGATTTGCGACCTATACTGGCGGCAAGTGGGAAGGTACATTGACAACGATGTCTCCAGGCATAGGTTATATGTACTATTCTGGCAAGAACAAATCGTTTCACTATCCTGTACAGCGAGTATTCCCAGTGGAAACTGATGCACAGAGAATGGCGGTGACAGAGGTGGCTTCTCCTTGGCATTTCGATAGCCACAAGTATCCATACAACATGAATATGATAGCAACTGTTCAAGCTGATGGCAATACAGCACCTGCCGGATTGTTCACTATCGGAGCATTTGTAGGTGACGAGTGTAGAGGTATTGGGCAATATGTTGGCGACAAGTTATATATGACCATATATGGTGATGTCAATACATCAAGCCAGTTGACATTCAAGGCTATTGAAAATAGTAGTCAACAAGAATATGATATTGTTGAAACTGCTACGTTTGCCAACTCTATGCTCGGTTCTGTCTCTTCTCCCTATAAGTTGACTATCAGTGGCACAACGGGAATCAATGGGATGGCAGACAAGGGCGAATACAACGTTTATCCGAGTCCTGTCAGAAGCACATTGTATGTAAATGGTGATTTGGAACGTTTGAATGCCGTTTATGTCATTGCTAATAATGGTGTAATCGTTGCAAAAACGGATAATTATAATGAAAATGGACTGAATGTTTCGTCTTTGATGGAAGGTTCTTATATCGTGGTATTGAAGACATCTTCTGGTTCCATAGTTAAGAGAATCTTGAAAGTTTACTAAACATACGATTATGAGATTTATAAAATATCTAACATGGTTGTGCTGCCTGCTTTTTGCAGGTGGCACAATGATGGCGCAAGACTCCCATTGGGCGTATGATGCCTATGCTTTTGAATACGACATGACGACTTATCTGACTGTTGAATACAATGGCAATCAAGTTAGTGATTTGTCAGATTATGAAGTTGCAGCCTTTGTTGGCAACGAGTGTCGAGGCGTTTCACGAATGATAAAGGCAGAGAATGGTAGTTCGTATCTCTATATGAGAATCCGTAGCAATCAAAAGCAAGGGGAAAGGATAAAACTTAAGGTATACCAAAAGTCCAAGGATAAAGAAATGGAATGTGACGAAACCATTACTTTTGAGAACCGGTCTGTCATTGGTATGCCAAGCTCTCCACGAAGTGTAAAACTGATAGTTACGACATTCACTGTTACTGTTGGTACATCAGGCAATGGAACTGTTACTGGAGCAGGAACATACAAAGAGGGAGAAACTGTTACCCTTACAGCCTTACCTGCGGAAGGATGGCGTTTTGTAAAATGGTCTGATGGGACAACTTCGTCAACTTATACTTTGACAATCAGCGGTGACAAAACACTCACAGCAGAGTTTGCACGAAACTATTATATAGTGAGATTTGTTGTTGATGGTACAATCATATCAGAACAATCATTGGAATACGAAGCTAAAATAGAAATGCCTTCGGTACCTAAAAAGGAAGGCTACACCTTCTCTGGCTTCGGAGACGTGGACGAAACTGTTCCTGCACACGATGTTACCTATAATGGCTCATACATTGCGAACAAGTACAAGGTAACATTCGTTGCTGACGGAAAGGTCGTTTCTGAGACAGAGATGGAATATGGCGCACCAATAGTCGCTCCAGAGGCTCCCGTAAAGGAAGGACATACCTTTGTTGGCTGGGGGAACATCGACAAGACCGTACCTGCGCACGATGTGGTCTATACCGCAGAGTACAAGGTCAACATTTACAAGTTGACGTATATTCTGAATGGAAATGTATTTGCAGAAGATAGTATCGCTTATGGTTCTATAATAACGCCACGAGAAGTGCCAGATTCGGATAAAAGCTATTTCTCTGGATGGGAGGGACTTCCTGATATAATGCCTGCGCATGATGTTGTTGTTTATGGAACAACAACCAATGCAGTTAATACAGTTTATAATAAAAATCAGATTGTCACTGTTTATTCTGTCAACGGTACTGTTGTCAAACGCAATATAGATAAGTCTAGTTTGACAAAATTACTACCTCCAGGGCTATATATTGTTTCTGGCAAAAATATATTGATAAAGTAGGAAATAGACATTCCAAAGGTTTAAGGTGCTTGTGATTTGATTCTCACAAGCACCTTTTTTCGAAATAAGACTTTAGTTATGGGACTTTGATTTGTTATGCAACTCGTCCATGATTGATCAAATGCCTTATATGAAGTTTCTGTTCGTTAGGCCAGAGTTTGCCGCCAGCTTTCCTTCAGATTTCATCTCACGACAAACACCCTTGCTCTTGGCCAAGTAATTCCCACTATTAGGGCCAATATTATATGAACCAGACTTACCCGTCAGATCATAGTTGATGAGCATAGATAAAGAAAAACGTCAAAGGTTTTCCAACCTTTGACGTTCTCTTGTGATTCCGGCGGGATTCAAACCCACAACCTTCTGATCCGTAGTCAGATGCTCTATTCAGTTGAGCTACGGAACCAATCCTTTTCCTTCATTTCTGAATTGCGAGTGCAAAGGTACTATGTTTCTGCGAAACCACCAAATTTTTCCGCTACTTTTTCTTCAAAAACTGCATGATAGCTGTTTTTCGAGGCCAAAAAGGGGAGAATATGGGCCCAACGGCCACTTTTCGGCAGGAAAATGAGGAGAAAAGAGGGATTAGACAAGGAGGATGATGAAGAAGGCTGTGACGAGCCCCAAGAAGAAACCGGCAAGGACTTGCGCGAGGGTATGCTGGCGCAGGATCATACGGCTGGTAGCCACTATGCCCGCAAGAAGGATCATCACGCAAAGCCACCAGACGGGATTGAAATTGAAGATAAGGGAAAAGGCGAGCAGTCCTCCCGTCACGCCGCCAATGGCTGCCGTATGGGAAGAGACGCCCCAACCGATATTGATGAGTGCACAGATGATCTGGATGGCAAGGGCAGCGACGACGATGCTATTGATGACATGGGGCACATGGGCGACCAGCATCAGATAATAGCAGAGAAAATAGCAAAGGATCGAGATGACATAGGGGACGACCCGTCGCTCCTTATGGCCAAACTGGATGGGCGACCATCCCGTATACTGACGATAGGCATGGAGCAGAAGGGTGGGGAAGAGGACGGTACTGAGATAGACGATGAGCAGCATCGTGAGTTGATACCCCCTCGGCAGCATCGACAAATAGCTGAACGTGAACAACGCTATCAGCCCCACAACAGGCAGATAATAGGGGGTGAAAAGCAAGCTCACCACCCTTGCGGCCAACAAAATATTCTTCTCGTTCATTCTTTTCTCAATCTTGCGACAGGCAACCCGAGTTGTTCGCGATACTTGGCGACAGTACGGCGGGCTATCGGCATTCCTTTGGCTCCCATGGCTTTGGCCAAGGCGTCATCGGAGAGTGGTTTGTGCTTGTCCTCCTGATCTATGAGCGCCTTGAGCGCCATTTTGATGTTGCGGGTGGAGAGTTCTTCTCCGCTATCGGTCGTGTAGCCTTCGGTAAAGAAGAAGCGCAATGGGAACGTGCCCCAACGCGTCTGGGCATACTTGATGTTGCTCACACGACTGATGGTGGAGATATCCAGCCCTGTGCGGTCGGCGACATCCTTGAGTGTCATCGGTCGCAAATCGGCCTCATCTCCATCGACAAAGAAGCGGTGCTGGATGGCAATGATGGCCTTCATAGTCACAAAAAGCGTATGGCGACGCTGCTTGACAGCCTCGATATATCCTTGCGCGCGTTCCACTTTTTCGCGCGCATAGAGCAGGGCTTCCTTTTCCCTGCGGTTCATCGAGGCCTTGTTGTCCTTGTAAGCACGGGCCATCTCCTCATACTGGGCCGAGACGCGCAGCTCGGGGAGGTTGCCGTGGTTGAGGGCGAAGGTCACCGTGCCGTCGTCATTGCTATCGACCAGGAAATCGGGAGTCACCTGATTGGTGCTGCGCCCCATCGTCTCTCCCATCGAAGATCCTGGTTTCGGATTGAGCTTGCGCACCTCTCGCTGAAGGGCCGCTATCTGGGGGGCAGAGAGCTTCAACTGCTGCTGCAGCTTGTCCCACCGCTTCTTGGAGAAGGCGTCCCAGTCATCCTGTATGATGGTATAGAGGAGGTTATAGAACTGTGCCAGGGCCTTTTTCTCCTCGGTATTGACGGGACGGAGAGCACGTTGCTTGCGATGCACTTGGAGCAAAAGGCACTCCTGAAGGCTACGCGCGCCAATACCTGGTGGATCGAAATCCTGCAAGACCAGCAACATCTGCTCCACCTCTTTTTCCTCCACGTCCAGACCTTGATAGATGGACAACTTGTCGGCAATGCTGTCGAGGGAGATACGGAGCAGGCCGTCATCATCCAAACTGCCGATCAGATATTCCAATATCTCCTGCTGGCGACTCGTCAGTTCGCGCTCACCCATCTGCTCCATGAGTTTGTCCACAAAAGAGACAGGGTCGCCATAGACCATACCTTCATAGTCGGCCGTATCGGTAGGCTGCGAACGGGGATCATAGACGGGCAGGTCATTGTCCTCGCCTCCTATTCGCTCCAGGGCCGAGTCGAGGGCGTCCTGTCTTTCCTCCCGCTCCTGCTGCTCTTCGAAGGATTCAGCAGAATCGGTAGAGGCAGAAGAGTCGTCTTCCTCGTGCTCGCGACCCACCTCAAGGGCAGGATTGTCATAGATTTCCGCGCTGACGTTTTCCTCCAATTCCGTCAACGGCATCTCCAGCAAGCGCACCTGCAACATCTGTTGCTGCGTGAGCCTGTGGCCTTGCACCTGGACCGCCGCCTGCGTCGTAGTCTGTTTGAGTTCCTGAGCCATGATCTATTTGTTCGTATGATGACGGGTGCAAAAGTACAAAATTCCAACGGCAACGGCAAAATTTCTGCCCATTAACTGCTGAATAGGGCGACTCCTAAGAATGGTTTTTGATCCACACCTCTAATCTACACCTATTTACGAGACTCGTGCCAGACCAGGCTGGCGTCTCAGCGACACAAGCGACGACAAAAACATGCCGCTTTTTTGCTTTGGCAAGGCAGAAATAAACGCTCACGGAAAAGAAAGCTGCCTTTTGCTTGGTTGTATGCGACAAAAAGCGTAACTTAGCAGACTGAAAAAGAAAAGAAACTGTTTAGACAAATCAGATATGTGCCACTCAGCATTGCAAGAACGATACGTCAACTTCTATACCGACTTCGCATTCAAAAAGCTATTCGGGACAGAAGCCAACAAAGACCTGCTCATCAGCTTTCTCAACTCGCTGTTTGACGGGACCGAGGTCATCAAAACCCTCAACTACCTCAACGTGGAGCACCTCGGTCACAACGCCGCAGAAAGGAAGGCCGTCTTCGACGTGTATTGCGAGAACGAAAAGGGAGAAAAATTCCTGATAGAGATGCAGAAGGCCGAACAAGAATACTTTAAGGATAGAAGCATATTCTACAGCACCTTCCCCATTCAGGAGCAGGCGCCACAAGGACGATGGAACTTCAAGCTCAACAAGGTCTATACCATCGGCATACTCAACTTCTGTATAGACGAGGGAAACACGGACTACATGCGTCGGGAGGTGAAGCTCATGGACACCCACACGAAGGAGGTGTTCTACGACAAGCTCACTTATATCTACCTCGAAATGCCTAAATTCAGGAAGACAGAGCAGGAGCTCGTCACCGACTTCGACAAGTGGCTCTATGCTATCAAGAACCTTGCCACCCTCATGGAGCGACCCGCCGCCCTACAAGACGCGATCTTTCAGCGTTTCTTTGAGCAGGCGGAGATTGCTAAGTTCAATAGCAACGACCTGCGAAGCTACCGGGAAAGCCAAAAGGACTTTTGGGACATGTGTGCCGTCACAGAGACTGCAGAGAAAAAAGGACGCGCTGAAGGACTGGCAGAAGGAATGGAAAAAGGACGCGCTGAAGGCAAGGCTGCAGGTAAAGCAGAAATTATCAAGGCCATGCACGCCAATGGTATGACAGCAGAAGCAATCGCAGCAGTCATCGGTTTTGACCTTGCAGAGGTGGAAGAAATACTGAATCATCAAGCTCTTTCGTAAATCATCATGAAAGGAATCTATACGATCTTGCTCTTGCTTCTGAGCAATGTTTTTATGACGCTCGCCTGGTATGGCCACCTACGACTTCAGGAGACTGGGGTGAGCAAGTACTGGCCCCTGATAGGCGTGATCGCCTTCTCGTGGGGTGTTGCTTTCTTTGAATACTGCTGTCAGGTGCCCGCCAACCGCATCGGCTTCGAAGGCACAGGAGGCCCGTTTTCGCTCATCCAGCTCAAAGTGATCCAGGAGGTGGTGTCGCTGGTCGTCTTTACCGTCATCGCCAACCTGCTCTTCCAAGGCCAGCATTTGCAATGGAACCATCTCGCAGCCTTCGTCTGCCTGATAGCCGCGGTCTATTTCGTCTTTATGAAATAAGCCCTGGTGGCCATCCTCGTTCCAGGACGTAGAATAGGGAGCAAGCACAGCATTGCCTGCACTTGCTCCCTATTTTTCTATCTATTCGCTGACCCGAAGCCAGGTCATCCGCATAGACTACATCAGTATGCAACTGGGCGAATAGACAATCCGAAGCAGCGCTTCACTAAACTGTGTATAATATTGACAGTATGTTCAACGGTGGAAATCGAAAGGACCAGGGCATGATCTGGATACTGAGAGTCCCTGATGGAAGACCAATAGGTGCAAAGTGTTCCCACGCCATCGCGACTAACCACTTGAAGATTACCTGCACCAGGGAAAAACAATCGCTTGGCTAGGTCGTCCGTCGTCACGAACAGGGCTCCGGCCACACGATAAGTCGTACCGTCAATGATGTCTCCTGCCGTTACCCAATAGACTCCGCCCTGGGTGATGGACTCTGGAGCGTCAATCAACTTGGAAGAATTGCCACAAGCCTTCACCAGGCTTTGAATATCTCCATAGGTTGGAATACGCCACGGATCGCCCCATTTGGCACGTGCCACATCGTAATCTTCTCCCAGCTCTCCATGTAATGGGGCAGGATCATCATCCCACTCTTTAAACTTGTTATCTGTCACGCCACAATAGTTGTTCCAGTTGTAGCTGATCTTTTTTCCTTTGACATGCGTGTCCTGGGCGTTACCTTTGAACTTAATACCCGTTTCCGTGAGCGAGTTGTAGTAGGTATCAATCTCACCCCAAGTATAATAATCGCCATAAGCCGTCTCAGGAGACCCAGCTACGGTTGTGGCCCCCACATTCATCGTGGCCCATTTCCTGCCAGCAATCTCGATATACTCATGATCATTGATTTTCCCTTGGCCTGCACTCTGTTTGAACACCACCTCATACTGGCTGTTGGGGGTATTGTAGAACGTCTGCATCAACTGTCCGTTCTTATAGACTTCCACCACCTGTGCATGAATGCTCATCAGGGCTGAAAGCCCCACGAGCGTCAATAGTATCTTTTTCATTGTTGTTTTTACTTACTTAGTTCTCAATTATTTGGGTCGCCAAGAAGCAGACTGCCGTTGTCTTCCTCCTCGTCATCAATAAATCTTCTGACACATTGTTCGTCGGTTGTTGTCTCGGGGTCAGCAGTAATGGAATGACTATGAAGGAGCTGACAACCCTTCACCTCAACGACATAAACGCTTGGGATGATATACTCTTTTTTCATTTTTTACTTGATATGCTGTCCGTTCACATTATATTTTCTACCTGCCTTGACGATGACCACGCGGCCATTCTCCACCTGCTTCCTCACGGGTTGCGACTCGCGCGCCTCGACGTCTTTCACGCCCGAGACATAAGGCTCAAAGGAGAGGGCGACAAAGTTGAAGTCCTGCACCTTTTCTTTTGCGAGCTGCAGGAAGCACCCTCCCGGGTTGAGGCTCGTCCCCGTATAGCGGAAGAGGCCAAACTCTCCCGTGTGCGGCCCTGTCTTGCCGATACCGAAGGTGAAGATGGTGGCATCAGTAGGTGTGTCGATCTTCAACGAAGACCCACTCAGGGCGCTTTTCAGACCGCAGGTGGGATCCGTGGCGGAGAAGGTAAACTCCACAGGGCTGGTGCCATGAATGACAAGGGGTGTCTCGACAGGGACGATGCCACCCTCTGCCACACGCTGGTCGTCGGCAAAATGGAGCAGCTTGTTGCCCGGTTCGAAGACGGGAGCATAGACCTCGCTGCCCGAAGGTACGACCAACTGAAACGGGGAATAGATAGTAGCAAACGGCCTCTGCTCCGTGGGCTTCTTGGACACCTTGTTGAGGTCCGCCTCAGCCACATCGGGCGTATAGGAGACCACCAGTTCGCCCCCATTCTCCATGGGAAGAGCAGCCACGCGCGTCTCGCCGATGGTCATCACGGCCTTGCCGTCAACAAAATGTACCCTCGGCTGGGATTTTTCTCCCACATCAAAGGCTGCCGTGCCCAGTTTTTCCAACTTCGTCCCATTTTGCCTGACATACGTATAGGCTTTTTGCGCATAGATCTTGCCGCCCGCAAAGGACAACAAGGAAAAGACGAAAATCAATCTTTTCATTCTGTTGTTAATTCTTTAAATAGTTCCTTAATGATCACATTCGAAAATCATAGGGTACGAATGATGTAGCCGAGCCCTCACGGACTACTTCCTGACTGCGATAGTATGTGCTTGTTCGCACAAACGATTCGTTCCTTTTAGCGTAAACTCTCTATAGAAAGTGACCTGCTGGTGGTTAAGACTTAATCTGTCAGTATCTGTCTGAATACATGGCAAACGAGGCTGGCGATAGCCATAGCTGCTAATGCAAAAATTTTCCTGCTTTTCGCCTGGGCGCAATCACTTCTCCTAGATAGTGGCTAATAGAGTTCTGCGAGCTTGCTCGCAAACGACTGATAGCGACCTATCTTTTCCAAGAATTTAATTGTTTGACTTTTTGAGGTTGCAAAGTTACAACTTTTCCAAACAAGACCATTACCCCCCCCGAAAAGGTTTAACAACATTTAACGAGGCCAACAAACTCCTTGTGGATACGGACTGACAAAACACGATCACCATATTAAAAAACGTAAAAAGGAAGGCTTTC
>QWBY01001003.1_pt1 | contig 25641 bp, 21 predicted proteins | sample 1972471 | NCBI WGS metagenome assembly QWBY01 (sample SAMN09866722, study PRJNA288562) | Human gut metagenome isolate term6_stool, whole genome shotgun sequencing... | reverse complement strand
CTGACATTTATACAGTTGTACACCTTTGCGAACACCATTCTTTTTCGTATGCGTACTGCCACACACACGACATCTCATTTTGAACATACTAACTTTGAATTTTTAGGCAACTTAAATGTCCATAAAGTTAGTATACATCGGAAAGACACCTATGTCTCAGCCTGCCAAATGTCCATTACGCCAAATATTGCTATCAACGGATTTCATCGGTTATACAGTTGGCTATAACGAGATTAATTTTTGATTAATATCAGGATCGCTCATCAGGGCATGGAGACTACTCTCTTTGGTGGCACCTATCAACAGAACCTTTTCTGCCAATTCGCAAATATACCGATTTCTCCCTATGGCTGTTGCCTTTGACTGACGGCTGGTCTGACTGACGGATATAATCAGCAGCCTACCCTGCTTCAAAGATTCTTGCAACACTTGAGGAATAACTTTGTATAATCGTCGGGCAAGGACAAGAATTATGGGCTGGCTACCCTTCAGTAGAAAGTGAAGCACATCTTGCTCCAATTTACTACTAAACCCGCTTACAATGCACTCTCCCCTATTACGCATCTCGGTAGCCCAGTCATACACCTTGAGCACCGTTTCCGAAGAAATGGTGCTTGAGGCGAGGAAAGCCGTCTTCTGCAGCTTCAATAAATCCTTATTGCCATGATACGCCACTTTATTTCCCATAGATTGTTTCTTCTCATTTTACTTCTCCATCATTATTTTTTTTCTTATTATTCTTACTTCTTCTCGTTCATGGTGAGTACAAGTCGAAGTTTCTGCACCCAGTCGCTCATGTACATTGGTTTTTCGGCTAATGCTTGCGCCTCAGCATAGGCAAGGAACTGTTCTACGATAAGTTTTAGTTGACCAATCTCTTTCTCGTTCAGGTAGTTTTTACCAATCAAGACATCATTCTTGGTAACTTTTCCTTCTGTTTCCGTGGAAGTAAGTCCCATCATAGGCAGTGAGGCATTGGCACGATAATAAAGAAGCTCGGCAGCCGTTTTTCCGCTGACCGCCCAAAGTAATTTATTCTGTACCTCCTTGAAGAAAGCTAATGTCATTTCTGCGGATGGATTATAATCAATGCTTGTTGCGTATATATCCTTTATCTGCTGATAAAACACTTTCTCAGAAAGTCGAATCTCACGAATGCGGTCTAAAAGTTCTTTAAAGTAATTATAGGAAGAACCTGTCTTAAATCGCTCATCGTTCAGTGCAAATCCTTTGATGATATATTCTCTTAGCCGCTGTGTAGCCCAAATGCGGAATTGCGTACCCTGTTGCGACTTCACCCGATAGCCCACAGAAATGATAACATCAAGGTTATAATATTCTATATTTCTGGCAACCTCTCTATTTCCTTCTGTTTGAACTGTTGCAAAATTTGCAACAGTTGCCTCCGGAGACAATTCCCCCTCCTCAAAAACATTTTTGACATGGCGAGAAATTGTAGATTTATCTCGTCCAAAGAGCATCGCCATCTGGTCTAATGACAGCCACACCGTCTCTTTTTCAAACCGAACATCTATTTTTATTTTCCCATCTTCCGACTGATAGATGAGCATGTTGTCGTTTGCTTCCATTATACTTTTATTAAATTATTGTTCCTCTCAGTAAACACTTTACCTTCATTAAATAGGAGTGTCGGATCTTCTATTACCATTTTTGGACATTTCTAACCAATTCATTGCCAATAAGTTATATAAAAAAACGCTTCGTAAATGACAAAATAAAGTAGAAGATTGGACCACTTTTGGACATTTTACTTATCATATCTCCCCGCGTTTTTTCATTTCTTTTATTCCTAAATCAAAGGCGCGAGCAACCAAAGCAGAGTTTTTAATATATTTTTCTGCTATCTTATATGTGGTAGAAGCCCCCTCTCCTTCTTTGATTAAGAGCTGAGAAGCAACTAATTTATCAATAACAGTTCGTACTTGACGACGTGTCAGATGACCATCTAATAACTTTGCAAAGTCCTTCATTTTGGCTTTACCAAACTTTGTAAGGTGGGGTATGATTACCGACATTACTTGATTTATTCCCCAGTCGTCTTTTTGGCTGTATTCTCCTTCTTGACCGCTAAATTCGTAATAGCTTTTAGATAAAATATAGTATGTACCTCTTGTCCTACCGCGTTTCTCAATTAGTCCGCGACTTAATAATTTCTCTATACTATCTCTTTCAACGTTCTGCGATTTTCCTTGTCTTATTTCATTTAAGGATATCACGTCAAAAACAGAGAGCCTTTCTTCTTCTGGTAAATCTCTTTGTTCAGATTCCAGAAACATCGCAAAAGCCTTGTCTTTGATGACCGCTGAAAGATGCAACTCCACCCGGAAAGAGTCACTATGAGAATAATCTGGCCAATCTTTTCCTTCTGACAATGTGTTTTTAAAAATTTTATCTATACCTTGCCCCGATCGTTCCACAACACCTGTTTTTTCTAACACGTCTGCCAACAGTCTGTTTCTTGGAGTACTTTGAACCCTTAACAAATTATCAATACTTACACCTAAAGGGAAACCTCCAGCATTCATTACAATTAATTTTTGTGGGTATTGCTTAATTACAGTTTCACTTGTACGTCTATAGTCTCTATGAGCAATAGCATTATTAATAGCTTCACGAATCACATCTTCATTAAAGAAAGGAATGTTGAATATATAGGAATCATCATTCACATCAATCTTGTCATTCCTCAAATTAATATCATGCCATAGCATGTCTATCATTTTATAGAAAGGCTCACTGTAAGTATGCCTGTTGTCATATGGAACCAAGTTCTCGGATTTACGATATTCCAATATTACGGAGGCCTGGGGTAATAATTCAATGAGTTTCTCTCGTTTGCCAACAAGAATCAATGCAGCATAAGTAACTTTACCTTCTTTCATAAGTTGCAAGTCACTTAAGACCTGCTTGTTGGTTAGTGCTAAGAAACTAGGATTTTTCTGTTTTGTTGCATACTTCTGTTTCAGAATCCGAATCGCTTCAGAATCCAAATCATTTATGGAAACCGTGCTACATATCTCGGAAGAAAAGTCTGGTTCTTGTTCCTGTAGAATCTTAAAGATCTCCTCATCAGACATAGGCTTCAAATCTTCTCCGACTCGCATCAAAGGGACATCTTCAAATCTAAAAAGTTTTCCGATAGGTCGTCCTGGGACATCTATCACTAATACGCGTCCTTCCTTCGTAGTTTCATCTTCATAGAGTTCATAAATACTCGGGCGGATTGATGTATCTCTATAAATATTGCTTTCCAATTCTCCAATAGCCCCTTCATTCTGTCTTGTGCCCACCACCTGATGTGGATAGGCATCTTCCATTCCAAGCACTAAATATCCACCACCTTCATTACAAAGAGCAGTAACATAACCCAAGATGCACTTTCTTCTGTCCTTAGGATTGGCTTTAGAGCCTCCATCATAAGCGAAATTGCCTTGTGCAGCCCGCTTAAATTCAACCTTATCTTCAGACTCTTTCAGAGTTTTCAAGTGTTCTATTGTTATCTCTCTCATTTTTTCACTTTATTTATAGGTGCTTTACCAATATACCTTTGCCATGTGACATATATAAATCCAACTTTTACAGTTGTGGAGATTGCAATATACTGCGGTCTTTTCCAAAATCATCATCCCATATGATACGTAACTGCAAAGTGTCTGTATGCCCCACACATAGAAACATACTCTCTTCTCTATAACCATTATGAGAAGTTATCAAATCGTATGGTCCCCAAGTTTCTAAAAATTCAACTCCTTTAAGAGTACTCTCATTTACTATTTCTATACGCACATTACGAGCATCGGCTTGCCCTGAATTGTAAAAACGAATACGACGAGCACCTCTTTCTCCACGAATAATGTTACATTCAACTCTGGCTTGCAACTGCTGTTCTTCTGCTTTTTTTATTTGCTTTATTTGTAAATCATTCAAGAACTTTTCTTGCTTTTTGATTATCTTATCATGGCGATAATACATAAATAATCCACCGATGATACCACATATGGAGAATATGTGACCACCCCAATCCCTAAATAATTCTACAATCCACATGTTACTCAAATTTTATATTCTTACAGTCTTTAAACGCTTTCCGCAGTTCATCTTGAATATATGATTTTGCATTTTCTTCTATCTGTTTTTTAACGTCATCAAACACATCTGCATTTAATTCTTTCAATTCTTCTATTCCGCCAAAATACTCACGATTACACATCGTACACTTAATATACGATTTATCTTCATTAAATTCAAAGTGCTCGTCACTGCCACATGTGGCACAGCGAAGATTAATAGTGTAGTTATTATTAAACTTATTCATTGTATTATTGTATTTTTGATTATTCTTCATTTAGCTTGTCTCCCATACGATATTTGATGTCGTAGTTGATGATAAAATCCAACTCTTCTTCGGTGAATCCGTAATGGCGGGCAAGGAGCTTATCTATCTCGTCAATGATTGGCTTGGAAAGTTTCGGATAATATTCATCATATTCCACTTTACCAGTACTCTTATATTGCGACTCTTTTCTGTTTTTATGCTTCTCATAATCAATCATCAATAGTTTATTAAGCTGAAATAATCCAGCTGCTGTTTCATTTGAAATACGTTCGAATCCTATAGGGAAGTTATCAACTTCCCGTGCATTGAGGTGTCGGCAATCCGAAAGCTCTATAAACCATAGATAAAAGATAGAACTATTCAATACACAGCAGGCTATTTCTGATATTCTCGTAGATGAGAAACGATAAGATTTTATAGACACAGACAATTTCTCTCCATCTATTTCATTCCAAAAGTACGGGATGAAATTTGTAACTCTTGTGAAATACTGCGGAGCATTATGCGTATATATCTGATTTTCTGTGGAAGTACCATATCCTAAAGACAATGATTTAAAAGCAATCATTTTGTGGACAATGCTCCTTGCAATATCATTACCAATCTTTGGAATCGAATTTATATTGCATACCACATTAATCGGTGCCATGGTCAACGTCTTAAATACATTTGATCTACTTTCTGTATACCAGCGTATATATTTGGATGTAAAAACATTGGTCTGATTTCCTGTGCACAAAAAGATAGTCGCTCTTATATGTTGCAAATCATCAAATAGCTTTCCGGGCCTGTCATCAAATGTCAGAAACCATGTGTTTCGCTGCATAAGTAGCTTCTGAGCCTGAGACATTCTATCAGTGCATGCTATTGGTAATTGCACTATCATACCTGAAAATGAATTACTTCTGCTTATACTCTCACTACGTTCATACACGCAAGCGTATAGGTTTCCGCAATTAATTGTCGTGTAATTATTTAATTTATAAAACTTTGTTACCTTACTGATTTCCACATACGGCGGATTCCCAATAATCACATCAAATCCTCCGTGCCCATTGATGATTTCGTAGAACTCTGCGAGCCAATGGAAAGGCTGGTGCGACCGTTGCCATGCCTCGTAACAGGCAGTAGTGCCCACAGCTCCAAACATCTGATGGTTGAGCAGGTCGTTGAGCCGTAAGAGGCGTTCCTTCAGTTCGTGCTTGGCACGCTTGAAGGCAGCCATGTCTTCAGTTTGTTTCAACTGTACATCTTTAAAAATGTCGTAGGTGCGAGCCACCTTGTCCATTTCGTCATTCACCTTTTCCTTGAACTCCGTGATAGCAAACATATCGCCCTGTACCAAATCGCGTTCCAGCTCTTTCTGCGTGGCATAGCCCACAAGGGTGTTACCACAGCGAATATTGAAGTCGATGTCGGGCAAAGGGTCGAGCCCTAAATTCCGATCGCGCTTGTCCACCTCTACCACCGCCACCATCTTCAGGAATAGGCGCAGCTTAGCTATCTCCGTGGCTTCCACCATGATGTCGACACCATAGAGGTTGCGGAGGATGATGCTTTTATAGATGAAGTACTGAATGTTGGAACGATACTTATGGGCTATCTCCTGTAGTTGACGGTTAAACAGGTGAGGATTCTGTTCGTTGAACTCCTGCATGCGGTTGATACATGTCTCGTAAAGAGGCTCAAGAATGTTGAGTGCTGCAAAGAGGAATGCTCCCGAGCCACAGGTTGGGTCGAGGATGGTTACATGTTGCAAAGCATCGTAGAAATATTCTATGAACAAATGGTTCTGCGTGTGTGCAAGATAGTCGGCTACAAACTGGCGTATGTCGAGATTATAGGTGATGAAGTCGTTGATTTCGGTAATCTCTCCATTTCCTATCTTTGCCTTGATGTTGCGATAGCGTTTGAGGCGGTCTATGGTTTCGCGCCATATTTCGGTGGGCAGTGCCAGTGGCTCGGGTGTTCGCTCGTTCCAGCGTGTGCGACGTTCCAAGAGATTTGGTTTTGTAGTGTCGAGTCCGATGGCTATTTCTTCCGGTATGGATTGGTCGTTGCCTTTCTTCATGGCGTCGAAGATGTATCGGTCGCCACTCTCGCGCAAGAATTGCCACAAGTGGCTGTCGGCACGGAACAGTTTTTCGTCTTTGCGCTTCACTGCATCCATTAGGTAAGGTAGTATGGTGTTGCGCCCGATATATTCCGTAATATCTTCCTTGGTGTAATAAGCTCCCATTTGTGCGCGGTCATTGATGTATTGTTCAAAGATATAACCCAGCACATCGGGATTGATGTCGCGCCCCGTTGCTGTCATACGGTCGTCAAGATGCCAATGCCATTTGTCGAAGAAGTCGAACAAGCTCTCAAACGCCTCATCGGCAATGTCGAGTTCGGCGTAGTCTTGTTCTATTTGGTGCACATCAAACATGCCCCCATTCAGATAAGGTATACGCCCATAGATAGCTTCAAACTCATGATTGTGTTCGGGAGCATTGAGTCCATCATGGAAGAGATTGACAAGAAAGCCCTTATAGAACTTATTAAAGAAACGGTCCTCGCCCTCCTGCTTGCGTGTCCACTCCAGTTTGTTGCGCAGGTAATCTGGATCGCCATCCAAGAAGCCTTTCTTCTGAATGAAGTAACAGAACATCAGGCGGTTGAGCATCACCGATGTGTACCACTGTTTGTTCGAGCGTGAACGAAAGACTCTCCATTTTCTCGAACAGGAATCCGGCCTTGTCAAGTGTGTCGTATTCCACCAACACCACATCGCGCTTCTCCACTTTTTTCACGGGTGCTATCCATAAGTGGTGAAGCATACCGGGCACGATGAATATGCAAATGTAGTTTTCGGCATTCTTGCGTAGCTTGGTGTCCAGTTTCTTGCAAACCGATGTGGCAGGAATCTCGTCAGTGTGGCATTGCAAAATCTGAAAGCCCTTGCGTTCGGCTATCTGTTCTATGCGGAAGGTTCGTTCGTCTATCGTGTATTCAGGTAACAGCGTTGCCCCCGACGGATTGTTCCATAACATTTCGCTGACAAACAACCCCTTGAAGTCTGCCTCTGCTATATATTGGTTGAACTGTTTTCTTTTCATGGTCTTATGCTTTTAGTCCCATCGAGCAAATGATGGTTGGTTCTTTGTGTTTTGTTTTCTCTTCGTCAATTCTGCAGAGATTGGCATTCTCGTACATTTCTATTACCGTTTCTATAATTTCGTCGTGTGTATTGCTGGTACGCATCATTCTACCCAGTATGAACTTTGAATTTTCCAATATCGGATAGTTGTATATTTGGTCGATGACAAGTTTCAGCATGTCCTTCTTTTCCTGTGTATAGAAAATGTTTAATGGCTGATTGTAGTAGTGATCCAGCAGGTCGTACAGTTTTCGCCTTGTGCTGAAACGACTGCCCAAACTGCCCACCACGTTGGTGTTTTCGTTCTTGATGCCCTTGATGGCTTTTTCCACGAGTAGCAGATGGTTGTCTTGCGGTGGTAGATATGGCTCATTGATGGGACACGCCATTGCCTGAAGAATGCGCTTCTGCGACTGGCTGACAATCTCTCCCTTGGCATTGTACCATGTCAATACGTCAAAATCGTTGTAGGTACGGGCGTATGTGATTACTCCATCACCGATACCATTATCAGCTTTCTTCGTGGAATAAGCTATGTTGGGTATTGTGGGGATGATGCGTTTCAGTTCGGGATTGGCATCGGTTGCATTCTTCCATATTTGGTAAGCCTGCGAGCCGAGATCCACGTCAATGTCTTCATCGTCGTCTAATCCTCCACTCTTTTCATTATACATATCACGCAGATTCTGTTCGTTGCCCTCGAAAAAGACTTCGTCGCTTCCTACGATACCCGCATTTTCGTTGATACGCTCGTTGAGCCGCGTGCGCAAGTTGATGATTTCCTCCACCTTGTCGGCAGGGAAGAATGAGTAACAATAAATCTGTTCGGAACTCTGGTCGATACGATCGACACGTCCTGCCCTCTGAATGAGTCGGATGATAGCCCATGGCAGATCGTAGTTGATGATAACGTGTGCATCTTGCAAGTTCTGGCCTTCGCTCAACACATCGGTCGCTATCAGTACGCGCAGCTCTTTTTCTGCAGCCACATCAGCCTTGTTGCTCAATGGTGAGAAACGCTCCACGATAGCAGTTGGATTAGTCGTGCTTCCCGTAGCTTTCTCAATCTGTCCAAAGCCTCGTTTCTGAAGCTGATTAAATATATAATTTGCTGTGTCGGAGTATTGCGTGAACACGATCACCTTGTCAGTTGGATGCGTATGTTTCAGCAGACTTTCTAATTCGTTGAGCTTCTGGTCGGTCTGTGGATTCCATGCGCCACACAAGTCAATCATGGCAATGAGTCGTTCGCAATCTTTTTTGAGTTGTTGTTTCAGTGTGCGCTTGAAATACTTGGCATCAATCCATTGAACATTGTTTTTACCGATGAGCGAATTGTAATAGGGTTCAGCTTTCTTTTTATAGATTTCCATGTCGTTAGGAATCATCAGATTGCTTTCACCATCTATCCCCATGTCTCTCTCATCGCCATTGTCGGTTGAGTTATTCATATCAGCATCGTCGGTAAAGTCTTCCGGAAAGGAATTTTCGTCACTAATCGGCAATTGCAGTTTATTGTCGATGGCGTAGATAAACACAGCGTTGCGCAGAATGTGACGGTAGAGAGTAAGAAGGAACGAATATCCGCTACTGTCGATGCGTTTGAAGAAAGTGCTTTTGCAAAATCCCATCATTCTTTCGCCTGCACGCGAAAGATTATCAATCAGGCTTTTCTCGTATTTGGAAGCCGTTTCAGCTTTCTTTTCGTCCAAATAGTGAATGAGTCCGTAGCGTGGTAGTTTCAGACTGTCCATAAGGTTTATCATTTCCTTTGAATAAAGCCTGCTGTACTGATCGCCCTCTTCGGTAGGGAATTTAACAGCCTTAGGCACTCGCTCAGGGAAATAAGATTTATGCCCGTCTTTAAATTCCAGATATTTCCGTCCGTTTTTCGGGTCGGTCTTTGCATAATTATCCTTGATAAAAGTGCGAGTACGTCGTATCAGGAATAGTTTCATCAGTTCGAGCCAATCTTCCTGACACTCGCTGCGTTCGAAAGCCTTGATGCTTCGAATGAAGTCTTCGTGCTTTTCTGAAAACCTCCGTTCACCACCTATTTCACGAATATAAGCCTCCGGGCGAATACCCAAATCGGTGTCATCGTCCACAAAGAGGCGTAACTGACTGCTCAAATCTTTGTATCGCTTGTTGTAAGGTGTGGCTGTAAGCAACAGCACTTTGCAGTCTTGCTTCTGAATGAGATCCCTGATGTTGCGATAGCGCATTCCCTGACTGTTGCGCAAATTGTGGCTTTCATCGACAATGATGAGTTTATAAAATCGCGCATTATCCACATCAATGGGTTTCGCCATCGACCTGATGTCAGCCTTCAGGTCATATTGTTTGCGGTATTTCCCCCACATGTCCTGTAAGTTGGCAGGGCAAATAATCAGCGTATTGCTGCCGAAGGTGTTTTCGTACATCTTGGCGATGGCACAAGCTGTTATGGTTTTACCTAATCCCACCACATCGCCGATCATTGCGCCACCTCTTTTCTCGTTGTTCAGATGTTGTGCTGCTATCTTTACGGCTGTCTGCTGAAAATCAAAGAGGTCATTCTTGAACTCATTGGGTATGACAAACCCCTTGATGCCCGACCGCGCTTCCTCGCTCAGATGGTAAGCAGTTTTCAAGTATATATAATAAGGAGATATCTCCTTATCGCCAGCCCAACTGTTATCAATAATTTCAATAAGCTCCTTGGTGATGTCAAGAGAAAATTTATCCTCCCATCGATCATCAAACCAATGCGACAACTTTTCCGCACTGTCACTATCGCCAAATTCAGCGTTAAGTTCGCCTTGCTTAGTCAATCCGGAATAAGTAAGATTGCTACTGCCCATAATAGCCTGTATCTTGTTGAAATTATCGTCGGGGCGATGAGCAAGATAGAGTTTAGCATGAAGTGGCTCACGAAGATACAATTTCACACACACCTTTTCGTCTTTCATCTGTGCTGAAAGGCGACGGAGCGTAAACTCATCCTGTTTGGTTGGCATTCCCAATTGAAGTTGTCGCCGAAAGTGACGTACAATCTCCAATTTACATTGACTTACATAGTTTGCATCAGGCAAAGGCAGTTCTGTATAAAGTTGTCTTATGAGTTCTTCGTCAGGGCGATGCATTCCTATCAATAATCTACATTTCCTGAATATTCGGTTGTCATTTTCATACACATAATCTCCTACAAGGCTATCAACTTGATTTACAACGAGATTCCAACCTCGCAGATTAAAATAGCCTGCACAGAAATCCACACGCTTTACACCTACGTTGGTAACAATGCCTTGTAGACCTTCTGAAAATTTTGTTTCTATGTTATCGTATATTTTTGCCATAACAAATTTAATTATGCCCTATAATTACTCAATATTTATTAAAACTCATACTCCTACATTCAATAAATAGTCTTTATTTGATAAACTTTTTTATTATTCCATCTGTTTCCTTTTATCTCCAAAATCCTATTATCAGCCATGTTTTCCCCACCTGACGAGCACCAAGAAGTATCAGTGGTTTCCTGTTATTACTTTCCTTTCAAGATCTGAGCTGTTCAAACATCTTTCTCTACATAAGCTATATTCTCTACAAATATACACTTTTTCGATGATAAAAGCACCAAAACCAAACTTTTTTTCTGAGGATAAAAACCTTTATTTTCACGTTTTTCTGGTGATTAAAACATTATCTTTGTTCATTTTTCGAAGATTGAATCTGATCTTATGGGAATCTGTGACATCATGAATTTACCGTGTCTCAATATCGCTAAACCACAAAATTTGCCCTATCTTTATACCTTCATTCAATTGACGAAGGACAGTGGTCGGTGGATGCGATTGCTGGAACGACGAAAATAGATTGAAAAACGGAAGAAATCACATTATCAGGAGGTTATAGAAACCGGATCGGAATGAGATAATGTGGATAGTGACGATGATGTACCGCAGCCGTGGAGTGTGCAAAAGAATCGTCCTCTCTTATCAGAACGGATAAGGAGGACGATTGTTTATTGAACCATAATAGGGCATTAGCCCGAAAGTCCATCATTCAATATTTTGTGACAGCGCTTCTTGTCAGCTCTCATTCGTTTGCCAACGGCTTGTCTGATTTCCCGCTTCGAAGTAGCTCGCTACACACTCGACGGAGCGACTGGCCATCTTCCTGACAATCAAACATGATACGTACAGGCACTGTTGATTGAAATGGACTTTATCCCCGTAAAGGGAATCTGTCGTCTATTACAAGCCTCTTGCCTTGAGCAAGCCAGCTGCGTCAGGGGCTTTCAGACCGGTGAAGTCAGAGAAGATGTCGAGCAAGTCCTTGGTGTTGCCCTTGCTAAGAACCTTTGCACGGAAAGCATCGCCTACACCGCGTGTCAACGCACCGTGTGCTGCGAAGTAATCGGCAATGTTGACTGCGAGAACTTCTGACCAAAGGTAGCTGTAGTAACCTGCTGCATAGCCACCGCCCCATACGTGGTTGAAGTAAGAGGTTGAGTAGCGTGGTGGAATCTGATTGTCGAGCAATCCGATTTCCTTCAGAGCCTTAGTCTCGAAGTCCTTGCCCTTGTCGGCTGTTGGCACCTTGTCAGCTGGAAGCATGTGCCATGCCATATCGAGGCAGGTTGCAGCGAGGTTCTCACCGAGTGCGTATGCTGCCTGGAAGTTGACGGACTTGAGCATCTTGTCGCGCAATTCCGCTGGCATCGGTTGGTTGGTCTTATAGTGCTTTGCGTAGTTGTTGAACACTTCAGGTATGCTTGCGAACGATTCGTTGAACTGTGACGGCATTTCCACGAAGTCGCGCGCCACTGATGTTCCGCTGAGGGTGTTGTAGTAGCAGTCTGAGAGCATTCCGTGGAGAGCGTGTCCGAACTCGTGGAACATGGTGGTCGCCTCATCCCATGTAACGAGAGTTGGCTGTCCTTCCGGAGCTTTCGCATAGTTGCAGACATTGTAGATGACTGGCAACTGGTTGCGCATCTTGCTTTGCTTTGCAAATGGGCTCATCCACGCACCGCCACGCTTTGACGGACGGCGGAAGTAGTCGCAGTAGAAGAGTGCGAGTGGCTTGCCGTTGACGTCGAAAACTTCGAACACCTTCATGTCAGGATGATAGGTAGGGATGTCCTTGCGCTCCTTGAATGTGAGGCCGTAAACCTTGTTGGCGGCGTAGAACACACCGTTAACGAGGACGGAGTCAATGTTAAAATAGGGCTTTACCTCATCGTCGGAGAAGTTGTACTGGTCTTTCTTCATCTTTGCGGAATAGTAGAAGCGATCGTAAGGCTGGAGTTTGAAGTCGGCACCTTGAGTTTTGCGTGCATATTCCTCAATAGCCTTTGTCTCTGCCTCTGCCTTTGGCTTATATTCCTTGATGAGCTGCTTGAGGAAGGCATAGGTATTGTCGGTGTTTTTTGCCATTGCGTTGTCGAGCGAGTAGGAAGCGTAGTTCTTATAGCCCATGAGCTCTGCCTTTTCGGCACGCAGTTTCGCAATTTCGGCTACGAATGGGAAAGTGTTGAACTGGCCAGTGCCGTCGGTTCGGTGAATGGATGCGTTGAAAACACGTTCGCGCAGCTGACGGTTGTCGAGACTTGCGAGGATGGGTTGTTGTGTTGTATTGGTGATAACAATGCAATAGGGTGCTTTTCCGCCACGACTCTCAGCGTCTTTCTTGCACTGAGCGATGTCAGCGGTGCTGAGTCCTGCGAGTTCCTTGACGTCATTGACCCACACTGTTGCGGCAGCGGCGGCCTTTGGTAACATATTGCCGAAATCTTGCTGAAGCACCGCCAGACGTTTGTTGATTTGCACCATGCGGTCCATCTTGTCTTTCGGCAGCAAAGCTCCTGAACGGACGAAGCCTTTGTACATCTCTTCAAGCAATTTCTTATCTTCGCCCTTGAGAGAGTTAAGCTCATGGTCGTAAACATATTTGACACGATCGAAGAATTTCTTATTAAAGTTGACCTCATTGTCAAAGTCTGTCAACAGTGGGATAGCTTCCTTCTCGGCAGCCTCTATCTCTGGCGACTTGTTGGCTTCGGTCACGCCGAAGAACACGTTGGTAACACGATTGAGCAGCTGACCGCTCTTCTCGTAAGCCAATATGGTATTCTCGAATGTTGGTTTCTGTTTGTTCTCAACGATTCGTTTAATTTCGGCGCGTTGCTCAGCTATTCCGGCCTTGATGGCTGGCAAATAGTGCGAGTCTTTGATCTTACTGAAATCGGGAGCTCCGTATGGCAATGGGCTTTTCTGCATGAGCGGATTGGAATACATTGATTTTCCTTTCTTTTTAGGGCTTCCTATAGCAGCGCTTGCCACCGTTACGGCACACGCAAGACCTACCATGAGAAACGTTCTCTTGAAATTAGTTTTCATAAGTTGTCTGTTTTATTTTGATTAGATATTTTCTGTAGGATTCAGGTAGATGACCTCAGATATTAGATTTATTCTGGCTATTGTTGCCAATGTGTTAGCAAAAATAAGCATAAAATCTGTGACCAACTAAGTTTCGATGATTTTTAACTAAAAATGAAGGCACATAATTGACAATCTTACTTGTCGCACTCGATGTCCGAATATCGCCCCGTGTTCCTCCGAGTTGACGGAACGGGTTGACGGGCGACAAAGGTCTGTTGTGCGGTTGATGCCCCACGATGGTGTCGTGAGGCAAGGTTCTAATGAAGTTTGTCGGCTTATTGCCACTTACTTGCGAGCCTTACAGCAGCGTTTGCCCTTTCCGCATGATTCAACCTTGTACTTCTCAAACTGTTGGGCATCAAGAATCTGTTTCAGTTCATTCTCGTAAGCCTCGTGCTGAGCTTTGCAAATTTCCATCTGTTTCTTGCAAACTTCCATGTCTTTCTTGCAAGTATTCATGTCTTTCTTACAAGTATTCATGTCTTTCTTACAAGCATTCATATCTTTCTTGCAAGCATTCATCGACTTGCAAGTTGCTTTCTTGCATTCCTTTTTTTTGCAGTCATTGGCGCATTTACCACCTTTCTTGCAGCAGTTCTTGGTGCATTTCTGGCCCGCCTTGCAGCATTTCTCTTCGCCTTTGACGCACTTTTCCTCACATGCCTTATCCTTCGTCTGTGTCATCGTTGGACGACAATGGCCAAAAGACTGTGGGCTGCATGCCACTTCTTCGTATTTTTTGTTGAGATTGAGTACCTTTTCTTCCTGTTGATCACTTAGGTTGAGCACTTCTTTCATGTGCTTTGTCAGGTCTGCCGGAGTCGTTTTCTTGACTTGTCCGTGAACACATTGCTTTGTAGTACATGTGTTTTGCCTGTCTTTACCTGTGTTACCGTTTTGAGCTGATGCAGTTCCAACTGCCATCAAGCCAGCTGCCATGAGGCAGAGTGTAAGTTTTTTCATCATTATACTTGTCTATTTTATTTTTATAAATATGCTATTTTGATGCAATTCGGTGGCAAAAGTTTAATTCACCAATCATCCGTTCTTCGATTTTTCTCATCGAGCGAGTGGCTCATTTATCGGCATCGTCACCTTTATATATAAGGGCTGTTCTGATCCTGTTGCGCCAAACCCACAGTTGCAGCCCCAAATTGTCGAAGTCGTAAACATGCTGATTCTGTCCCTTTCCGTTGTTTTGCGGCACATAGACTGTGTCCTCGTCGTTCGGACTCTCACCAACCATTGTCACAAAGTCATCAAAGCTCATCTTCAAGAGATCTTTTCCCTCGTAGAGGCATTCCTTCCATGGGAAGATGGTGTTCACAATGCCTTTCTCGCACCAGAGTTCGACACCTTCTTGCTCAAATACGTAGCACTCGTAGCTGAAGGATTCTTCCTCGTAGATATCCATGTGGTGGGGCATTTGCTTATATTCGTCAATGCTTGCGCCCAGTTTGAATTCGCCGTATCTTGTGTTAAGTATCAATTCTCTTTTCATGTCACCCTCCTTTTGCCAATAATTTCTTTAGTGCAAATATAGCTTTTTCCTGACAACTCGCCGAAAGATTAATAGCTTTTAACGCATGAAAGTGAACGGATGTGAATGCAATGAGTCCATGCCAGTGTATGATTGCCGGCCTGAATGGCGACCGCCAACAATACAAAAGCGCACACCCTGAGGTCTGCGCTTTGTAGATGATTGAGCCGAAGCTCGTTCTCTCTTGCTTGATTGCTGGGTTGCGCCTCACGGCGTTTCCCATAATCTTGCATCATTTGTTATCCTTTATCAATCTTTCACTTACCTTGACTTATACTTTTCCTGAAAAAATCTTTACCTAAACCTTAAAAACTAAAAACTGAATTTATTACTATTAAACTATAAAATCAACTATTAATTTAAACTATCTATTAACCATTCTGTCTTTGCGACGTTGCAAATGTACAACGCTTTGGCATCGGCACAATGAAAATTGATGTTTTTTGCTCAAAAGAGGTTCTTTTCTTGATGCAAATCAAGTGAGCAACGACTGCGGCAAAATGGAGTTCACAATATGACAAATAAATCCTCCGAATCGGCTAAAGACATTGTTTCGTCTTCCGACACCAATGATGTCAGATTGCAGTTTCGGACGATTCCGCCATCAGCCGCTTCGCCATCAGCAGCCCGTTCCGTCCAAATTGCACGATGCACCTTCAGGAGTATCCTCTAAAACCACATCGTCTATCGAGAAACTGACCGTTCCATCGTCGAGCACAAAACAGGGAATGCCCACGTAGCCATGAGCTCTTGCGTCGTCAAAGGCAGGGTTGCCGTCGCGCAAGGTCAGAAACTGCTTGAGGTTTCTCACGTGTTCGCCGATGTCTATCAACTCATAATTCGGATTTCCAGCCAACTGAGCCTTCACCTGCGTACAATCGGGACAGGTGGACATTACAAATACTTTTGTCATAGTCTTGATGATTTAAAATTATTCTTTTCCGTCGTAGCTGATTTCTGATAACATCGAACCAGTCATTGACAGAGAACGCACCTACTGCACATCAGAGCAGGAAGAACAGCGACACACCGATGACCGAAATAACGGCACCGACTACACCCTTGAGCGTAATCTTCTCATGGAACAGATAGTAGGATGGCAACAGAATCATGATAGGACTCGTGGCCATCAGCGTACTTGCTATGCCGGCATCGGTATAGTGACCCGCCATCAGCGAGAAGCTCACACCGAGGAACGGTCCTGAGAACACGGCTATGAGCAAAGCCCACATGCCTTTTTTGTTGTGCACACTCTGCACCCAACGTTTGCCGTCGCCCTTGAGTATCAGCCAAATGCCATAGCAGACCAGACCGGCGATGCAGCGAATGAGGTTGGCACTGAACGACATATAGTTCTCCATGCCCTTCCATGCCTCAGCCGACACAGCTGCTTGCACATCGGCGCGATAATACTCCTGACCGATGAGACTCAACACGTAGCCCAATCCTTGTCCCAAACCTGCGCCAATGCCGAACAAGACGCCTTTCAACGGCAGTTGCAACGACACTTTGTGCTTGCCGTCGCCCTTGCTGAGCACCGAAATGGCTATACCTGACATGGTGACAACCATCGCTATGACACTGTTGAGACTCATCACCTGCCCCATCATCGCCCATGCCGAGATGGCCGTGAACATAGGGGCGAGCGTCATGAAGAGCTGCCCGTAGCGAGATCCGATGCTGATGTAGCTATTGAACAGACACCAGTCGCCGAAAAAATAGCCCACCACGCCAGACAATAGCAACCACACCCAACTCTCAAAATGGGCGTGAACGGGGAATGCCTCGCCAGTAAACCACCACATCATCAACAGCGACAGCAACAACGCAAGGCCCATTCGCCAGACGTTTGTTACAACAATGCCAAGCCGTTTACTTGCCACTTCGCACGACATGGCTGCAATCGTCCACGAAAAAGCTACTCCCAACGATATTATCTCACCTAAATACTGCATTTCCTTACAATAAAAACAACGTCATGTCGGAACATTTCCGGCAATGATACTAAAAATACGGTGCAAAATTATAATAATTATTTGAAAATCTATCGTAAATCGTTGAATTTTTATTGCCAACCAACGCTCTTTCATAATCTTGCCCACGCTTTTGACAAGGCGGTGGGTAGGATGAAGGGCAGGGCTACTCCTATGGTGCATATAGGGTGAGAAAGGAACCCGATGGGCAAGTAAAAATCATTACAAGTAAAGCTTTTTCAACCTTGTTGGTAACTTATTGATAATCTACGCATTAGTTAATACACGGCAAAAGATGAGCAATGGCAATGCAAAAGCTCACCTATGACCGTGCAAAAGCTCACCTTTTACCGACTGAAAGGTGAGGTTTGGGAATGTGGTTGCGAAAACTTTTGACAAAAATGGGTGACCATACCTGTCGGAGAGCCTTAACGCCGACGGGCGGACACTTGACGGAGGGGCGCCCTTCAGCACCACTTAGAGCAGTCCGCGCACAATGCCGGCCAGCGCCTTGCCATCGGCCATCGGCAGGCGGGTCTTCACTTCCTTGATGACCATGCCCATGTTGGCTGCCGGATTGGCTGCGATAATCTCACGTGCGCAAGCCGTCATCTCCTCATCGGTGGGCACAGCGGGCAGATACTGGCTGATGATGTCGAGTTCTTTCTGCTCCTTCTCCGCCAGTTCGGTGCGGTTGGCCTTGGTGTATTGCTCGATGGCGTCATGCCGTTGGGCCACCATCTTCTTGAGAATCGACATTTCCTTTTCCTCGTCCATTTCCTTTCCCGCACCTTCTTTTGAGGTTCTGTATTTCAGGAACTCGGTCTTTATCAGGCGCAGCACGTCTCTTTTCTCTGTCTCGTGAGCTTTCATCGCCTCACGGATCAGCTCGTCAATGTTAGAATTAATCATTTTGCAGTGCTTTTAATTTGATGTTGAATGGTTTCCGTCTCATATCGACGGCTTATTTCCTATGCAAAGATAGCGATTTTCTGCGAGGAATCGAAATGAATGGCTGACGGAATTGCCTACAAAATGAAAATCATGCGGGACAGTGGCATTGTTTTCTGCATGGAAATAATGATTGGAAACAGAAAAATATATGTATCTTTGCAACCGATAACTGATGTTTTGGATTTCGATAACTGATGGTTCGGACGGTGTCCGAATCACGATTTGATAAGAATATTTCTACAATGAACGGAACTATCATAGGACTTCTCATCCCCCTTATGGGGACGGTGCTCGGCTCTGCCTTCGTGTTTTTCATGCGGAAGGAAATGCCTGAGCAACTGCAAAAGGCACTTCTGGGATTCGCCTCCGGAGTAATGGTGGCGGCATCGGTATGGTCGTTGCTCATCCCGTCGATGGATATGTGGGACGATGCTGGCAGACTGCGCATCATACCAGCCCTTGTGGGCTTCCTTGCCGGAATAGCCTTCTTGCTTTTCATCGACTTCATCACACCGCACCTTCACCTTGGGAGCAACACTCCGGAAGGACCGAAGACTCATTTGAGCCGAACGGCCATGCTTACCTTCGCCGTGACGATACACAATCTGCCCGAAGGAATGGCCGTGGGAGTGGTGCTGGCTGGCGCCATGCAGACGGGGAGCACCATTACCACTGCCGCCGCACTGGCAATGGCCGTCGGTATCGCCATACAGAACATACCTGAGGGCGCCATCATATCGATGCCGATGTGCGAAGCCGGCAACTCGAAGCTGAAATCGTTTATCATCGGCTCGCTCAGTGGTGTGGTTGAGCCCATCGGGGGCATACTCGTCATACTCCTGGCGGGCATCATCAGTCCGGCCCTACCCTATCTGTTGAGCTTCGCCGCCGGTGCCATGTTCTACGTAGTGGTCGAGGAACTCATCCCCGAAGCCTCGGAAGGAAACCACTCCAACTTATCAACCATCGGGTTTGCACTGGGCTTCGCCCTCATGATGACGCTCGATGTCGTGACGGGATAGGAGCAACGGTGACGGACTGGCTGGCACGACGGTGGCAAACTGATAGGCTGCTGATGGCAAACCAATAAACAACAAAGGTCGCATGACAACCGTCATGCGACCTTATTATAATTATATGTAAGAGCTTCAGCTGGCCAAACCAGTGGGGTTTGGTCATTCTACACCATGTTATTGCATATCGTAAACCACTTGCATGAGCTTCTTGCCCAATGCATCGGCCTCCTTCATCGACCCCGCCTCACTGTAAATGCGGATGATAGGCTCGGTGTTCGACTTGCGGAGGTGTACCCACGACGTCGGGAAATCAAGCTTTACGCCGTCGATGTCGGTCACCTGAACATCGCTTTCCTGTCCGTAGAGTTCCTTAACCTTCGCCAATATCGCGTCAACGTTGGTCTCTGGCGTCAGATCGATGCGGTTTTTGGCAATGAAATAGGACGGATAGGTCTTTCGCAGTTCACTGGCCTTGAGTCCTTTCTGAGCCAACGAGCTGAGAAAGAGGACAATTCCGACGAGCGCATCACGCCCGTAGTGACTCTCCGGATAGATAACTCCACCGTTTCCCTCGCCTCCGATGACGGCATTGACCTCCTTCATCTTCGTCGTCACATTGACTTCGCCCACCGCCGATGCATAGTATTTGCCTCCATGCTTCTCCGTCACGTCCCGCAGCGCACGGGTTGACGAAAGATTGCTCACGGTATTGCCCTTCACATGGTCGAGAATGTAATCAGCCACACTGACAAGAGTGTATTCTTCACCAAACATCACACCGTCCTCCTGAATGAAAGCGAGGCGATCGACGTCTGGATCAACGACGATTCCAAGGTCGTAGCCGCCCTTTCGCATCTCTTCCATGATGCCGCTGAGGTTCTTTTCGATGGGTTCGGGGTTGTGGGCGAAATCGCCTGTTGGCTCACCGTAGAGTATTTTGTATTCTACGCCCAACTCGTCGAGCAACTTCGGCAGGATAACACCTCCCACTGAATTGATCGTATCGACGCAAACACGGAACTTCCGCTCTCTGATGGCAGTCAAATCTGCCAGTTTCAATGCCTTGACAGCCTCGATATGCTTCTGATTATATGTGTTGTCCTCGGTGTATTGACCAAGTCTATCGACGTCAGCGTAGTTGAAATCCTCGCGTTCGGCGATGTTCAGCACCTCCGCACCTTCGGAAGCGGTGAGAAATTCGCCCTCATGGTTGAGCAGTTTCAGCGCATTCCACTGGCGGGGGTTATGCGATGCGGTGATGATGATTCCCCCATCAGCTCCCGACATGCGCACTGCGAGTTCCGTTGTCGGAGTGGTGGCGAGGCCGATGTTCACTACATCTGCGCCGATGCCCATCAACGTGCCGCAAACGATGTTCTTCACCATCTCGCCAGATATCCTTGCGTCGCGTCCTACGACAATTTTCAGCTTCTTATCTGGATGCTTGCTCGCGATGAAGGTGGCATAAGCCGACGTGAATTTTACAATGTCAAGCGGATTTAAGGTGTCTCCGGTGTGGCCTCCGATGGTCCCGCGGATTCCTGAGATAGACTTAATTAGCGTCATAGTATTGTTTTCTTTATATCGTTTAATTGCTTCCACCCCGTCTTTCGTGGTCTGTCGTATTGCCGACGGTGAGCGAAAAGACCGTGATGTGTGAAGCGTTTGTTGTTCGTTGATAATGGATTATGCCTCTTTAGACTATCATAAGGCAGCCCGTCAATAATTGATTGTGCCTCTTTAGACTATCGAAAGGCAAACTGTCAATGATTGAAAAAAGGAATATGAAACACTGATGATTTCCTATTCCTTCTTCAATTTTATTATAGTCCGCGCCCGTAGGTGATGTCATAGAAGCACGGATAGACGTTTTGGCTGGCATTCTGCTGCCCCTGAGTTGACGGAACGATGAGCCTTACATGAGCCAGCGAGTCGGCGGCGCTTTTTATTCTGCCTATGTTGATGTAGGGCAAGGGGGCCAACCAGCCTGCTGGAACAGATGCGCTCTTGTAGGAGTGGTACATCACACTTGAGCCCTTGTCGAACGAAGCTGTAAATGTCCCACTGGTATTGGTGACCGACATCTTGTCAACAATGCCGCTCCAATAGAGCACTTTGTTACTGAGTTGGATGGAATCCTTGAAAATGCTGCGTTCGTCGAACCTGCAAAGCACCGTCGCTGTCTCACCTTTCTTTATTGTCTCGCCCACCCCTTTGTTCATGATTTGCATGTAAACGCCTGTGTTGGTGAACCTCACGAACTCGTTTTTGGACAGATTAGTGGTCTGTCCCTGCTTGTTGAATTGCTGTTCGGTGATGACTGTGATGCCGCGCTTTGTGATAAAGTCGTTGATGGCATTGCGTTCGCGTTCAAGCTGGTCAGCGTAGGAATCGTTTTTGTCGCATGAATACAGTGCCAGCACTCCGGTCAGAACCACGAGCAGTAAAGTGATCTTCTTCATTCTATAATGTGTTCGTTGTTGCTTACTTAATCGTTTCGTTGTCTATCAATGTGCAAAGATAAGAAAAGAAAATAAGACGGGGCAAGCAGAAGTCAGAAAATATATTAAAATACTTTATCCTTCCCCTTATCGGCGCTTTGCCTTTCGGGTTGCTATCGCAGCTCGTCCTTGAATGCCAGTATGGCTTTGAGTGCTATTTGCTCTGCCTCCTTGATAGAACAGTGCAGCTTTCCGCCCGACGCATCTGCGTGTCCGCCCCCGTTAAAGAAGCGAACGGCCATGGGCTGGCAGTGGAATCCGTTGCTTGAGCGAAGACTGACGAGCACGACGTTGGGCTTTTCGGTGTCTTCGCGCAGCGATATGCTCAGCTTCAGTCCTTTGATTTGCTGTGGTATGTTTACGACGCCCTCCAGATCGCCCTTGATGAACTTGAAGCGTCTCATCTCTTCTTTTGTCACGGCAAAGTAAGCGGCATGGAGTTCCTCAACGACGTTGAGCTTGTTGTAGATGATATAGCCTCTCAGTTTGAGCGCATTGGTCGAATAGTTGTGATAAACCTTGTTGTAGATGCTGTCCTTGTCGATGCGTTTGGCGAGCAGTTGGCTGATGATGAAATAGATTTCGGGGCGCGTTGAGTTGTAGGTGAAGCCTCCTGTGTCGGTCATCATGCCGCAATAGATGCATTGTGCGCAATCTTTTGCCATGTCATCGTAGCCTCCCAGCTGCCATATCAGCGAGAAAACGATTTCGGATGTACTCGACATCTCTGTGCGAGAGATGGTCAGCTCGTTGTTTCTGTCGGGGTCTATGTGATGGTCGATGAGCAGTCGCTTAGCCTTGCATTCCTCCAGCACAGGTCTCATGTCCTCAACTCTCATCATCTGATTGAAGTCGAGGCAGCAGACGAGGTCGGCGGCATCGAAAGCGCGCTTCACTTCGGTAGGTCTCTTGTCGTAGCGCAGCACCTCTTTGCTGCCCGGCATCCACTGAAGGAAGTCTGGGAAGGCATCAGGGAGGCAGATTCTCACATCGTCCTTTCCCAGTTGTCTGAGATATGATTTCCATGCGAGCGTGGAACCGAGTGCGTCACCGTCAGGCGACTTGTGGGCACAGATGACGATGTGCCGTGCCTCGGTGAGCAGCGTGCGTAGTTTCTCTAATTCCTTATCGTCTAAGAGATTGATGTTCATTCTTTTGATGTTGGTTATTGGTCTGTCTTTTTGTGGATGAATTGTTTCTTGTTGAAAAACCAACCGGAAAGGGAGTGTCCGTTTGGGTGGTTCTCCCTCTCACGGTTGGACGTATGAAAAAATTAAAAATGTTAGATTGTTTCAGAACAGTTTTGATGGATAGACGCCCTCGTCAACCAGTCGTTTGATGCGTTCCACGACCCCTTCGCGGTCCTCCGGATAGGTGACGCCGAACCATGTGCTGGTGGTGTCGAGCACTTTCACGGTGGCAGTGCCGTCTGTGATGAGCTTGTTGACCATCATCGGGATGAAATATTCCGACTTCTTGTTCTCCATGTTGCGTGGATCGGACAGGAATTCCTTGAAGTATTCCTCGCTGTAGTCAAGATAGTCGGGGGTGAAGCCCCATACGTTCATCGACACAGGGGTGTTGTCATCAACGGTCACCCATGAGCCGTTGTCGTCGAGATACTGTACTTTGCCGTCGCGACGCTCTATCTTCGTGCGCTCGACGACAGTGGTGAGGTTGCCTTCCTTGTTGGTCGAGCAGACGCCACGCGACACTGTGCCGTTCTCGCTCAACGTATTGCCCACGCGGAAGCCCACCATGGCATAGTCGTTCTTAGCCCCTTCGGGCAGGTCGGCCAGGTATTTGCCGATGACCTTGAAGCAATCGCGGTTGTAGAAGTCGTCGCAGTTGATGACGCAGAAAGGTTCGTTGATGACATCCTTGGCCATCAGCACGGCATGGTTGGTTCCCCAGGGCTTCTCTCGGCCCTCTGGCACTGTGAACCCTTCGGGAAGGGCGTCGATGCCTTGAAAGACGAGTTCTGCCGGGATATGGCCTTCGTATTTGGAGAGCACCTTCTCACGGAACTGCTCTTCGAAATCCTTGCGTATTACGAACACTATTTTTCCGAATCCGGCCTGAATAGCGTCGTAGATGGAATAGTCCATGATGGTCTCACCGTGAGGTCCTAAGCCATCAAGCTGCTTGAGTCCGCCGTAGCGGCTGCCCATTCCCGCAGCGAGCAATAACAATGTAGGTTTCATATAGTGATGATTTATGCGTTTACCTCAGATAGATTATCTTCGTTTTCGTTGCAAAGGTAATAAAAAGATTTCAAAATTTATCGGCTATCGCCAACTTTATCCCAAATCGTTTTTCAACGATTGTCGCTCCCCCGTGGTGCGTCGATGTTACAGATGTTGGGCCGCCATTGTCAGGCATTTTCGCTTCCACACGGCCGCAGCTTAGCTTTCGCATTGCAAGATGATTTCTAAAATACAACTAATTGGAAATAAAGAAGTTACCTTGTTGGTATAACTGAATAGGTAACGATTTGGAAACGAGCGAACTACTTGGTGTCGCTGTTTTTTGCCTAACAAAGAACGCTTGTTATTCTGTTTGCAAAGATAATACTTTGTTACCGAATAACAAGCGTTTTCAAAGAAATATTCACATATCTGCATTTTGGATTGTTGCTGTTGGAGTTGCTATAATCCTCTCCCTCGCTTCTTCTTTCTGTTAGCTTGGTTTCTGAGCTTGCGCTGCCATGCGGTCTCGGCATAGTCATCGCCATGTGTCGTTGGCGTAATCATTCCGCCTATTCCCTCCACCAAATCATCGGCTGTGCTGATGGCTGTATCTGCCATATCTCTTATAGTTTGTGCGATTTTTGGCGTTTCCTTAGCTGGTGATGGACTGTATGAACGGCTTGGGGGTACGAGTTGATAGCCAGCATCCTTAGTATCTGTATGCTTTGACGATTTGCGTATTACTTGGTCAGATATATTCGTATCGGCTTTCTTACCTGTCTCGAACTTCTTTTGCAAGGAACGGTAGCCAAACTCTCTGCCTACTTCCGATGCCTTGAACGCATATTCTCCGTATGAGAACTTCAAGCCATAGACCTTGCTCTGCTTGTTCTTCATACGATCTATGGTTACTCCGTTCATAAACTTCTCCGTATAGGCTGATGCGGTTGGCGATAATGTGGATATGCCTGTTGTCTGTATCCTTGTGCGTTACTGCCACCCACTGATGGTTGTCAAGTCCCATTTTCTTGGCAAACAGATGGGCTATTTGGGCAAGTTCAGAAACAGATAGTTTCTTCTCGTCCTGTGGTGCAATGCCGATTTCGATGCGCAGAAATTTGTTCCTGCATCTGGTATTGTAATCGCTGACCAACTTCATTTCCTCGTAAATAGCTTTTGATTCTCTGCTACAAAGGTTATGGAAGGCAAGCCGATTACCCAGCTTGCCCTCTCTGAAGATATAGTCCAATGCCGTACTTCCGTGCACTATCGCCTTACACTTTCCTATCATATCTCGGCAGATTTAAGACCTTATATATATCGTCACCAATGCGGAAGTGAGGGTCGAAAAAACGCTTAAATGATTCTTTGGCACATATCGAAAGGTTCTTGGTTATCGGCACCCATGACTCGTCCTTTATCCTGATGAGGTTGGAAACCTGTGCGTAGTACATTCCCGTTCGGTGGAGTACGGCAATGGCTTCCTTTTCATTGTCGGTCATCTTGGGAACGGCTACCACTTCACCATTCAAAAGTATCTC
>QWBY01001086.1_pt1 | contig 25651 bp, 21 predicted proteins | sample 1972471 | NCBI WGS metagenome assembly QWBY01 (sample SAMN09866722, study PRJNA288562) | Human gut metagenome isolate term6_stool, whole genome shotgun sequencing... | reverse complement strand
GAGGAAGGACGTGGACGGCTTCCACCCGACCAATGTCGGCAAGCTCTCCATCGGACTGCCGGGCTTTGTCTCCGCCACCCCCTTCGGCATCTGCGAGCTACTGAGGCGGTACAACATCAGCACCGACGGCAAGCACGTAGTGGTGCTGGGCCGAAGCGATATCGTCGGCAAGCCGGTGGCACAGCTACTGCTCCATAAGGACAATCCCGGCAATGCGACCGTCACGGTCTGCCACAGCCACACGAAGGACATCGCCTTCTACACCCGTCACGCCGATGTGATCATCGCAGCACTAGGACAGCCCCACTTCGTCAAGGCCGATATGGTCAAGGAGGGTGCTGTCGTGATCGACGTAGGCACTACCCGTGTACCAGACGCGTCAAGAGCAAAGGGCTTCCGTCTCTGCGGTGACGTGGACTTTGATAACGTCGCACCAAAGTGCTCCTACATCACCCCCGTGCCGGGAGGTGTGGGCCCGATGACGATCATCGCACTGCTTCACAATACCCTCCTCGCCGCCCGGCGCAATAGGGGTCTCGAGAAGTAAGTCCCTACTCACCCTTCCCCCCAGCGAAGGTACATATGTAATGCACGCATAGGAGAGAGAGGGATGACCAAGGTCATGCGGGAGACTCCCCATCAGCCATCGGTCATCCTCTCCTTGTCATACGCCAGTCTATCAGATGATATGAAGAAGGTACATCGCACCACCGCCCTCTGGACGTTCGTCGCCATCCTTGCTACGGCGGCAATCTTGGCACTGTGCTACCCGGGCGGGCAGTCACACTTCAAGTACAAGTATGCGGTCAACCAGCCCTGGCGCTACCAAGACGTGCTGATCGCACCATACGACTTCGAGGTACGGAAGAGCCCGGAGGCGGTACAGCAGGAGCAGGCCTACATTGAGGCTCACAAGGATCTCTACTTCTCCTACAATAGAGAGGTGTACAGACAGCAGAAGGATCAGCTGCTCGAGGCCTATCACGATGCTAAGCTGCCCCGGGTGATCATGGAGCACAGTAGCTACGTTGCCTATCTGCTGAGGGAGCTGGAGCACTTCTACGACCTAGGCATGGTTGATCCGGCAGAGGTGGAGCAGCTCACAGACTCCGCCAAGGTCTTTGTGATCGGCAAGGACAATGTGGCTCGGGAGCGCCAGCTCTCCGACCTGATCACAACAGCGGAGGCATACGACTCGATCATAGCCAAGGCACCTAAGGGACTAGACAGTCTCACACTGCGACAGGCCGACCTGACGGCACTCCTGATGCCCAATGTGATCTACGACACCGACCAGACGAGCCGTATGGCGGATGCCCGCATCGCCTCGATCAATGAGGTGGTGGGAGTGGTCTTCAAGGGGACGAAGATCGTCGGTCTTGGCGAGATGGTCACCCCGGAGATCTATCAGAAGCTCAAGGGGTACGAGGCGGCCTACAACGAGTACGCCCGCAGCACGTCAGACTTAGCGATCATCCGGCTGGGGCTGCTGGCACTGATCGCCGGTACGCTGCTGGGTCTCTACTTCTACCTCCGGATAGCCCGTCCCGACCTGATGAGTGAGCGGCGCAATAGGCTCTTCCTGCTCCTGCAGGTGCTGCTATTCCCCGCCGCCTCCTATCTGCTTGCTCCAATCTCACCGATGGTGGTCTACGTGATCCCCTACTGTATGGTACTGATCCTGACACGCGTGGTGATGGACGGGCGCACCGCCCTCGTGACCTTTATCACGACCGTGCTCCTCACCACCCTCGTGGTGCCTGATGCCGCTCTCTTCCTCCTACTCCAGGTGATCAGCGGGGCGGTAGTACTGGCGACGCTGTCCGATATTTCTCAGCGACGAGACCTGATCTACTCTGCGGTGTGGGTGCCCTTTGTTCAGATCGCCGTCTATACCGCCTACACCCTCGCGATGGAGGGGACGCTGGCGGGCTTTGACATCAATCTGGTGTGGTACTTTGCGATCGGCTTTATCTTCCTGATGTTCTCCTACCCACTCCTCTATATGGTGGAGAAGGTCTTTGGCTACATCACACCGATCAGCCTCGTGGAGCTGGGCGACATCAGCAAGCCACTCCTCAAGAGAGAGAGCGAAGTGGCACCGGGGACCTTCCAGCACGTGCTTAATGTCTCTATCCTCAGCACTGCTGCGATCTCCAAGATCGGTGGCAACGTGCAGCTGACCCGCACCGGCGCGCTCTACCACGACATCGGGAAGATGAAAAACCCGATCTACTTCACGGAGAACCAGGGCGGAGAGAATAATCCACACTTCAAGCTCCGACCCGAGGAGAGTGCCAAGATCATCATCAGCCACGTCACGGACGGAGTGGAGATGGCTCGCAACGCGAAGCTCCCCGAGCAGATCATCGACTTTATCCGCACTCACCACGGCCTTGGGATGACGAAGTACTTCTACATCCAGTACTGCAATGAGCACCCGGGTGAGGTGGTGGACGAGAGCATGTTCCGCTACCCGGGGCCCAACCCCTGGACCCGGGAGCAGGGCGTGATGATGCTAGCGGATCAGGTGGAGGCATCGTCTCGCAGCCTCAAGGAGATGAATGAGGAGATCCTCACCAATCACATCGACAAGATCGTTGATGGCATAGTAAGTGGCGGTTACCTGCGAAATACTCCGCTGACGCTAAAGGACATCGAGATGATCAAGCAGGTCTTCCTCGATAAGCTTCGGACGATGAACCACTCTCGGATCAAGTACCCGGAGCTGAATAAGGAGGCTAAGGCAGCTCAAGCCAAGTGAGACCCACACTCCCTTGAAGATCAGTCCTGACATACCCGAGGAGGAGCTGGTAGAGCTCGCACGACAGCCGGAGACCCAGGAGGAGGCCTTCCGTCTCATCGTCGACCGCTACTCGCCGATGCTCTACGCCGTGATCCGTCGTGTGCTCATCACCCACGACGACACCAATGACGCCCTTCAGAATACGCTGATCAAGGTGTGGAAAAACCTTGGTCGCTTCGAGGGCAAGTCCAAGCTCTCCACCTGGATGTACACCATCGCACTTAATGAAGCACGCTCGCTCCTGAGGCGAAACCGCCCAGAGCGTCAGTTGCCCATAGAGACCGACACCTACAGTCTTGCAGAGACGCTGACCAGCGACCCTTACTTCGATGGCGATGAGGCGGAGATCCAGTTGATGGAGGCGATAGACAGACTCCCGGAGAAGCAGAGGACAACCTTTGAGCTGCGGTACTTTGAGGAGCTACCCTATGCCGAGATTTCTGAGATCACCGGCACCAGCGTTGGGGCTCTCAAGGCGAATTACCACCATGCCACTCAGAAGCTGTATAAGTACCTCGGTGTGGTAGAGGATGAGGATTAAACTTTTGCCACCACTGAGGATCCTATAATTGTACTGAGGTACGAGGAGATACCATTAGAATCGTCTTTCACACAAGTATGAGCATTAAGAAAACTCCCCTGAGGAGCCGTAATATCATCAAGCCACTTGATCCCGCAAGGCACTTCTCTGTCCCTGATGGGTATTTTGAGGGGCTGGCGGATCGTGTCAAGCAACGGATCGAGACGATAGAGCAGGTGGAGGAGCGACTGAGTCACCACAAGCGGGGCGAGAGACGCAGATCCCGCAAGCGCCTCTATATAGCTGTCGCCTCGGTGGCAGCCGTGCTACTTGCCATCCCGCTGATCTACTCCACCGGTGTCATGAAGGTTCATGATGAGGAGACGACGCTCTCGGGGCGCAGTGACGACCTGGAGCGCTACGAGCAATACAGCGACCAAGACTACGAGGACTATCTCTCGGAGGACTTGGCGGACGACTATTACCTGCACGTCACTTATAGCGGCCTCTGACCTCATAGTCTACCCACATCATCCCTATGAATAGACTTATTCTCACCCTGATATTCCTCTTTGTTCTCCTCCCCCTGTCGCTTGGGAAAGCCCACGGCAGTGACATGGTGCAGCTGGCGCCACAGCCGATATCTGCCGGACCCTCAACTCAGACTCCTAAGGCAGATCAGATACGGAAGGAGTGCGTTGCCTATGTGACCCGGACCTGTAAGCTTACAGCCGACGAGGCTAAGGCTCTGGACACTGAGCTGGCACGCTATGATCGCAAGAAGATGATCCTCTGGAAAGAGCGAGCCGAGCTCCTCGACCTGCTCGAGAATGAGGACCTGAGCGACTACAAGTATGGGAAAACGCTTGAGAAGGTACTCAATCTCGATGTCGAGCTGAAGAAGTGTCGCCTACGGCTCTACCTATCCCTCAAGCCCTACTTTCAGAATAAGAAGTTGGGTGAGATCTACATCGCGATCAAAGACTTCAAGCAAGACTTCTCCACGAGACAAGGGGAGCTATAATCTTCGCACACCACTGAGCCCAGCCCGGCAGCCGGTTTACTCCGATGCTGCCGGGCCGGTTTTTTCACATACCTAAGCATTAAAATGAGAATGTTGCACGAAGTGTATTCTCGCACATTTGTTTCAAATGTGCTGAGACTTTGCACGAAGGATGAGATGCAAGGCGCTGAGGATGAGGTCGAAGGGAGCGCACTCATGTACGTGACCGAGACCGAATTCCGAAAGCAACGCAGCAGATCGCCTTCGTGCAACAGTCTCAAATTGCGTACATTTGTCCCTGCCCTACCCGCCGACCTTGCTATCGGTCCGCCGTAGGTTTTACCCCCTGAGATAACCCATTGTGAAAGCTAAGAAAAGAGAGAAAAAGAGAGTGATCGCTCCCGGCATCACCATTGAGAAGATGGCTGCCGAAGGGAAGTGTATCGGACACTTAGAGGACGGGCGTGTGGTCTTTGTGCCATATAGTGCTCCGGGAGACGTGGCCGACCTGCTTATCACGAGGAGCAAGCACTCCCATGCGGAGGGGCTGATCGACCGCTTAGTCACCCCATCGGACCGACGGCGAGAGCCGGTATGCCCCCACTTCGGTCTCTGCGGTGGCTGTAAGTGGCAGCACGTGCCCTACGAGATGCAGCTGCAGGCCAAAGAGCAGCAGGTCTATGACCAGCTGACCCGCATCGGCAAGGTGACGATCGGGGAGCAGCGCCCCATACTGGGCTGTGAGAGGGATCTGGGGTACCGCAATAAGCTCGAGTTTACATTCTCCTCCTCCCGCTGGATCACCGAGGAGGAGCGCGACCTGCTGGATGGTGAGGCGGTCGATGAGCGACGGGGAGTGGGCTTCCACATCCCGGGACGCTTCGACAAGGTCTTGGACATCCAAGAGTGTCACTTGATGGATGACCTGAATAATAGGATCCGAAACTTCATCCGTCACTACTGTCTCACGCATGAGGGGTACACCTTCTTTGATCTAAGAGAGCAGGTGGGGCTGATGCGGACAATGATGCTACGGATCTCCTCCACGGGCGAGGTGATGCTGGTCATCGCCTTTGGTGAGGAGGATGAGGAGCGTCGCATTGCCCTACTGAGCGCACTGAGGGAGGCATTCCCCGAGATCACTTCCCTCCTCTATGTGATCAATACAAAGGGCAACGACACCCTCGACGGGCTTGAGATAAAGTCCTTCTCCGGCAGAGACTATATCGTTGAGGAGATGGAGGGACTGCACTTCAAGGTGGGGCCAAAGTCCTTCTTCCAGACCAATAGCCGCCAAGCCTATCGCCTCTACTCCGTAGTGCGTGAGCTGGCAAGCCTCACCGGTAAGGAGATGGTCTACGACCTCTATACCGGCACCGGCACCATCGCCTCCTTCGTCTCCCGTCAGGCCGCACACGTGATCGGTATTGAGTACGTCGAGGAGGCCATCCGGGATGCGAGGCTCAATGCGGACTTCAATGGTCTGACGAACCTTGACTTCTACGCCGGTGATATGAAGGACATCCTGACCGATGACTTTGTCTCATCCCACGGGCGACCCGATGTGATCATCGCCGATCCTCCCCGAGCCGGCATGCACCCCGATGTGCTGCAGACGATCCTGCATGCTCACCCCGACCGCATCGTCTACGTGAGCTGTAATCCCGCCAGTCAGGCACGAGATTTGCAGACTCTTCAGGAGGAGTACACTGTCGCCGTGACGCAGCCGGTGGATATGTTTCCGCAGACGCACCATGTCGAGAACGTCGTCCTCCTCGTCCGTAAGTAAGTCACACCATTTTATTTCAATACATCCCGACTTTTGACAACATCAACCACCACACAGGAGCGCACGGAAGCGCTTGTACATAGTATCGTAGAGGGCCTCAAGTCCAAGAAAGGACACGCCATCACCATCCTCGACCTGCACCGCCTGCACGATCGACCCACCGACTATATGATCATCGCGGAGAGCAACAGCCCTACAGGCATCAGCACTCTGGAGGACTCAGTCCGCGAGGTGGTGGAGGAGCAGACCGGCGAGCGTCCCATCCGCGTCCACAAGGGGAGCGGAGAGTGGATCGCTATGGACTATGTCGATGCGATGGTCCACCTATTCACGCCTGAGCTCCGCACCTTCTACCATCTCGAGCAGATGTGGGAGGATGCCGACAAGACCCTGCTGGAGGACGAAGTCTGAGATGTATTATAGAGAATTGATCCACTTGTATGCCAAATAAATCCATGCCTCAGAGAGGCAATCCGAAGCGCAAGCCAAATATCAATATCGGCTGGATCTTCATGATCATCATGGTGGTGATCTTGGGGCTCTACTTCTTTGGAGACAACAGCAACGCCCGCTCTGTCAAGTGGTCTGACTTTCAGACCCTGATGGAGGACGATGCCTTTGAGTCCATCACCGTCTACTCCTCTAAGGGGAAGGTGGACGCCACACTTCGCCAGGGCAAGGAGGGGCGTCTCGTCGATCTCGGCGTCATACCGGCCGAGCAAGTCAAGGAGACCCGCCCACGCCTCCTCGGTGCCACCCAGGTCACGTCGGAGATGCCCGGGGCGACAGCCTTCAACGACATATATCAGAGGATCAAGAGCTCCGACAAGCCGATCTCCACTGAGATATCGTACGTCAATCAGAGCATCAGCTTCTGGACCATCCTCCTGCAGACCTTACCTTTCCTCCTCTTGATCATTTTCTGGATCTGGATGATGAAAGGCTTCTCCGGGATGGGCGGTCGCGGCGGTGTGATGAACGTCGGCAAGTCCAAGGCTCAGCTCTTTGACCCGGAGACAAAGGTGAAGACCACCTTTGACAACGTTGCCGGTCTCTATGGTGCCAAGCAAGAGGTCATGGAGGTGGTCCACTTCCTCAAGGAGCCCAAGCGCTACACCCACCTCGGCGGTAAGATCCCCAAGGGCGTGCTCCTCGTAGGGCCTCCCGGGACCGGTAAGACACTCCTCGCCAAGGCTGTTGCCGGCGAGGCGGGAGTGCCATTCTTCTCCCTCAGCGGCTCAGACTTCGTCGAGATGTTTGTCGGTGTGGGCGCCAGCCGCGTGCGGGATCTATTCAGCACAGCAAAGGAGAAAAGTCCCTGCATCATCTTCATCGATGAGATTGATGCCATCGGCCGGGCGAGGGGAAAGAATGCCGGCTTCGGTGGCAACGATGAGCGGGAGAATACTCTCAATCAGCTGCTGACGGAGATGGACGGCTTCGACACCAATAGCGGAGTCATCGTTATGGCGGCTACCAACCGTGCCGACATCCTTGATAAGGCACTGATGCGTGCCGGCCGCTTTGACCGACAGATCTACATCGACCTGCCTGACCTCAATGAGCGGAAGGAGATCTTCCTCGTCCATATGAAGGGGCTCAAGCTGGCACCAGACGTGGATCCGGACAAGATGGCTCGCCAGACGCCGGGCTTCTCCGGGGCAGACATTGCCAACGTCTGCAATGAGGCGGCACTGATCGCCGCCCGTGAGTCAAAGAATGCCGTGGAGGCAGTCGATTTCTCCAATGCCGTCGACCGCGTCGTCGGTGGACTGGAGAAGAAGAGCGCCATCATCACCAAGTCGGAGAAGAAGATGATCTGCATCCACGAGGCGGGTCACGCCACCATCAGCTGGCGCCTCCGCTATGCCAATCCGCTCGTCAAGGTAACCATCGTACCGAGAGGGCGCGCGCTCGGAGCCGCCTGGTATATGCCTGAGGAGCGGCAGATCGTCCCCAAGGAAGCAATCGAGGACGAGATGTGTGCGACCCTTGGCGGTCGTGCCGCTGAGGAGCTCTTCATAGGACACATCTCCACAGGGGCCTCCAATGACCTCGAGAAGGTGACCCGCATGGCGCAGGCGATGGTGATCAATTATGGTATGAGCGACAAGATCCCGAATGTCAATTATCAGGACAATCAGGGTGAGTACAACTTCACCAAGCCCTACAGCGATGAGACTGCCCGACTGATCGACCAAGAGATCCGGAGCATCATCGCCAAGCAGTATGAGCGAGCCAAGAAGATCCTGCGAGAGGAGGAGAAGGGGCACCACGAGATGGCAGACCTGCCACGAGATGGCAGACCTGCTCTTCCAGCGCGAGGTGATCTACACCGAGGATGTGGAGAAGATCCTCGGCAAGCGCCCATGGGACTCCCGAGCTGAGGAGCTGCTTAGGGATGCGGAGGAGCAGGGAGCCGAGGTCAAGGAGGAGGCCCCTCACGAGACCGAGACACCCGACCACCCCTCTGACGAGCCTAAGGACACCTCTTCGGAGGGCAGATCCACTCCCCCACCCCCACCCTTTCCGACCAAGAAAGAGGAGGATGCGGACTCCTGCAGCGAGCAGGTCCACGACTCCGGCATCCTCGGGGCAGACTCCTGCGGAGACTGATCAGGGGACCCGCTCTAAGCAAGCATAAGCGTAAGAGATCGAGGCTCTCTTGTCCGGAAGGGACGAGGGAGCCTCGATCTCTTTTTTTTGCACCTTACGTCACCTGTGCAGTGGCACGGATAGGTACAAGCGCCACTCCCATGTCGGTATTGCGACCATCCGCGGGGAGTGACCGAGCAGGTCCCGGCGTACGCAATCACTCAGGGAGGGCGCTCAAGCCTCCTTACTCCATACACCTATCTCACGAAACACCCCCACCCTCGCCCCTCTCTTGAGAGCCTAAAGAGTGTCCTCGTAATAGTCTGACAATCAGACCCGGGATATACGGCATTTCTAATACCGATAAAAGAATTCTCTAATACCGATATTAGTGAAATCTAATACCGATATTAGTGAAATCTAATATCGGTATTAGGCGCGCTTTTGTTTGGGAAGGTGGGGGAAAAAGTGGAACTTTGTGTCTATCCTATATGACTATGACACCAAGTCGTGTTACCTCAGATGAATAAAATATTATCCCTACTTACTGCAGGCTTGCTCTCAGGGCTTTGCCTCTCTGCTGTCGCCCAGAGCGACAAGACCCCTACAGATCCTCAGCTCGCCACCTCCAGAGCGATCGATATATATAGGAGCGTCCTCGGTAATGTCTCGACACTCTATGTGGACACCTTCGACATGGAGAAAGTGACCGCCCAGGGACTGAATATGACGCTCTCTCAGCTGGACCCCTACACTAACTTCTTCCCTGAGTCAGACCGGGCGGACTTCGCCTTCATGACCACAGGGGAGTATGGCGGCATCGGTGCCTACATCCTGCAGGTGGACTCGGTGGTCTACGTGCGGGAGCCTATGCCGGGCTCTCCGGCAGCCAAGGCAGGTCTCCGAAGCGGAGACGCCTTCCTCGAGATCGATGGGAAGAGCGTGGTGCCCGGCACCGCCTCTATGATCAGTGATAAGCTGAAGGGTCCCGTAGGGACCGATGTGAGGGTGAGCATCCTACCTGTCGGCGCGACGAAGCCGGTAGAGAAGACCCTCTCGCGCGCCAATGTGGTGGTGGATCAGGTGGTCTACAGCGCCATCTATGGCGATCGCATAGGATATATCCGGCTCAGCTCCTTTACCGACAAGAGTGCTGCTGACGTGCGACGCGCCTACGAGCGACTGAGCAGCTCGGGCAAGCTCAAGGGGCTGGTGCTCGATCTCAGGGGAAATACCGGTGGCGTGCTGGATGGAGCGATAGATATCGTGGGGATGTTTGTCCCCAAGGGGACTAAGGTCATGGAGACCAAGGGGAGGCTACCGCAGTCCGGTCAGGAGTATCGCACGACCACAGATCCAATAAGCCTTGACCTCCCCCTGACGGTGCTGATCAACGGTTCCTCTGCCTCCGCGAGTGAGATCGTCGCTGGGTCATTGCAGGACTTGGACAGAGCAGTCCTGATAGGGAGTAAGAGCTTCGGGAAGGGTCTCGTGCAGTCGACACGCCCCACCCCATACAATGGCATCCTCAAGGTGACAGTAGCGCGATACTACATCCCGAGTGGGAGGTGTATCCAGCAGCTGGACTACAGCCACCGAAATCCCGATGGCTCGGTGGCTGCCGTCCCGGACAGCCTCACCAAGACCTTCCGCACCGCTGCCGGTCGCATCGTGAGGGATGGGGGTGGCATCCGCCCGGATATCAAGATCGAGGACGAGATACTGACTGAGCCAATCCTCTCCATGTCACGTAAGGGGGCACTCTTCAGGTACGCCGGACACTTAGTCTCCGGTCGTCCGACACCATCGAGCTACCGCGATATCGTGATCAGCGATGCAGAGTATGAGGCACTTTTAGACACCCTCGAGGCGGGAGACTTCCGGTATGGTGAGATGAGTGCCAAGGCACTTGACCAGCTGAGAGAGCTGGCCGACTACGAGGGCTATGCCGAGGGGAGTAAGGCAGAGTTTGACGCCTTGCGGGCTAAGCTCAGCCCCTCGCTCCGCAGAGACATTGCCCCACACAAGCAGCTGGTACTAGACCTACTGAGAGGGGAGATGGCGATGCATTTCTTTGGATCCCAAGGGTACTATGCGGTGATGATGGAGACGGATCCATCACTTAAGGAAGCCGTGCGAGTCCTCGGGGATCGCAAGAGCTATCGAGACATACTCACGCCTAAGGATCGGAGCGATGGCAAGGAGTAAGGGCGAAGGCGGTCTGGTCTACTCGACCGGCAAGGAGACTATGGCCTCACTCCTCGAGGGGATCACCCTCGGCAGTGAGGAGGAGACGCTCTCCCCCGGTGAGCAGCAGCTCCACGTCCATATGGAGCGGAAGGGACGCAAGGGGAAGACGGTGACACTGATCACCGGCTTTGTCGGGCGATCGTCCGACCTGGAGGAGCTGAGCAAGGAGCTAAAGGCAAAGTGTGGCATCGGGGGGAGTGTCAAGGAGGGAGAGGTGATCCTCCAGGGAGAGGTGGTCGAGAGAGTAGCCTCTCTCCTGAGAGAGATGGGATATAAGCAGACAACAGGTAAGTAATGAATAGGAAGACACTCACGGTCTACTCTGCCTCGGCAGGAAGTGGCAAGACGTACAGCCTGGTCAAGGAATTTCTGCTGCTCCTCTTTCTTAATCACTACGCTCCGCACTCAGACCTCTCAGGGAGCCGTGAAGTAACCAAGTCGACGGGGGATCCGTACTTCGGTTTCCAGGGTGTCTTGGGTGTCACCTTTACGAAGAAAGCAACTCTGGAGCTCAAGCAGAGGATCCTCCGCGAGCTGATCCGCCTGAGTGAGGTGAAGCCGGGCACGGTGATCACCGGCATCTCCAAGGATGTCATCAAGGAGCTGAGCGGGCTGGTCGGCAAAACTGAGCAGGCACTGAGTGGCGAGCTACCACGCCTCAGTAAGAACGCTGTGAAGCAGATCCTAGAGGACTACAGCCACTTCAACGTCCGGACCATCGACTCCTTCTTCCAAGAGGTATTGCGGGGTCTTCGCCGCGAGATCACCGGTCAGAGTTTCTCCGGGTCGTACCAGATCGAGCTGAATGTCAAGGAGGCGATAAACCTTGCTATTGATAACCTAAAGCTCGAGATGGATGCCCACACCTACAGCAACATCTCGAGCGTGGTCAGGAGACTCCAGACCGACTCTATCGGCAAGGACGAGCGGGTGGACCCCTTCAAGGAAATCGCTGACATCGCTAAGCACCTCATCAATGGCAATGAGTGGGAGGAGATCAAACCCTACCTCCTAAGCGAGAAAGCACAACAGTGCGTAAGTCAAAACCAGCAATACCTCAAGGGGGTGGTCGACGACTATGAGAAAAAGCTGAGACCGATAACTACCATAGCGAGGAAAATAAGTGAGTACAATCCCTACAGATGGGGGAGCAAGATCGAGAGTATCTCGACGATAGACAATATTGCTGATGCCATACTGCTGGAGGGACTCACTAAGGAAGGGATCTCGGAGTGGAAGCTTACGAAAAGAGACAAGGACCATGAGGATGAGATCTACCCTCTGAGGGATCAGGTAGCAAATCTGCTCCCTGCGAGCGGTGCCAAGGAGTATGTGAACGCCCGACTACTACTGGACTACTTGGCCTATATACCCATACTGGCAGAGATTGCCAAGTCGATCGAGGAGTATGAGCATCAGAATCACCTGCTCCTCATCCCCAGGGTAAATCAGCTCCTTGATCAGATCATAGACGGAGACGACACCCCCTTTGTCTACGACCGTGTGGGCGTGCGACTGCACCACTACGTGATCGATGAGTTTCAGGACACGTCCAAGCTGCAGTGGTCCAACTTCGAGCCACTCATCAATGAAGCTCGAAGCAGTAAACACGAGAACTTCATCGTCGGTGATGCCAAGCAGAGCATATATGCCTTCCGCGGGGCAGAGAGTAGCAACTTCATCAAGCTGGTGGATGGGATCAAAAAAGGATCTGGCGAAACCGATCAGGTCATCAATCTGCCCACAAACTGGCGGAGCGATGAGAGGATCATCACCTTTAATAACGAGTTCTTTGCAGACATTTATAACTATAATGGCTACTACAGAGAGGACTACGATACCGACCTGACCAGGCTCCACAAGATGGTATACCAGAGGGACAATGTAAAGCAAGAGGTCCCCGATCATAAGAAAGCCTCCCGCTCAGGGTACGTTGAGATCTCCGCCCGACCAGATAATAAAAAGGATGAGAGTATACCCGATGTAGAGACTTACCTCCACGATCACCTTGTGGATCTCTTCGCCCGCGGATATAAGCCTGGGGACATCGCGATCCTCTCGCGATCAAACAGCCAGTGCGAAGAAGTCGCCACGTGGCTTACCAAGTGGGCTGCTAAGGAGGAAGATCGGGCAGGGCAGTATGCCTTTGTAAGCAAGGGCGCTCTCAGCCTGACGAGCTCTGTCATAGTCCGTCTCCTCAGGACCTTGATCAGGGCACTCTCGACCGCCTCTCCTCAGAGCGAGAATCTACTGAGACTGATGATCCAGTCCTATGTACAGAGTACTAAGCCTGAGGGCGATACGGAGAGAGCAGAGCAGCTCTACGATAGTCTTATGAAGCTCTCCACCACCGGTCTGTCGGTGTATGAGTTCCTCCTCAGAGCCATTAATCTCCTCGGAGAGCTGCCTGTCGAGGAAAAGCTCTATGTCAATTCCTTCATCGACCTGGCATACACCTACAGCAGGCGAAGTCCGGATCTGACGATCCGGCAGTTTGACGACTGGCTGGAGCAAAACATCGACACGACTAAGGTCGATATGGGAAGCGGCGAGCTGGATCGCATCAATGTACTGACGATACACGAAGCAAAGGGGCTAGAGTTCCCCGTCGTCATACTCCCATATGCCGACTGGGACATCTACTCACCCAATAAAGGAAAGAGGGATCTCCGCCTAATCCGGATCCCTGAGGATGATCCTAACCTACCCTCAGATGTTAAGCCGGGCATCTACCTGATCAATATGGAGGATGGCATACGTGGGCTGGCAAGTGGCCTGGCACCTATCTATGAGGCAGAGAGAGAGGCACACTATATGGATGAGCTTAATCTCCTGTATGTCGCCCTCACGAGGGCAAAGAGCGAACTCTATGTCTTCACTAAGCCAAAGTCTAAAACAGGCACGACAACCAGGATAAATAATATCATCCTGGATCGTATGGAAAAATTAGAAGAAGACCTCAAGGGTGATCTTATCAAAAAGGAGGAGCAGAGCATATCGGTGTGGCATAGCAACGTAGAGGAGAAGCCACAGCGACAGGAGGAGAGGTCGACCTCGACGAGCTGTGATCAGGTAACCCTCGACAGTCTCGTCAGTATCGTCGACCTGAAAGACCTGAAGGTACGGGATAAGTATGCGGATGAGCGGACCGACTTCGGCATACTGATGCACAGTCTCCTCGCATCGGTGTATACCGCTGATGACTTTGCCCCTTTACTCAAGAATCTCCTCGTCACCGGCAGGATCAGCGAGGAGGAGCACGACAATCTCCTCGCCAACTTCACCACAGCAATGAAGGATTCCACCTACGCCGAATGGTTTCCACCCTATGGAGAGGCCATCATCCGCACGGAGTCGACCCTCTATGACCAAGGCTACGGCAGGGAGCAGAGACCGGATCGAGTAGTACTCAGGAGAGATGGCGACGGGACGCTCCATGGTGTGGTCATAGACTACAAGCTGGGCGACCCGGACCCTGTACCTGAGGCTTATCGCCGACAGGTCAAGCACTATGTTGACCAGCTCCGCAGCAGTGGCGTGGACGAGGTGACCGGATATTTGTGGTACCTTCGCAGTCCTGATGGGATAATCAAGGTGTGCTGATGAGTAAAAGAACATTACTGGGACTGACTTTAGACGAGCTTACCGCCCTTGTGCAGGAGGTCGGGGAGCCAAAGTATCGGGCAAAGCAGCTCGCCGAGTGGCTCTACGTCAAGAGAGCCACCACCCTCGACGAGATGACCAATCTCCCCAAGGCACTCCGGGCTAAGCTGGAAGCCAGCTGCACCATCGGTCGCAGCCCGGTCGCTCTCACGCAGGTGTCCAAGGACGGGACGGAGAAGTACCTCTTCCGCAAGCAGGATCGTCCGGAGCAGACCTTTGAGACCGTCTATATCCCGGAGGAGGATGGTCGGGCGACGCTCTGCATCTCCTCACAGGTTGGCTGTCGAATGGGATGTCGCTTCTGCGCCACGGGGCAAATGGGATTTCATGGGCATCTCACCCCGGCTGATGTGATCAACCAAGTACTCAGCGCTCCCCACTTCGACTCCCTCACCAACGTCGTCTTCATGGGTATGGGTGAGCCACTGGATAACTACAAGGTGGTCGCCTCCGTGCTGGAGATCATGACCGCTGAGTACGGGCTTGCCTGGAGCCCTAAGAGGATCACCATTAGCACGGTCGGTCCCCGAGTGGGGCTGACACGCTTCCTTGAGGAGCAAAGAGCCAATCTTGCCGTTAGTCTGCACAGCCCCTTCCCCGAGGAGCGGGCGGAGATAATGCTTGTGGAGGGGCTCTTTCCCATCGAGGAGGTAATTGAGACCTTGGGCAAGTACGACTTCTCAGGTCAGCGGAGGCTCTCCTTTGAGTACATCGTCTTCGGTGAGCTCAATGACGACCTCCACCACGCCAAGGCACTGGTGGAGCTGATCCGCCCACTCAGGTCTCGGGTCAATCTTATCCCCTACCACCCGATCGAGGGACTACCCTATCACTCGTCCCGGAGGGAGGTCATCGAGCACTTTGCCGACTATCTCAATGATCACGGCGTCATCGCCACGATACGTCGCTCGCGCGGTCAGGACATTGACGCCGCATGCGGTATGCTCTCCACACTCAAGCCACTCTCGTAGTCACCGATGAGAGAGGCAAGGGACCTTACCGGTGGACCGATCGGTAAGCAGATCGTTTCGCTGGCACTTCCGATACTGGGGAGCTCATTTACCCTGATGCTCTACAGCTTCGTCGACATGGCGTGGCTGGGACGGCTGAGTAGCCAGACAGTCGCTGCCTCCGGTGCGGCATCCATCTTTACCTGGCTGGTCAATTGCTTTACGCTCATCACCAAGGTAGGTGCCGAGGTGACGGTGGCTAATGGCATTGGGAGAAAGGACGAGCGGGCAGCGGCAGACTTTGCAGCTCACAATATCACACTGGCACTCTACCTCGGTCTCGTCACCTCGCTCACCTTTATACTCTTCACAGACACCTTCATCGGCTTCTATGGGCTCGAGGCACCGGTGGACAGGTATGCGACTGACTACCTGAGGCTCTGTGCGCTGGGGTTCCCCTTCATCTTTCTCAGCAATGCATTCATCGGGATATACAATGCCTCCGGCCTCTCCAAGATCCCCTTTGTAGTCAATGTGATCGGGCTGGGGCTCAATATGATCCTTGATCCGATATTCATCTTTGTCCTCGGTCTCGGAATACGGGGTGCCGCTCTCGCCACGGTGCTCTCACAGGCTATCCTGATGTCGCTCTTCTTCATCCAGATGAAGTACCGAGATCGGCTGCTGGGGGGCTTCCGGATGATCCGGACGCTGTCTGCCCAGACGACCCGGACCATACTTAAGCTGGGGGTACCGGCAGCGCTGATGAATGCGTTCCTGGCGGTGATCAACCTTATCCTTGGTCGCTTTGCCTCCGTGGCCGGTGGAGCCACCGGCGTGATGACCCTGACGATCGGTGGGCAGCTGGAGGGGATCACGTGGAATGCGGGTCAGGGCTTCTCCACGTCCCTCTCCAGCTTTGTGTCGCAAAACTATGGCGCTGCGAAGTACGGACGAATCCGTGAAGGGCTGCGATTTACCCTCTGGCTCTGCCTATTCTTCGGGATCGTGGGGACGCTGATCAATTACTTCGGCGGGTCGTGGCTATTCTCCCTCATCATCCCCAATGATCCTCACGGTATCGCCGCCGGGGCGGAGTACCTCCGGATTGATGCGTGGGCTCAAGTCTTTATGATGGTCGAGGTCTGCTTCCAGGGCTTCTTCTATGGTATGCGACGCCCACTACCTCCATCAGCGATCAGTATCGGGTGCAACTTCCTCCGTATCCCCATGGCTCTCGTACTGCTCAGCCTGATCGGTGGGATCTCCTGCCTCTGGTGGACGATCTGCATCACCTGCATCCTCAAGGGGACCCTTGCGGGTGGCTATTACCTGCTGAAGGGACGCGCCAAGATCTACCCACCTATGGAGCAGATACACGAGGGCGCATAATTCGGACTTCTTTTAGTACATTTACACTGAGCTAACGATTATCCTGCACATTTAATATAAGAGTATAGATAGAGATAAAATGAGTACCAAGACTTACCTTTTTCTCCTCTCCCTGATCGCCGGTTGCCACCTGCTACAGGCACAGACCATTGAGCCACTGACTTTGGATGACGTCACCCCCGGCGGGCGGACCTACTGGAGCCACCAGCCCTCTACACCGACGATCTGCGGGATCATCGGCGATGGCGTGGTCACCTATGACAAGGAGGGACTCAAGCTAGTGGACAAGTCCGGCCGTGAGACCGATCTCCTGACGCTGCAAGAATGGTCACAGATCGACGACACCCCGGTCAAGGCACTTCCCTGGCTGACGGTGCACGGAAAAGGTGAGTACTTGTCTCGCACCTCGGAGAGGGGCATTGACTTCATCGACCTGAAGTCCAGATCCATCGCCAAGCACTTTGTGTACGACACGAAGCGGTGGCAGCATCTACACGTGGCACCCGGAGCCTCCTACATCGTCCTCTCGGACGGTGAGACGATGGCTCTCTTGGAGAGCGGTGCGGCTGAGCCTCGGGAGCTGGTGAGCGACTCATCGCATGATATTGTCTATGGTATGCCGGCCGCGCGGAACGAGTTTGGGACCGAGTCGGGTATCTTCTTCTCCCCGAGTGGCAGGTACTTCGCCTTTTATCGCATCGACCAGTCGGAGGTGACGGACTACCCGATCGTCCGGATCCATCGTCCGATAGCAGAGAGTGACCCGCTGAAGTACCCGATGGCCGGACAAGGCTCTCAGCATACGACCGTGGGCATCTACGACACAGCAGATGGCTCCATCCGCTACCTCGCCACCGGTGAGCCCAGAGACAGGTACTTCACCAACCTCTCCTGGGCACCGGACGAGAAGAGCCTCTACATCGATGAGGTGAAGCGCTCGCAGGACGAGTGCAACCTGGTGGAGTACAGCGTGGAGAGCGGTCGCGCCGTGCGGACCGTGCTGACAGAGCGCAACGAGAGGTACATCGAGCCACTGGAGCCCATTGCCTTCACCGGTGACGGCAAGGCGTTCGTCCGATCCACCCGCATAGATGGCTACCGCCACCTATACCTCTATCGCACGAAGGACGGCAAGCTGATCCGTCAGCTCACCAAGGGCGAGTGGGAGGTCAAGTCGCTCTACGGGATCTCGCCGGACGATCGCTACGCTTACTTCCTCGGCAATGAGGGCTATCCCATGGGTCAGGCGCTCTACCGGGTGGCACTTGCGAGTGGCAGGGTGACCGCGGTCACTCCTGAGCGGGGGTGGCACTCCTGCAGCCTGTCTGCGGACTATACGACAGCGTATGACCTCTTCAGCTCCAAGGACACCCCGGCAGAGGCTCGGATCATTGACATAGGAAAAAAAGCCATCCACTCTCATCTGCTCAAGAAGTGCGAGGTGCCCGCTGACCTCTCCCATCGACCCGAGGTACGTCTTGGGACGATCAAGTCTGCGGATGGGGTGACCGATCTGTACTACAAGATGACCCTGCCCGCAACGCTCGAGGAGGGGAAGAAGTACCCGACCATCGTCTATGTCTACGGAGGTCCACATGCGCAGCTGGTGACGGATAGCTGGCGGAGCCTTCGGTACAATTGGGACAACTATATGGCAGAGCAGGGCTACATCGTCTTCACCGTGGACGGACGGGGATCCAACAATCGAGGAATGGCCTTTGAGAGCATCATCCATCGCCGGCTGGGCAAGGCGGAGATGGAGGACCAGATGGAGGGGGTAAAGTTTCTCTCCTCTCTGCCTTACGTCGACACCGACCGACTTGGCGTCTACGGCTGGAGCTTCGGTGGCTTCATGACTACCAATCTGATGCTGACCCACGGGGATACCTTCAAGGTCGGTGTCGCCGGGGGTCCGGTGATCGACTGGGCTTTCTACGAGATCATGTACGGCGAGCGGTATATGGACACCCCGCAGGAGAATCCCGATGGCTACGCTGCAGCGCGTCTCTCTGACCGAGCCAAGGACCTGCAAGGGAGACTGCTCCTCATCCACGGCGGTGTCGATCCTGTGGTGGTGTGGCAAAACTCTCAGACCTTCCTCAACGCCTGCATCGCCGCCCGCACCTACCCGGACTATATGATCTATCCCGATCACGAGCACAATGTTCTGGGTCCGGATCGGGTTCACCTCAATACCATCATCAGTCGCTACTTCGACGACTTCCTCAAGTAATCTCAATTTCTGTAAGTGATATGAAAGCATTAGTACTCGGCTCAGGAGGACGTGAGCAAGCCATAGCATGGAAAATAGCCAAGAGTCCACTGGTCAGCGACGTGATCATCGCACCTGGCAATGCGGGGGCTTTTCCCAAGACAAGGAATGCCGACCTCGACATCAATGATGCCGATGCCGTTGCAGACTTTCTGACCAAAGAGTCTGTCGAACTGCTTGTCATCGGTCCGGAGCAGCCCTTAGTGGGCGGGCTGGTGGATCAGCTACTGGCACGCCCCGAGCTAAGCTCCCTCCACATCGTCGGCCCCACTCAGGAAGCGGCGCAGATGGAGGGAAGTAAGGACTTCGCCAAGGCATTTATGCAGAGGCACGGCATCCCGACAGCCAAGTACCGCTCCTTCACCGCCGGAGAGCGGGAGCAGGCACTGGACTACCTCCGCAACGAAGAGAAGGCTCCCTATGTCCTCAAGGCGGACGGCCTCGCAGCCGGGAAGGGCGTACTGATCTGCCAGACCCTCGAGGAGGCAGAGGAGGGACTGGACAGCATGCTCGGGGGAAAGTTTGGGCACTCAGCCGACACGATCCTCATAGAGACCTGCCTCACCGGCATCGAGTGCTCCGTCTTCGTCCTCACAGATGGCAAGAGCTACCGCATCCTGCCGACGGCAAAGGACTACAAGCGCATCGGAGAGGGAGATACGGGACTCAATACAGGAGGTATGGGTGCGGTATCACCGGTCCCCTTTATTGATGACGAATTTATGACCAAGGTGAAGGAGAGGATCATTGAGCCCACCATCCACGGCCTTGCGGAGGACGAGATAGACTACCGAGGATTCCTCTACTTCGGCCTGATGAATCAAGGTGGCGACCCCTACGTCATCGAGTACAATTGCCGTATGGGCGACCCTGAGACTCAGGCGGTGATGCCGAGGATTGCGGGCGACTTGGTCCCATCGCTGCTTGCCCTACGGGATCAGAGCTTAGCCGACACGGAGGACCCAGGCGAGATCGAGGAGACAGCGCTCACGGTCGTGGCAGCTATGAAGGGCTACCCCGAGAGCTACCCCAAGGGCGCACAGGTCATCATCTACGGTGACGACACCGACAGCTCGATCGTCTTCCACTCCGGAACCACAGGTAGAGGACGAGACATCCGCTCGTGTGGCGGGCGAGTCTTTGCCGTCACCGCACTTGATCGAGGGATCATGCGGGCGAGGAAGAGAGCCTACGACCGGATGATGATGACCTGCTTTGACGACATGTACTACCGGCACGACATCGGCAAGGATCTCGTGGAGTACGAGTAAGGAGGTATCGGAGACTGAGCCTTATGGAGCAATACCTGACTAAGCTATCGTCACTCGGAGAGCAAGTGCTCTCTGAGCCCATAGTAGCGCTCGTGCTCTCCGCAGCCCTACTATTCCTGCTCCACAGGCACAATATCCTCAGCTACGGATCACATATCCATGAGACGACATCATGGATCAGCATGGCACTCCTGATTATGAGTCAGGTAGGCATAGCTACACGCTCACTCTCTCTGATGGTGATCGCAACGATCATCCTGGTCTTCCTCAGCGAGTACATCATCACCTCGATCGCCCAGCACAAGTCCCCATTCATCGGATTTAATATCGGACTTGGCATCGGACTTCTGTCTCTGATCGATCCGATATGGTTGCCGACACTCCTCATCTTTGGCTTTATGCTTAGGCAGATCGGGCTGGGGACCTGGCGTCACTACTCTGCCATGGTTCTGGGGGTACTTATGGTGCTCTGGGTGGGGATCCTCCTCCTTGCGCCCCCCACTCCCGAGGGTGTGCTGGGGTTTGTCGACCGCACCTATGGATCTCTTCTTCACCCGAGTCTCCCGAGCAGTACCGATGACTGGCTGCGAGTCACATCCCTTATGATGCTTCTATCAGCCACCACTATCGAGACTATGATAGTCCGCAGGCATGCCATAGCGAGATACCGATGGGTCACCCATCTCCACCTCAGGCTGGGCTGGTTCCTCTTCGTCCTATACTGTATCTACTACTCGGCAGAGATGCCCTCGCCCGTCTTGTCTATCTTCTTCTGCACGTCGTGTGTGACCGCATTTCTCTGCACAAATACCCGACGCCTTGTATTTCTCACATCCGCACTTGGATCTATAGTCGGCTTTACGCTATATGCATTCCTCCCCCCCTTATTCTGACGGCACGCATCCTATGATATCCTTCATCATCCCTGTCTACAACCGACCTGACGAGGTCAAGGAGCTACTCGAGAGCTTCCTCTGTCAGGAGAGCACACCCCTCGACTACGAAGTGGTGGTCGTGGAGGACGGCTCCGGCCTCCCCTGCCGTGAAGTATGCGAGAGCTACGCCGACAAGCTACCGGTCCGATACCTCTACCAGTCCCCCAATGCCGGTCCCTCCGCAGCGCGCAACTATGGAGCCAAAGTGGCACAGGGAGACATCTTCCTCTTCCTCGACTCCGACGTAGAGCTCCCAACCGGCTACCTAAGCACACTGGCACTCGACTTAGAGAGGAGACCGGTAGACCTCTTTGGTGGACCGGATGCAGCGAAGGAGGACTATACCGTGACACAGCGAGCGATCAGCTATGCGATGACCTCTTTCTTCACCACAGGAGGCATCCGAGGGGGACGAAAGGACCAGCCGCTGGACAAGTTTTACCCCCGCACCTACAATATGGGCGTGTCGCGCACGGCGTATGAGGCAGTCGGTGGCTTCCGTCAGGATCTCCGCTATGGGGAGGACATCGACTTCAGCCTGCGGGTGATAGAGGCGGGCTACCACTCTGCGCTTTACGACGACCTCTTTGTCTACCACAAGCGGCGGGACACGTACAAGAAATTCTTCGCACAAGTACGTCACAGCGGGCGGGCCCGCGTGATGCTGGAGCGTCTCCATCCCGGCAGTATGAAGCCGGTGCACTACCTCCCCTCACTCTTCGTGGTCCTGTGCTTCATCGCTCTCGTCACCAGCCTATATGGCGGGCTGATGTTCCCGCTCCTGTACGCCCTCTTGATTATCTTTGATGTATATGGTCGAGGCGACTCGCTCGAGCTGGCGGTAAACTGCGTGGTAGCAGCCTTTGTGCAGCTCTTTGGCTACGGGATCGGCTTTATTGAGGCGAAGATAGATAGGGGGGAGGGATCAGAGTAGAGCGACGATCTCCCGAGCCGCCTGCGTCGAGGCAGGGAGCTCCGTCCGGAGTGCCTCCGAGACGGCATCGTAAGCCTCCAGCATCGCTCTTCGCTCAGCCGAGTCAGAGAGCAGGGGTGTGAGGTGACTCCGTATCGCCTCAACTGTACACTTTCCCCCAAAGAGCTCCGCCACCACCTCATGGCGGGCGATCAGATTGACGAGCGAGATATAGGGGATCTTGAAGAAGTGGTCAAAGGCGAAATTCACTAATCGCCCGGCACGCGTCCCATAGCAGACCACCTGAGGCGTACCGAGAAGAGCCGTCTCAAGGGTCGCCGTGCCGGAGGTCACTAAGGCGGCATCCGCCCCCGAGAGGATCTCGTAAGTCTCCCCATACCGCACCTCCACCCTCTGCAGGCTGTGGCGCTCTATGATCTCGCTGTAGAGCGACCGGTCGATGGCGGAGACACCGGCGATCATCAGCCGGTACCGGTCACCGAGAGGTGCCACACTCTCCAGCATCAGGGGGAGATTACGTCTCACCTCCGACGTACGGCTACCAGAGAGGAGCGCAATGTAAGGGCGCTCCCCTAACGTCACATCAGCACTTCGGTGCGACCTGAAGTGCATCACCTCCTCATAAGTAGGATTGCCGATGTAAGAGACACGATCCACCCCCTTTGAGCGGAAGTAGGGTACCTCGAAGGGGAAGATACACTGGATCAGGTCGCAGTCCCGCCTCAGCTGATGGACGCGAAACTCCTTCCACGCCCACACCTTGGGCGGGATAAAGTAGACGATCCGCGTCGTGGGCAGCTGCTTCCGGACAAAGGGCAGGATATACCGCATGCAGAAGGAGCCGTAGTCCACACAGATCACCACATCCGGGCGATAGTCAAGCAGGGACTGCCTCACCACATCGCGCCCTCGCCTGATCTCGGGGTAGTGCCGTAGGACATCCACGATACCCATGTAGGCCATCTCCTCCGATCTCAGCACACACGTCCCTCCCCTCTCCCTCATGGCGGCACCGCCCATATAGGCAAAGTCTGCCTGAGGGTCCTCGACTCTCAAGGCAGACATCAGATGTGCGGCGTGGAGGTCTCCACTCGCCTCACCCGCTATGAGGAAATACTTCATCCGGCGTCAGTCATCCTCCTCCCACGACTGCAGGTCGCGGACATACTGATAGGCAGTGACGTCGATTTTGCACGGCACCATCGTGGCGTAGCCTCGATCCAGAGTAGCCACGTCCCAGCCCTTCTCGGCCGGTTCATTGAGCACTAAGTCACCACTCAGCCAGTAGACATCCTTCCCCTGAGGGTTGCGCTGCTTGATAAATTCGTTGTGGTACCTCCCGTCCGCCTGACTGCAGACCCTCAGCCCTCTGACGCGTGGGATATTGGGCACATTGACATTGAGGTAGACCCCACGAGGCAACCCCTCCTTGAGGATTCGCCGGCAGATGGCACGCGCATAGCGGCAGCAGGCGAGGTAGTCGCTCTCCTGCTTGCCATGGATAAGCGAGATGGCGAGGGAGGGAATGTCAAAGATGCAGCCCTCGATCGCAGCGCCAAGGGTGCCGGAGTAATTCACCGCAATGCCCTTATTGTCCCCGTGGTTGATCCCCGCAATGACGATATCCGGCATCTCCGTCACGATGACATTGAGTGCCAGCTTGACGCAGTCGGCAGGCGTACCGGTGCAGCTATAGACCGTCAGCCCCGGCTCCGAGCGGACGAGGCTGTAGGTGATCGGGTTACGGGTGGTGATGGCACTCGAGGAGCCACTCCTCGGCTCATCAGGTGCGACGACGATCACATCGCCCATATCTCGGAGCGAGAGGGAGAGCTCCGTCAGCCCCTTGGCGAAGACGCCGTCATCATTACTGACTAAGAAAAGTGGACGCTTGGCCATCAGAGCGTGGGGATAGAGAGGAGGGTCACCTCAAAGATCAGGGTAGAGAATGCAGGGATAGACGAGCGAGAGGAGCCACCATAGGTATAGGCGCCGTAGCCCAGCTGCCAGGGGATCACCACCTCCCACTCCTCACCGACAGACATATGCTGGAGTGCCAGCTGCATCCCCCTGATGATCGACTCAGGTCGTCCGTTACCCTCCTGGTGGTAGATCCAGGACTTGACGATCTCGTCTGTCTCAAGCACCTCACCGCTAATCAGCTTGATGGTATACTTATACTCCACCTGACTATTCTGGAGCGGTCTCTGAGGCTCGGCTCCCTCCGGCAAGCCCTTGATCACCTTGTAGTAAATGTCATAGGGAGACAGCTCAAAAGCAAGCTTCTTGTAGGAGGTATCAGCAGCGATATCCTCCACGTACTTCTCGTTCTTCACCCTATACTCCGACTTCGCCTCATCGGGAGCCGTCTGATCGCAGGCGGTGAGGAGACCGAGCGAGAGGCCGAGGGTAAGCGAGAGGAGGAGACCTTTTAGTATGGACTTCATATGCAAAAAAGGGAGATCAGAGGTTCTTCAGGAGGGACTTCATACTGACCTTCTCGTCGATCAGTGCGTGCAGCTCGCGGATCGGGACGCGCTTCTGCTCCATCGTGTCGCGGAAGCGGACGGTCACTGCCTCATCCGAAGGCGTATCATTATCTATAGTCACGCAGTAGGGCGTGCCGATGGCGTCGTGACGGCGGTAGCGCTTGCCGATGGAGTCCTTCTCATCGTAGACACAATTGAAGTCATACCGCAGCTCCTTCATGACCGACTCAGCGATTTCGGGCAGACCGTCCTTAGCGACCAGCGGGAGCACAGCCACCTTGGTGGGCGCCAGTGCCGGTGGCAGCTTGAGCACCACTCTGGAGGAGCCATTCTCAAGCTCCTCCTCCACGTAGGAGCCGCACATGATGCTGAGGAAGAGGCGATCCACACCTATGGAGGTCTCTACCACGTAGGGGACATAGCTATCACCCAGCTCCGGATCGTAGTACCGTAGCTTCTTGCCACTGTACTTCTCGTGCTGGCTGAGGTCAAAATTGGTCCGCGAGTGGACTCCCTCCACCTCGCTGAAGCCAAAGGGCATCTCAAACTCGATGTCCGTCGCTGCATTGGCGTAGTGCGCCAGCTTCTCGTGGTCGTGGAAGCGGTACTTATCGTCCCCGAGGCCGAGATTCTTGTGCCACTTCATCCGCGCCGCCTTCCACTGCTCAAACCAGTCGATCTCCGTCCCGGGCTTCACGAAGTACTGCATCTCCATCTGCTCAAACTCGCGCATACGGAAGATAAACTGCCGTGCCACGATCTCGTTGCGGAACGCCTTACCG
>QWBY01002560.1_pt1 | contig 25799 bp, 21 predicted proteins | sample 1972471 | NCBI WGS metagenome assembly QWBY01 (sample SAMN09866722, study PRJNA288562) | Human gut metagenome isolate term6_stool, whole genome shotgun sequencing... | reverse complement strand
CTCTGTCTATGTAAATCTTTTCAAAGAACGCTTTCTTTTGCCTTTATTCTTGCGCCGTGTGGCGTATTTCGTAAAAGCGAGTGCAAAGGTATAGATTTTATAAATACAAACCAAATAATTTTAAAAGAAAATTTCAAAAAAGTTTCATTTACATTAAACTATTGATATAAATCAATTAAAAGAATGAGGTACACATTAATATAATATTGTTAAACGAGGCAAACAGGTCGGACGAGTCAGACGAAATATTTTGTGGAAATAATAAAAAAAGGAAAGAAGCAGGCATTATAAGAAAAGATAGGAAGCGGAAAGTTTGGTAAAAAAGCAGAAAAAGAAAGCTATTTTTCCTTTTCTTCTACAAAAGTTCTATGCGAAAAGCGCTCAAATCCTTGCAAAAAGTTGTATTTTTGTGGCAAAGTTCATGTGAGTTAGAGCAATTGGCATGACAAAGCATAATCTATAAAAAAAAGAAAACGATGTCAAAACAAGGATATATCAAAGAAAATTTAGCTTGGATAGAAGAAAAAGCCAAAGAGAGTGATGTTGTAGCGTTGCGCAATGGTGTTTATTATAAGCCTGTAAGAAAGGGCAAAAATGATGGCATTCATCCTTCCCCACGCAGCATTGTTACCGTGCATTACACGGGTTGGACTATCAGAGGCAAGAAATTTGATAGCAGTAAAGGCGGTACTCCGCTAGCAATCCGTTTAAACGAATTGATTGAAGGTTGGCAAATTGCCCTTCAAGAAATGTGTATTGGTGACTTTTGGGAAATTTATATCCCTGCCGAAATGGGCTATGGAAAGTTTTCTCAGCCTGATATTCCTGGTGGTTCAACGCTGATATTTGAGGTGGAGCTATTGGGGATAGGATAAAAAGTGAGAGGACTTAAGAACGATGCTGACTTATCAAACTTATCAGACCTAACAAATAGTTGAATATTTTATAAAATACTCAACAAAATGAATAAATTAAAGGAGAAATGGTAATAAAAAACTACTTATTTCTCTTTTTTGTATTCAATTTAATATCTTTGCCGAATACAACCAACATAAGTTAAACTTAATAACACAATAAACAATGAAGAGAAGAAATATTCTTTTTGGTTCTTTACTACTACCAATCTCTATGTTTGCCGTTCATGGCAATGCTCCTTTTCATGCAGTTCAACAAAAGAATGCCCCTGCTTCAAAGGTCGTAAAAGCCCCAACAAGTAGCGAAACGCTCGTTATTCTACCCTATTCTGAAGGTTTCGACACGGAAGCATCGCTCAATAGTTTTAAGATTATTGATGCGAATATCGATGACAATACTTGGAAATGGGAAGAAGAGGACGGTGGACGAGTGGATTATTTCACTGAAATATTCGAAAACAACCCTGGCGACGATTGGTTGATAACTCCTGGTTTCAATCTTGAAGCAGGTAAGAAGTACACTTTTGCCTTTACTGCTAAAAATAATGACTCCACCGAAAAATTGGAAGCCTTTATTGGTAAGTCTGCAGAAGTCAAAGGTATGACAATCAGCGTTTTGCCTAAAAAAGAAATTACCAATGCGCAGCCACAGATTTATGGCAACACGATTGAAGTAACCGAAGCAGGTGTCTATTATTTTGGAATCCATTGCGTCAGCGACCCTGATAAAATGACGCTTAGCATAGACAATATTTCGATTAAAGAAGCTGCCGTAGCGGTTGCTCCAGATGGTGTTACAGGGTTTAAAATTACGCCTGACGAGAAAGGTGAGCTAAAAGCTGACTTGGAATTTACTACACCTTCAAAAGCTATTAACGAGCAAGCTATCAACCAATTAGACTCGGTTCAAATTCTTCGCAATAACGTTCCACTCACAACCATTAAGTCTCCAGCAGTAGGAACTCTCCTCAAATATACCGATACCACACCCAAAAACGGAGCAAACATTTACACCGTAGTGGCTTACAACGAGGCAGGCGCAGGAAAAGCGGTCAATCTAACTGCCTTTGTGGGCGAAGACGAGCCAGCACCTCCTGTAAATACAGCGGCTCAACTCGTTGGCGACGATGTACAACTAACATGGACAATCTCAGACAAGGGATTTAATGGTGAACGTGTCAATCCCGACAATGTTACGATTACGATTTATTCTACCATTGACGGCATCAACCGCAACTTAGTAGCCGACAATATTAAAGGTTCAACCTACACTATTGTAGGTGGAAATAGCCAACCAAAACAGCAACAACTTTCTTACCAAATCATTCCAACATCGAAGGGTGGAACAGGTAAATTGGCTTATACCAATCCTGTTATCATCGGTAAACCTTACACCATGCCATTCCAAGAGTCGGTAGCCAACCAAAAAATCGAAAACGACTATTGGGCAATGGACAAATCAAAGGGACAAGTTGGTGTTTTGGCCTCATCTGAATCGTTTGATGGCGACAATGGTTCGTTCCTATTAAAGAGCAATGACCCTAACCAACAGTTATCCTTGCAGACAGGTAAAATCACTCCAAAGGGTAGCCAAAAGGCCTTCCTCACTTTCTACCATAAAGCAGCGCAATCGGCTGACGAAACTTTAACGATTAAAATCATCAAAGACGAAAAAACATTAAGCACACTGAAAGTGATAGACTGCAAAGACAGCAAAAACGAATGGAAAAGAGAGGAACTCGACATGAGCAATCTTGTGAACGAAGCCTACCTACAAATTGCTTTTGAAGTGAACTTTGGCGAAACCCACAACAGCATTTTGCTTGATAAAATTTCGATGACCGCAGCACCTGTTGCCGATGGTATAGAGCAAGTTTCGACAACCAACAACATCGAAAACGATGCCCTTTATACCACAATGGGCGTGAAAGTGAATGCCAAAGGCAAATTGCCAAAAGGCATTTACATCAAGAATGGTAAGAAAATCATAATAGGTGAGTTCTAAAAAGTAGCCGAAATTCCGACTCGTCGAATTTCTGTAATCCTATATAATAAGGTGTAATAACGACTTTTCTTTTCGTTGTTACACCTTTTTGTATGCCGCTGTTGGCACGCTGAAATCTAAAATCGTCTATTTTGGACTTCAAAATAGTGGATTTTTGCACGCAACTAATTGAAGAAAGTGTATCGCCACTTACTTACAATAGCGTTGGAAGTTCAAAAAGTTTGGTTCCGTTGCTGCCCTTTATGAGGATATAATGACCTTGAGGCTGGGCTTTGGCAATTTCAGCTTTCACTTCTTCCACATCATGGAACTTCTTAAAGTCGGTATTGGTCTTTCCAAAGTTTTCGCCTACCAACCAAACGTTGGTGAGCCCTGCGGCTTTCAATTGTTCAACCACCTTTTGATGTTCCACATCAGTAACTTCGCCCAACTCACGCATATCGCCAAGAATTGCCATTTTGTTTTCTACGTTCATCAAACGGAAGTTTTCAATGGCTGCTGCCATGCTCGAAGGGTTCGCATTATAGGCATCAACAACGAGTTTATTATGCACTGTTTCTGTCAGTTGCGAACGGTTATTGCTGGGTACATAGGTTTCCAATGCATGGCAAATCTGTTGTGGAGCAACACTGAAATGCAATCCTAAAGCAATGGCTGCCAACATATTGTCGAGATTATAAGCTCCAACAAGATGGGTCATCACCTCTTTCCACTCGCTGCCTACCTCGCGCCAACGGAAATGGAGGAAAGGAGCGCAGTCAATGATTTCGCCTTGAACGTTCACCATATCGTTTTGTCCGTAAGAAATGATACGCTCAAAATTGCGTTGAGCTGCCATTTCTGACAAATCGGGATTGCTCTCGTTAAGGAAAAGCAAGCAGTCGTTCGCCTTTAAGTAATCGTAAAGTTCGCCTTTCGTCAGCTTTACGCCTTCAAAACTACCAAAGCCTTCTAAGTGGGCACGCCCAACGTTGGTGATAAGTCCGCAAGTTGGTTCTACGTATTCTACCAATTTCTTAATGTCGCCTTGGTGCGATGCCCCCATTTCTATGACGGCAATTTCGTGTTTACCATCAAGACGGAGCAAGGTTTTAGGCACGCCCACATCGTTATTGAAGTTGCCTTCTGTGTGCAGCACGTTATATTTTTCAGACAATACAGCCGAAATCAATTCTTTAGAGGTGGTCTTTCCATTTGTTCCCGTGATACCAATTACAGGAATATGGAACTCTCTACGATGCAAACGAGCTATTTTCTTAAACGCAACCAATGCGTCTTTCACCAAAATAAGGCGGTCATTGCCTTCTTCGGCATATTCTTTTTCGTCGATAATGGCATAGCTACAACCTTTTTCAAGTGCCATTTTAGCAAACTTATTGCCATTGAACGATGCGCCTTTCAAGGCAATAAAAATACTTCCTTGAGGACATTCACGACTGTCGGTCGTTATGACTGGGTGCTGTTTATACAGCTTATAGAGTTTTTGAATATTCATAATATCCGTTTTCCGTTTATCATTGCAAAGGTACGGTAAAAGGTAGACATTGCAAAAAGTTGGTTTCAATACTTTAAATTATTACCTACAATTAGGTAAAATTGGTATTTTTAAACCTTTCTGTTGGGCTGCTTTCAGATATTTTTCTTATATTTGCGAATAGAAAGTTTAATTTTAAAATTCAAAAATATGAAAGAAAAGATAATGGTAAGCAATTTACCTTCAGAGTGTACAACCATAATAGTTGGACAAGACATGACTGCCGACGGCTCTATGCTCGTTGCACGTTCGGAAGATTGGGACGCAATGGAAGCAAAGAACTATGAAATCTACGAAGATACAAAAGAAGGCGCAACCGAATATGTTGCAAAGGACAGTCCGTTCCGCTGTGAACTGCCTGCCGAAGCACTTGGTTACAGTGCCTTAGCTCCTTATTGCCTTCCTAACCATTGGGGTAGTGCTGGTTTCAACACTGCCGGTGTAGGCATGAGCGCAACAGAAAGTATTTTCAGTAGCGACGAAGTTTTAAAGTACGACCCATTGGTTGAAACGGGAATTGCCGAAAATGCAGTATTCAATGTGGTACTTCCATACGTTCGCACAGCTCGTGAGGGTGTTGAACGCTTAGGTATGCTCATCGAAAAGCATGGCATTGCCGAAGGTTTTGGCATTGGTTTTGTCGATAATAAAGAGATTTGGTATTTGGAAACTGCTTGCGGTCATCGCTGGTTGGCTTGCAAAATGCCTAAAGACCAATATTTCGTTACAGGTAATCAGAGCCGTTTCCGCAAGTACGACCCTACGGATAAGGAAAACTATATGGCATCGGCTGACCTTTTAGAGTTTGCTGAAAAGAACGGATTATACGACCCAAAGAAGGGCGAATTTGATTTCCACGAAGCATACGCACGTGATATTAAACTCGACACAACTTACAATTACCCACGTGTTTGGGGTTTGCAAGGAATGTTCTCGCCAAGTATTCAGAACGATGTAACAAAGAATACGTTCCCTGTTTACGCACAGGCTGAACAAAAAATTAGTATCAGCGATATGCGCAAGGCGTTCCGTTTCCACTACGATAACACCGACCACGACCCATATTTGCACAACAATCCAAAGGAAGTTTATCGTCCTGTGTCAATCTTCCGTACCACACAAACCCATATTTTGCAAGTGCGTCCAGAGCTTCCACAAGCAATTGGCTGTGTAAATTATGTGGCAATGGGTATGGCAGACTTAGGACTTTTCCTCCCATTATATCAAGGCATTACCTCTTATCCTGAGGCTTACACAAAGGGTACTAACGTGTCAAGCGTTGATTCAGCTTACTGGAAGTTCCGCAAGGTGATGACTTTAGGTATGGTAAACTACAACAAATATGCTCCAATGATTAAGGAAGCCTATTTAAAATTTGAGGAAGAAACTGACCAACGCCAACGCGAAATGGAAGAAGAGTATTTGCGTATCTACAAAACACAGCCATTGCGTGCAAAGGATATGTTGCAAGAATTTTCTGATAAGATTCTCATTAAAGGAATCGAATTGGCTGACCATTTGCAAGAAGAACTCTTCACTCAACTCACAAAGGATATTCAAGCCGAATACCTTTTTCATGGTGCGTAAGTAAAACCGACATAAAAAAAAGAGAGTATGCTATCAAAAATGGCATACTCTCTTTCGTTTTAAACTATTAAGGTGGGTTCTAAAAATTACCACCTCAAGAAATAGCTCAACTTACCACAAATAGGTTGGTTATTGGACACAAGTTCCCTTACCCATAGGGAATGGGGAAGATAAAATTCAGCAAAGAGTTTGAAGCTATTCTTCAATACTCTGTTAATAATCACATAATTGTTTGAAAATGAGCGAGTTGATTAACAATAGTTCGTTAAAATTTGAGTATATGGTTGGCAGCCATATACTCAAATTTTAACGAACTATTGATAGAGGGAAGATAGCTTTTATTTTTCAGCAAAGAAAAACGGGTATACGTATATCTATCAGATTGTTTATTTTATATCTTCTTTGTCTCCGCATATGCCATTCTCGTATTTCCACATAGAGTCACATACATTTGCCAGACACACCCAATAAAACAGACTCACGGTACAACAAGAAAAAACACACACTCATCCGAAAGGGGGAAGGAACTGAGCCTGTTATTGGCCACTACAAGGCAGACTATCGGTTAGGGAGAAATTCTACAAGAATCTCTTCGGAGACTCCATCAATGTCATGCTTGCAGCTACCACATTTAACTTCAAAAGAGCCATGAGGCTCTTTTGTGCATATTGAAAGAGTGATTATATGGTGTCGTGGAAGACGAGAGTTAAATTCTCAACACCAATTCATCTGGCAGGTTTATATGAAAATGCTATGTCGCCTTTTTGAGGGTCGACTAATTAGTCATAGTATCAAAGAACTCTTTGGCTGGAAGTAAAAAAGCTGCGTACCCATTATCTCAAGAACTATTGGTTTCAATGAACTCATTTTATTTACTGCTAAAGCTGTTTAGACTTGGTGAGTTTTCTACGAACAATTGTACAGAAGATAAGACTATCGCTTGTTTTTACATTTGCAACAGACTACTATCTGTTTTATAAGATAGAAATTGCTAATGGATAGAATTCTGGCTTAATAAGATAAGGCATGAATTCGGCAAATAACATGGTTGCAGGGAGTTCACGCCCTTGTATTTTAAAATGACTATAACCTTTGTCTAAATACAAATTTAGGTCTTGAGGAAAAATATAGTTTGTTCCAAGCAAATATTTCTTTGTATAACCATGCTGCGAGGATGGTATTTCCTTTCCTCGCTTTATCAGTGGACAATTAGCATAAAACGGCTCTGATTCATCACAGTAGTCATCATTATCATATTCTAACTGTCTTTTTGCAGAGAAATTTTGATGCAAGACTCTCACACCACATTTACTCGGGCATATAGAGTTTATGAGAATTTCCACTCTATTTCTATCTTTTTCTTGAATGTCTTCAAGGAAATCTATATTATAATTATAATCATAATCCAAGCATATATACTTGTAAGCATGACTAAATTCCTTTAATTGTGCATCATTATTACGGAGACGCTTTGTTGTAGAGCTTATAAAAGATACAGAAGGATATTCTTTTCTTATATATTCTTCTAATAATGGGGAGTTAACAACAACTTCTGGTGATAAATCTTGAAAGATTTGCAAGACTAAATTGCTATACCTATCATGTAGATCATACTCATTAAGTAACGGATTTGTGAAGATGAAACGTAATTGGATTCCCAATTCAGAATAAGAATCATGTATTTTAATCAACTGTTGCTTATCATAATAAGTATCTGCCAACGTGCGTCCGCCATTCCAAATACAGGTTGGTGAGCCAAAGACACTGTCAATTGTTACATTATCCTTAAGAATCCACGGCCAATCCTTAGTTTTTTTTAGAAAATTGTAGATAAAAGTGTAAGATTCAAATGCACCTCCAAGGAAAAAGTGCGCTTCTTTCGTATATCCCTCCAGATTCCAGTCTATTCCTTTCTTTTCCATGTTTGTACTTGTTTTGGAATTAAACAGAGCAATGTTATAGTAAAGGCATACAATTATCAACCGACATTGCCTGCGAGTATAAATTTTTCAACGAGTTTAAATGCTGAATCAATATCAGCCCTTGAACACATCTCATATGGAGTATGCATGTATCTGCATGGTATTGAAACGATTGCGGTTTTAATCCCTTCTCCGCAAAGCTGTATAATATTGGCGTCTGTCCCTGTAGCGTAAGGACTAACTTCTATTTGATAAGAAATTTTATGCTTATCCGCAAGGTGTTTTAACTTTTTATACAGTGCCGGATAAGAATTAGGTCCCTTTGCTAGCACACAACCTTCGCCCAATTTTATGTCACCATCACTTATAGCATTCATAGTAGGATAGTCGGTAGCATGTGTAACATCTATACAGATGCAGATGTCGGGCTTTATTGAATTGGCGGCAACTACAGCTCCTCTCATTCCTATCTCTTCATGATTCGATGCAACAAAATAAATATCCCATGGAACTGTTATTTTATTAAAATGCTCCGCTAACTTTCGTAAAACGAATAAGCCTACCCTGTCGTCTATATACGCCCCAGTGATATAGTCGTTAGGCATATATTCAAGTTCGGAACTAAAGTATGCATAGTCACCAATCTCTACCATCCTCAAAGCTTCTGACTTACTTTTAGCACCAATGTCAATCCATAGATTGTTAAAGGAAACTTTATTATTTTGTTCCCCCTCTAAAAGATGGACAGGCTTCTTACCGATAATTCCAATAATATTATTTCCGCTATGCTTAATCATGACACTTCTTGCAGGAAGGATTGAAGGATCAATATACCCAGCCGGTTTAACAAATAGAAACCCATTCTCATCTATATGAGTTATCATTAGACTTACTACGTCTCTATGTGCAATTAGCATAAGTTTCTTGCCATTGCCAAACTGGTGACCAATGACATTCTCTATCGAATCAAAATAAACTTCATTTACAAAGCATTTGATTTCTTCAGAGAAACTGTGATAAGTTTGGAAACACATTGTTCAAGTTATTTTTAATCTTAAAATAGTACTGGTGTAATAAAAACAGCCAGTTATTAAATATCATCAGAAAGAGATGGTTCTTTGACATATTGATTATGAAATGGAAGAGATCCTCGCTTAATCATAAGCTCTTTCAGGTCAACTTTTTCAAGTGCTGAAATTCTTATAGCAGTCACCTCTGTCATTGAATACGTGCTTTTATGCTCATCCTATATCTTAGTAGATACTATTTTATGGTGTGCTGTTAGGCACATACAGATATCTCTAAAGGAGTCGCAGCAAGTAATCTGTCCGAATAATAAATGTAACAGACGATTATGGATGTTTAATTCTCTTGAATGTCTATTTCCTTTATATTTCGTGACGAGTTTATCAAACTAGTTACGAGGAACAAAGTCTATGACTTGGGAAAAGATATACATTACGGCATTCATAATCTTGCAGTTTAAAGCTGCAAAATTTCTCTTACCATTTAAAACCAAAAAAATCAAAGATCGCTATAACTAAATATTAGCTTAATATAAATTTAGTTGCTATTTTCTTGCACCATCAGTAATCTTAAAACACAAGAATCTATAGTTAACAAAAGGCACAGGAAAGGAACTTTCCGTTCCCTGTGCCGTCGTTTTACATCAGACCTTATTAACCACGGTACATAATACCACACGTAGTCTCATAATACTTAGGACATCCGCTGACAGTCATGGCCTTTGATGCGGCCTTAATTCCAAGTTCTACTTTCATAATAGATAGAATTGAAGATTATAGGTATACTTAATAGGAGATACCATTTACCCTTTATTTCGATAATGACGTTGTAATCTTACCTTTTCTAAAGGTAATGCTTGCAACTTCTGTATAAGTTGCTCCCTTGTCAAAGGTACACATTCTTTCATTAATTCATGTGCAAGATAAAATCTACACTTGGCCGTATAACAGTTTGATTCTGCAGGTTTACGAAAGTCCCCATGTTCAGAATAATTAAGTCCTGCACACAGATTACAGTAATCACAGTAATCATGTTTACCACATTCTGTAAAGTCCGCTACAATTGCACTTCTCCATTCCTTTAGAACTGCACTACCTGTGAGGATTTCTTCTACAGACTGCTTTGTCAGATTACCATAAACTTGTGTAAAAGCAGTACATCCGCGCAAATCACCATTCGGCGACATGCAAAAGCCTGTTCCACCTGCACCACAGCTGCATAAGGATAAATCACGTTTCTGACCACCAAAATTCGGCGCTTCGGGACCGACATACAAAGCTAAATTGTCATCACGCAATACAACTTTTAGTTGGTCTTCCGCCAATCTTAACAGCTTTGCACAAATATCACCATCATTTGACTCTGATATATTTATTTCATACTGTGGAACTGCACCATATTTCTTAGCAAGATCTGCAACCATGTAATACGTATGGAGATTAGGTTGCATGATACAACACTTCAAATTCATAGGAACAGCATACTCACTAAGCGCCTTAACAACTTTTATGGATTTCTCCCATGATCCAGGAATTCTTGTAATTGCATCATGATCTTCTGCTTTTCCACTATATATACTAACACCTACCAATCGAGGAAAATAGCTAGCTAGACGCTTTACATCATTTACTATTCTCTGGCCATTAGTATAGATATCTACAGCAATTCCTTTATTATAAAGATAATCAAGAAATTCCCAAGTAAGTCCCTTTGAGAAGGGATCACCTCCGCTAAGACAAACCTTGACCAGTCCATGGTTATACATGTCATCAACAATATCCTTATAATTCTCCAAAGTTAATTCTGTCAAATCGGCTCTATGACTTACCTCTGTGTTATTTCGTGTTGCGCCTGGGTTATAGCAATGAATACACATCTCACTGCAACGATATGTAAGTTCAAACATGCAAGAGCATATCGTACAACCATCATCTACCGCAGCAAAATAAGATTGTTCAGCACTGGTTGTTGCATATGGCAACTTCTCCTGTACCGTTTTTTCGATTTCCTGAGTTTGTTTGCAGTTATATTCACTTTGTCTTCTTCTATAATCAGCAATGATATCTTCTGAAGGAAAGATTGATGACACTAAGCCTAACTGCTCCAACTGACAAAAAAAAGGTCGAAGACTATCCATACTAATATTAAGCTCTTCAGAAATTTTATCCATTTCAAAAGAGCCATTTTTTTCAGCTTCAAGTACCTTACCGATTACTTGAGCAGAAAAATCTTCGAAATAATAACTGATCCCAGATATTAAATTATAGTAGAGAGCAACTCTATACGTCGCATTATATCTTCCGCATGTCCAAACCGGTCTATACATAATTACCTTTTTAAAGAATTTATGTGCTATATATGTTCCCATTTATACAGATTCTATACAAATCTGAAGAGACCTTGATGTTTACTCAGATAATAAATACAATTTCGACAAATGCACTGGTTGCATACATACTAAATCGAATTTGCCAAATATCCCTTACCACAGCACATGCATGTATTCTAAATAGTTTAAAACTACATCCTTATACTCCCTTATAAGGAAAGATTAAGTAACATGTTTGGTATATACGAAAAAAGCGTGGGAGTATTACAATCACCCGTCCCACGCTAAGAGGCCTTCGCATTGCCCATCACTGTTGAACGAGCAACGCAAAAGCCCACGCCGATATGTAAACCAACCCATTGGTAAACCTTACAGTAAAGGTTTACCTTAGACTAGACGATTACACATCCATGGACATCTATTGTTGCCTCATTCTCGACAGTGATAGAAAGTTGCGAAGTTTCTTAGCGTCAAGAACAAAGCGTCAAGTAAACGCCTTAATCATATATAATCTTCAAAGCTAAAACACCCCTCATGGGCATTCCTTTCCCACCCTTGGACTTTTGTTATCGTTAATAACAGTCTCCAAGGCTTCGAGTTTTGATTCTCATGTGCAAAGATATATTTTTTTTTGAGATAAATCAAGAAATTGAGAGAAAAATTTTGCATCTACCTTATTTCCGCAAACAATTTCCTTGTTTGTTTCAAAACTTGTTTGCGTCTCATTTGACCTTACGAGAAAGGTCGATTTGTCATTTTTTGCTCAACTTACCACAAATAGGTTGGTTATTGGACACAAGTTCCCTTACCGCGCATAGGAAGCGAGTTTGAATGGATAGGACAAAGAGGATGCCAATTTAGAGTGATAAAGAAGACAGGATACCGCATCTTTTTAGAGCTTATCGGACAGCTCAAATAACAAGAAAAAGGGAGCAACGACGCTCCCTTTTTTAGTAGTACTTTTCATAAAAAGCCTTGAACGGCTCGACCGCGAGGGCTTGAGAATAGGCGGTCTTCGCAAAGCGATTAAAGAGCAACGCCTTCAGCGAGATGAGGACACCATCGTCCTCCCGGAACTCGTCAAGACCCACAGCTCCATAATCAGCAACCATCTCATCGAAAGGACGATATTCGGGAACTTCCATAGCACGGAGCGAGTCAGCGACCCAGACCTCCTCATAGAACCAAAGCATCGCCTTGTTCTGGTCTTTACCCTCGAAAGGGTTCTCGGCTTCGCCACGAAAATAGCGGCAGAATTTTAAGAGTTCATTTTTTTTCATTTTTTATAGCGATTTTAAATTCAACAATAACATCGAGCATATCGTTCGGGAGGGATACCTCCACGAGCATCGGCAAGCGAGCCGACAATAGCACCGAGGGTGTCCGAGTCACCATAGGCGATGGCACGACGCAGAGCATCCTCGAAAGAGGAAGCCTCCGCGCAAATTTTGAAAGCGAGAGGCACACAGCCCTGACACGATTCATCGAAGACACCGGGAGCAGGAACACGCTCCGCGTAATCATCTCCATAGGCACGACGCACGAGTTGGGCAAGCTCGCCACTGAGGAAAGAGGGACGGTTCATGGTTCGGAGGAGGAAGATGCCGCAAGCTACCACCGACGCACCGACAAGACCATCCGGGTGGTTGTAGGTCGGCAGGGCGGTCGCAAGAGCCTCACGGAGAACGATATCGTAATCGCTGAACGCCCATGCCACAGGAGAGACGCGCATAGCTGCGCCATTCCCCCACGAGTCATAGGGCTGATGGTCGGGCGACGAGAGCCACCGGGAGAACGAGCCTCCATACGACCCCATAGGATGAGGATAGCGGCGACACCAATCGAGCAGGGAGTCACGGTAGGGAACGCCATGAAGAATGGCATCCGCCACCGCGACGGTGCAGATGGTGTCGTCGGTGAAGCTGCACTCCGGGGATAACAGCTCAAAGTTCCGGGCTTTGACATTGGCGAATTCGAAGCGAGAGCCAACGATATCGCCGATAATTGCTCCAAGCATAGGCTAATTTGTTAATTTTTGCAAAATTACGTAATTTATTCGAGAACACCTCCAAAAAGGGCGAGATTTCGCCGCTGTGCCACTTTCGGGCGCGAGACGACCAAACACATAGGGAACTTGTGTCCAATAACCAACCTATTTGTGGTAAGTTGAGCAAAAGATGATAAATCGATCTTTCTCGTAGGGTTAAATGAAACGCAAGCAAGTTTTGAAACAAACAAGGAAATTGTTTGCGGAAATAAGGATTTAAAACAATTCTTTTACATATCACATTACAATTTCTTAACAAATTTTGCTTATATATTCACTTTCCTTTCATTTTGTTTTTCTTTGCTTAAAAGTACATTTCAATACGAAATTAGGGCAGAAAGTATTTCTTTATGCAGGTCAATTGATGCTATGGGCTAAAACGATATTCTCATCATAATAGCATATAGGCTGTTTTAACCATAAAAAGTGCCTGTTTTGAACTCCAAAACAGGCACTTTTGCTTTTTAAGGCGTATGCTAAAAATTTTATTTTCGCTTAAAGTGTGATACTAACACCAGCATACCATGTTGCACCATAGACAGGGGCATACATGAAAGCAGCGTCGTCGCCATGCTTTTCGTCTTGAACGTAACTGAAGATGTTTTTACCACCAGCATAGATGTTGAACGCACCGATGCGCTTTGATACACGAGCATTCCACAAAGTGAAAGTATCGGTCTTCTTAATCTTTGATGTTTTAGGCGCATCTTCAGAGTTATAGTCGATATACATTCTTCCTTGCAAAGAGCTTGTAATAGAGAATGACCATGTACCAGGAGTATATTCGAGGCTCAAATCGCCTGTCATAGCAGGGAAACGAGAGATATACTTGCTGTCTTTAGCGTATGCCAAACGTCCTGGAGCTTCTTTGCATTCGTCAGATTCAGCATCTGACCATTCTGCACGTTCGTGTTTGAATTTACCTTCATTGATAGTCCAGTTCAAACCTGTCTTGAAATTTTTAAATGGATTCCACTTTGCACTCAATTCAATACCTTGAACGTATGCATCATCAACATTTTCCCATTGGTAAGTGTAACCAAACTTCTTTACTTCTTCTGTTGCAGGAGCAAATTGTATTTTGTCTTGCAAGTCAGTACGGAAGATATTAGCACTGAGTTGTACGTTCTTACCATAGTAGTCGGCAGAAAGATTGTAGCTAATAGAGCGTTCGCCTTTAAGATTTGACGACTTCCAAACACGTGGAGAACCTGAACAGAGGTGCAAATCTTCAGAGAAACCGTATGGAGCACGGAAACCTGTACCAAAGTTAGCACGGAGTACAAAAGCAGGACTTATAGCATACTTGATAGCCAAACGAGGGTTGAACGATGTTTTGTTGAACTTAGTTTTTGGGAAAGCAACGTCAGAAACCTTTACGCTTGTGTCATACTCTTCGCCAGAGCGGTGAGAATCTACACGCAAACCTGGCACTACTGTAAGATTTGGCAATATGTTCCATTCGTCTTGTAAGAAGAAACCAACCTCGTTAGCGTGCTTCTTACCGATAGAAGTGTAAGGAACACCGAAGTAAGGGTTAGCTTTTTCTTCTTCAGCAGAGATGATGTAAAGACCAGTTTCACGCAAACGTGTGAAATAACCTTGTACACCAGCCAACAAAGTGTGGTTGCCGAGGATAGAAGTGAAAGTAAGCGAAGGAGTAAATGTATTTTCCTTTGCAATGTAAGGGCGCATCATTTCTACGTCAGGACTAACTCCGTCAGGGTTAGCAGCATCTTTTGTAGCTTCCTGATAATTAGAAAGGAAGGTATCGTTGGTTGCGTTACGCTTGTGGTGAACGTATGCCATGGCAAGATTCAATTCTGAACGTGAACCAATAGGCAGTGTATAAGCCAAATCAGTACTCAAACGATTGGTGCGAATATTCTCAGTTCCAGCAGAAAAAGGGTTTAAATAAAGATTGTCTTTCATATTTCCACCATAACGCAACTCGTCTAAAGCCTTTGCACGAATAACGAGTTTATCGTTTTTAGTAAACGGATTGTAGAAATAAATACTTGCGCCTACATTATTCATCAAACTGTAAACACGGTCTGAAACCTGGTCTTTATTTTTAACTTCCTTACGAGTTAATCCGTCTTGAGTTTGGTCAATAGCATCGTCTTCAGTGCGTTGAGCGGTTACTAACAAACCAACATTCTTATAGCGCATAGAACCTGAACCCTTGTAACTCTTGTGTCCGAAGTTACCCATTTGTATATCTGCATTAACAGAAGGCTCGAAAGTAGGTTCCTTAGAGATAATGTTGATGGCACCAGCCACCGCACTACTACCATAAAGCGCAGAGCCTGCACCCTTTACAATTTCCAATCGGTCTATATCGTTTGTACCCATTTGTTGCAAACCATAGACACCAGCAAGTCCAGAATAAACTGGTTCGCCATCGAGCAACACCTGTGTGTGTTCAGCACCCAAACCTTGCATACGCACCATAGAGAAGTTGCAGAATTGGCATTGTTGCTCAACACGAATACCAGGCACACCTTCTAAAGCGTCATAAAGGTTTTGTGCATTTTTACGATTCAATGATTGTGATGTAAGAACCTCTGTACGAATTGGCACATTCTTTACAAAATGCTCTGTTCGTGTACCCGTTACAACCACTTGGCTCAACTCTAAAACATCTTTTTCGAGCTTGAAATAAACCGCAGTACCTTTTCCTTGTACCATTTCCACTTCGATTTCTTGCTCTTGAAAACCATCAAGATTAGCAACAACAATTTGCTTTCCTAATGGCAAATCAGACATTTTAAAGTGTCCACTTGCATCACATTTTGTTTTTAGGGTAGTTCCTTTTACGCTAATCATAGCGTAAGGAAGGTGTTCCCCTGTTTCTTTGGCTTTAACATCGCCAAAAAGCATAGCATCAGTGCCTTGTGCAAACGAGAGAACACTACAAAGCATATAAAAAAATAGAATAAAAGTCCGTTTCATATAATTAATAAATTTAAACGGCGCAAAGATATTTATATAATAGATAAAAAGTAGGGATTTCCCCCTTCTATGTAGGTTTTAACCCTTGTGAGAATAAAATATTAGTCTTACTTTTGCACTATAACATTGAATTAAGAACAATTTAAAATATAAAAGTCATGAAACGTCAGTATATATTATTCGTGAGTGCCATTGCAACATTGATGAGCCTCACTTCTTGCGACACATTACTCGCCCTCGATGGTGGTTCAGTAGGCACAGTTTATTCTACTGGTGGAGCCGTTTACGATGCTGGCTACGGTGTGGGTTACGGTGCTAATCGTGGGTATGCAAGTTTAAATTACGAGCAAGCTCGCCAGCAAGCCTTGTTCCTTTCCGATAAAATGGCTTACGAATTGGGGCTAAACGAATTGCAATACGAAGCAATCTACGAGATTAACCTCGATTATTTATTAAATATGCGCGGAGAAAGCTCTTTATATGGCGATTTATGGGCGTTAAGAAACACAGACCTCTTCTATGTTTTGAGTCCGCAACAATACAATTATTTTGTAAACATGGACTACTTCTACCGCCCTGTTTATTGGTACAACGATGCTTACGTATTTAGCATTTATAGTCGTTACGACAACCCTCGCTATTACTATCGCAGCCGTCCAAGCGTTTACAGCTCATATCGTGGTGGACACAGCCGTTACGGAAATAGCTATTATGCAGGACGTTTTGGCAGACGCGACGGCAGTCCTGTTGTCATCAATCGTGGCAATTTCGCAAATGACAATTCTCGTTACAGTGCGCCAGCCAATACAAGCCGATACAACAGCAACACTTCTTCGTTTGGAAACCAACAACGCAGAAACGGTGGAACATACGGACAAGGTAGCCTAAATAGCCAACAAAGTCGATTTGGAACGCAAAGACGTAATGATAATTCAAATAGAAATAGTACCTTTGGGGTTGGAAATCGTAAACCAAATAAAAACAATAGCCAATTTGGAAACGACAAACGCAATTGGAATAACTCTACTTTTGAAAGAGGAAACTTTAACAAAAGCAATACAAATAATAGTTCGTTCGGAGGCAACCGCAGTTCGTTTGGAGGCAACCGCAGTTCGTTTGGGGGCAGCAACCGCAGTTCTTTCGGCTCAGGTAGTTCTAATTCAAAGGCACAACCCAATGCAGCACCAAACAGTAAGTCTAATTCTGGTGGTTCGTTCGGAGGACATAGATAAAAGAAAACATATATGCGCATAACAACTATAAGCCGCTTTAAAGTGGTAGCAGCAATGGTTAGAGGGTTCTTTCAAGGCTTTATAAACGGACAAATCGATGCAAAACAACCTGGAAGAACAGACCTAAAACCAGTAGAATATAAACAAATAATAGCCGACAACTACGAAACGTTGTCGGCTTGTTTTGTGTCTGTCATGTTTCCAATATTGATTCGACTAAACTATGATAACCTCGAAGATGTTGCAGCAGACATGAAGAAACGTAAATTTAGCAATGCAACATCGCCAAAGCTTTTGCTTCGTTATGCTTGTGGGGCAAAAGCAATATACGATGCAGTCATCAAAGAATATCAAACACAAATGACAGCGTTGCTAATAGGCAGATTGCAACCCATGAAAACATTCTTCGAAACCTACGAAAAAGGTACAGAAGAACTTGAAGTTATAAGCGTTCCGCTGGCTATAAGGTCAATGGTGCGCACGCAAATGATGGCTTATAGCACAAGTTTGCAAGCTGCTAACCCTGAAATCAAAACCCTTCATCAAGCAACTGTCTTTAAATTAATGTTGCAAGGTATGGTTACATTGCTTCACGATGAACCCATTTCGTTAGAAGGCGACAACCTTGAAATGATTTTCCGCCGTGTTTCACTCAACTCTGATAACTTTGAAACCCTCATGAACGAAATGAATCAAGCCTACGAAGACTTGATTTAAACGTGTTGGAAGGCTAAAAACAAACGTAAGGCTGCAATCTTTCAATTACTTCGGGAGGGAAATCTTTCAACAAACGAAGTTGAGAAAGGTTAGTTAGCTTACCCTTCAAGCGGCGATAATCAACAATTTGGCGTGCCATATAAAAGTTAATGTAAGGGTGACGACGCAGTTGTTGAACAGAAAGCGTATTCAAATTTAATCGTTTCGTGTGGATATTACGCACTTCAAAGAATGGTAATGATTTCAAAGGGAAGTCCTCTATTTCTTTCAATTGCCCTACATTCACATATCCACCAAGGCGTTCACCATAACTAACAATAGCTTTTGCCCAACCAGAGCCTATGCCAGGAACCTTTTTCAGCATGGTTGTATCAGCCGAAGCAAGGTTAATATGTTCGCCTAACTTTATCTTTATAGGATAACGAATCGTATCTCGGTCATACTTTTTATAAGGTTTGTAGGCATCGTTCTGCTTGTATGCCTCATAAGCCTCATGTAATTTACGCTGTTCTTCCTGTCGTTCTTGCTCATAACCTCGTATGGTTGCCATGGTGAAAGCGGGTTGATAATCGTCGCCAATGGTGATATAAGGTTCTAAAAGTCGATACTGTTTTCGTGTCAAACCATAGACTCTTGCAAATGATTGAGGCGAACGGAACACGCCTCCTTTGGCTCTGTACTTATAAATGTTACGAATTTGGTAAGGAGCAAGTCCCAAACGTTGCAACTGAATGCTGTCTGCTGTGTTCGGGTCAAAGGGAAACAATTCAATTTTCTGACCGTCTTCTAATATGAAACTACGAGCCTCAGGCACATTATAACGCATCTTTCCAGTTTGATTACCTACAAAAGCTGTGCTATCGGCAGCGGTTAAAATAGTAGTTCCATGCTTATTGCCAATCAAAAAAATTGCTATTGTAGCCAATATGCCCAAAGAAAGCAAAAAGATGATTACTTTTCTATCAGACTTTTGCAAATAAAAAAAATCTCGAATATTCATACGATAATATCGTTAATATTTGATTATTTTCTCCAAAATGATACGTTTTTACAAAATATTTATTATATTTGTGGATACAAAGGAGAATTATTATGAAGAAAACTTATGACTTTTTAAGAAAGTATCCATTCAGTTTAGCGTCTGTAATCGCTATTCTCGTAGTATCATTTATCAACATTCCTGACACTCCATTGAATGGAATTAATTTAATAGACAAGTGGACGCACATTGCGCTTTACTTTGTTCTTGGACTGATTATAGCCCATGAATATTTTCATGGCTCTAATCATACTGACACGAAAGGCATGTTTTTGCGCGTTTGGTTATTGCCCGTTATTTATGGAGGAGTAATGGAAATCATGCAACTCCTATTCACCAATGGGCGAAGAAATGGTGAAATTCTCGATTTCGTAGCCGACATTGTTGGCAGTAGCTTGGCTTTGATTATCGGTATTCTATTGGCAAAGTATCTTTCCAAAGAAGATAAGGGTGCTGGCGCATCTGCCTATTGTAGAAACGCGCATCGCCAGTAACCTCCATACCTATAAAATTTGGTTTCACAAAGGCTTCGTTAGGGTTTGAAAGTTCTACTTCAGCCATAACCAAGCCTTCGTTTTCTCCATGAAATTCGTCTACTTCAAACGTGTGATTTCCGCTTTTTATTAAGTAACGATGCTTGTCTATTACGCCTTTTTCGCATAGTAAAAGCAAGTTTTTCGCCTCTTCCAAGGTAATTTGCTTTTCAAATTCATAACGCGACAAACCTCCATCGCGCGACGGACCTTTGATTGTGAGATACGCTTGATGGTCTCTTACACGAACACGAACGGTATTTGTGGCAGCAAAATAACCTTGTTGAATGTGGCTAACGCTGTATGCCTGCTGTTTCCAGTCTATGTTTTTATGAACTAAAAACTTTCTTTCAATTTCTAATCCGCTGCTCATTACGCAAAAATATACATTGCCCACGCCATGAGAATGAGAGCTAACACAACGAAAGAGATTACTATCCACTTAATCACTGACCTTGCTTGTTTCTCTTGTTTTGCCTCTTTTGCCTTTCTGTAGAGTTTACTTTTGTTGCTCATAGTCATATTTTTTATGTGGGAAGCACTGTGCCTCCTCGCAGGTTAATATTATATTAAGGTGGGATAGCAACTATCCCATTACTTTTTTCTATTCTTCTGACGGAAATTCCATGAGATAAGCCTTTATAAAGCCATCGATTTTTCCGTCCATAACCCCGTCAACATCGGAAGTTTGGTAGTTGGTTCGATGGTCTTTCACGCGTCTATCATCAAAGACATAGCTCCTTATTTGACTACCCCACTCTATTTTTTTCTTCGAAGCCTCAACCTTTGCTTGTGCTTCCATGCGTTTTTTCATAGCACGGTCGTACAATTGCGACTTCAAAAGTTGCATTGCCTTTGCTCGGTTCTTAGGTTGGTCGCGCGTTTCGGTATTCTCGATAAGGATTTCTTCCTCTTCGCCCGTGTCAGGGTCTTGGTACATGTAGCGCAAACGCACACCCGATTCTACTTTATTTACGTTCTGTCCGCCTGCTCCACCCGAGCGGAAAGTATCCCAACTAACGCGTGCTGGGTCTACAAACACTTCGATGGTATCGTCAATAAGCGGAGAAACGAAGACACTGGCAAAGCTTGTCATGCGCTTTCCTTGTGCATTGAACGGACTTACACGCACCAAACGGTGAACGCCATTCTCGCTTTTCAAGAATCCGAAAGCATATTCGCCTCCTTCAAACTTCATGGTTACACTTTTAATACCAGCTTCATCGCCCTCTTGAATATCTGCTATGGTAACCTTATACCCATGTTGTTCGCCATAACGCATATACATTCGCATGAGCATTGATGCCCAATCTTGGCTTTCAGTACCTCCCGCTCCAGAATTTATCTTCATGACACATTCCATAGGGTCTTCCTCTTGGCGGAGCATATTCATGAGTTCTAAGCTTTCAATGTCGGTAATTACCTTTGCGTAAGCAGTATCAACATCTTCTTCCGTAACCAATTCGTCTTTATAAAAGTCGAAAGCCAATTGCAATTCATCGGCTTGTGTTTTTACGTTTTCGTAGCCTTTGATCCATTTTTCAATGCCCTTAACTTTCTTCATTTGCTCTTGCGCCCTTTCGGCATCTTCCCAAAAGTCAGGTGCTTGTGTTCGAAGTTGCTCTTCTTCGAACTCAATTTTCTTTTTATCTATATTGAGATAGTGGTTTAATGCGTCTACACGCGCCACTACATCTTTCAATTGTTCAGCTGTAATCACTTCTTTTTTATTTCAATAGAATTGTTTTTCTTCAAAATATGCTTACTTTATTCTTCGTACATTTTGTCAATGAGTTCCTTGTAGTTTTTATTTACCACTGGACGGCGTAATTTCAATGTGTTTGTAAGTTCCCCACTCTCTGCCGAGAATGCGTGTGGTAAGAGTGTAATTCGCTTGATTTGCTCATAAGGAGCTAACAATTGTTGCAAAGTATCGATGCGTTCTTTCATCATTTTTATTACTTGACGATTATTACAGAGCGATTCTTTGCTATCATATTCAATATTATAGTCCTTCGCCCAGTTTTCAAGAACACGGAACTCTGGTACAATGAGTGCCGAAACATATTTGCGCTGGTCGGCAATGACAGCCACCGAATCGATAAATTTATCTACCAACAGCATTCCTTCTATCATTTGAGGAGCAATATACTTACCATTCGATGTTTTGAAAAGGTCTTTGATGCGCTCCTTTAAGTAGAGTTCACCATCTTTTATATACCCAGAATCGCCCGTACGGAAATATCCTTCTTCGTCGAATGCTTGGGCATTGATGTGGTCGCGATGATAATATCCAGGTGTAATGGTTGGACCTTTCAACAAAATTTCATCGTTTTCACCAATTTTTACTTGTATGCCTTCAATTGGAAAACCGATAGAACCTATTGTAAATCCCTTTCCTTTTATATCGCAACTTACGGTTGCTAAGCTCTCTGTCAAGCCATAACCAACAAGAATATCAAGCCCAATGCTATGAACAAACTCCTCCACTTCTGGCGAAACGTATGCGCCTGCGGTTGGGAAAAGGTTAGGATTAATGAGTCCAAGCTGCTTTCTTACAAGGCTCAAAATGGTTTTATTGATAACCTTGTATTCTATTTGCAAATTCAAAGGAGGGCGCTTTCCACGTCCAATATAGACTACATTGTGCTTTCTTCCAACCTCTAATGCGTGCTGAAAGAGTTTTCGTTGAACAGCACTTGCACTATTCATCTTTTCTTTTACTGCAATGTAAACCTTTTCCCAGAAGCGTGGCACAGCTGCCATACAGGTAGGATTGGTTTCTCGCATACTGTCTTGAATTTCTTTGGGATAGGTGTTGATAATAAGTTCGCCTCCATTTCCTAAAACCAAATACGAGAATGCTTTCTCAAAAACATGCGCAAATGGCAAGAAACACATAGACCTATCTTTTTCATTAACAGGCACTCGTCTACTATTTGCGGTCATTGCAGCGTTATACATGCCGTGTGTTAGAATAACGCCTTTGCTCTCTCCCGTTGTTCCACTTGTATAGAGAATGTTGCAAATATCCTCATCGTTTGCCTCAGCATAGCGTGTTTCTACTTCCGATTGGCGTGGTTCGCCTTCTCCCAACTTGATGAAATCTTCAAAGAAGATAGCATTAGGGTCTTGCTGACTAATGCGCACACTTGAATCATAAATAATAATACGTTCAAGCGATGGGCAAAGTGAAAAAATTCTGCGTGCTTTGTCGTATTGCTCCTGCTCGCCCACAAAAATATATCGTACATTCGCATCTTGAATGACGTATTGTATCTGCTGTTCAGAGCTATTTGCGTAGATAGGTATCGTAACGACACGAACCCCATATGCCCCAAAGTCGGTGTATAAATATTGTATGCAGTTCTGCGAGAATACCGCAATATTTTCTTGTGGCTTTAAGCCAAAATTGAGCAAAGCGTTTGAAACCTGCTTTACACGCATAGAGAATTGATTCCAAGAAACCGATTTCCATTTCAAATTTCCGAAATTTCGGAAAGTCAAAGCTGGTTTTGTGCCGTACTTTTTTGCTTGCTCGTGAATGAGAATTGAAAAATGATATTCTGCCTGCATAGATATATTTCTTTTGTAAGGGACAGATATTACCCTTTGTTATCAATGCAAAAATAGCAAATTATCGTCAATTAAGGAAATTATTTGGTGTTTTTTTAGGCTGACAAGGCTAAATGAGGAACTCTGGAATTACTTATAACTCTATAATTCCCTTACACGCTTGGTTTTCTTACCTTTTCTTTCTCACAAGGGTGAGTCCGTCGCGCAGTGGTAAAATGACAGTTTCCACTCGTTCGTCATGGGCAATAAAGTCGTTAAATGCCTTAATTCCTTGTGTCTGTCGGTCATGATTGTAGTTTGCATCTGTTACATGCCCGTCCCAGAGTGTATTATCGGCAAGAATAAACCCACCAGGACGCATTATTTTCAGCACCATTTCGTAAGTTTCAAGATACGTTCTTTTGTCGCCATCAATGAATGCCATATCAAATTCTACCCCCAATTTCGGTGCTTCCACGTTAGCATCGCCAATGCGAAATTCTATTTTTTGAGCCACTGCCGAGCCTTCTACCCACGGACGAGTAAAGTCTTCCATTTCATCGTTTATCTCAAACGTGTACAACTTGCCGTCTTCGGGTAATCCTTCGGCAATACAAATAGCCGAATAACCACTGAATGTTCCCACTTCCAACACGTTTTTAGGCTGCACCATTTGCACCAACATTTTCAATAGTCTGCCTTGCAAATGCCCACTTGCCATGCGTCCGTGTACCGTGTGAATATTGGTTGCACGATAAAGGCGGTACAAATAGTCGCCTTCGGGTTCGATATGGTCGAGAATATATCGGTCTAACGCTTCGTTTTCTGTCATTTTTTTGTCTTTAAAGCCTCAACAGCCAATCTGTAACTTTCCATGCCGAAACCTTGAATCGTGCCTATGCACGCAGCCCCAATAAAAGAGCGACTGCGAAACTCCTCCCGATTGTCCACGTTGCTTATATGTACCTCAACCACAGGGGTTTTAATGGCACGAATACAATCTAAAAGAGCAATGCTATAATGGGTGTATGCGCCAGCATTCAGCACGATTCCATCATACGAAAAGCCCACTTCCTGCAATTTATCGACGAGTTCGCCTTCAATATTGCTCTGGAAATATTCTATTTCGATGTCGTTGTATTGTTTTTTGATGCGTTCCAAACACGCTTCCATGGTTTCGTTGCCATAAATTGTCGGTTCGCGTTTACCCAACAGATTTAAATTTGGACCATTGATAATGATTATTTTCATATTAAACAGAAATTACTTATCTTTGCAAAGATAGGCAGTAGGTATTAAAGACCCCACCTTGCCTTCACTGCAAAAATACGCAAAAAAAATGGAAAGTAACAAAGATTCGTCTTCAAATGTTCTTCGTAAGTATCAACGCTACCTAAAATTGGAGAAAGCATATTCTGCCAATACGCTTGATGCTTATATGCGTGATGTGGAAAAGTTGTTGAAATATCTTGCCAATGAAAAGATAAATCCTGAAGAAGCTAAGTTGGAAAATATTGAAAACTTTGCTGCTGCGGTAGGCGACCTTGGTATCGGTGCGCGTTCGTTGGCAAGAATATTGAGCGGAGTGCGCCAATTCTTTCGCTATCTTGTGTTAGAAGGTTACATTGAAGCCGACCCTACTGAACTTTTAGAATCGCCTAAGCAACCGCAACATTTGCCCGAAGTGCTTTCGACCGAGGAGGTTGATAGTTTGGAAAATGCCATCGATTTGAGTAAATGGGAAGGACACCGCAATAAAGCCATTATTGAAGTGTTGTTTTCGTGCGGATTGCGTGTTTCGGAACTCACAAACCTCAAGTTATCAAATCTTTATGCCGACGAACAATTCGTTCGTGTCATGGGTAAAGGTTCTAAGGAACGGCTCGTACCAATATCGCCTCGTGCCTTAAAAGAGCTTAACTTTTGGTTCATCGACCGCAACCAAATGAAGATAAAAGAGGGTGAAGAAGATTTTGTTTTCCTCAATCGACGAGGTGCGCACCTTACTCGCACCATGATTCTCATCATGATAAAGAAGTATGCGCAAGAAGCTGGAATCAAAAAGACCATTTCGCCCCACACGTTGCGCCATTCTTTTGCCACGGCTTTGTTGGAAGGTGGTGCCGATTTGCGTGCCATTCAAGCCATGTTGGGGCATGAAAGTATTGGGACAACCGAAATTTACACGCACATAGATACTTCCACTTTGCGACAAGAGATATTGGAACACCACCCACGGAATATTCATTATGCTGAAAATAAGTAGTTTACATATCTTTTAATCTTCTCGCAAACGAGCTTTACGGTAAGCATCCAATATTAGCCGCCTTTGTGTAACATTCTTGCTTTACTACCTTTGCCCGAAAAACTTATGTTTGTACTCAACGAAACAAATGTTTTTCGG
>QWBY01000553.1_pt1 | contig 25902 bp, 16 predicted proteins | sample 1972471 | NCBI WGS metagenome assembly QWBY01 (sample SAMN09866722, study PRJNA288562) | Human gut metagenome isolate term6_stool, whole genome shotgun sequencing... | reverse complement strand
TTGAGACAAGGTGACGTGAAACGAAAGGGCGCTGACCTTCTGGTCGCGCCCTTGAAGTTGAACGTCAGATTGTCCAAATGCGGCCCGCGCAGCGTCGGCTGGTCCGCCGTTCGGTAGAACGGCGGAACCTACACAGCCTGTGCCAGCTTCTCGGCTCGCTCGGCGGCGGCGAGGGCCTCGATGACGGTGCCGAGCTGGTCGCCCAGAAGCACGCCGTTGTAGGTGGAGTTGAAGCCGATGCGGTGATCGGTCACACGGTCCTGGGGCTGGTTGTAGGTACGGATCTTCTCGGAACGGTTGCCGTGGCCGATCTGGCTCTGACGCTCGGCACCGAGCTCGGCCTGCTGCTTCTCGAGCTCCATCTCGTACAGACGGGCGCGCAGCATCTGCATGCAGACCTCGCGGTTCTGAATCTGGGAGCGCTGCTCCTGCGACTGCACCACGGTGTTGGTGGGCAGGTGGGTAATGCGCACGGCGGAGTAGGTAGTGTTAACGCACTGACCGCCAGGGCCGGAAGCACAGTAGGTGTCGATGCGCAGATCGGACTGGTTAATCTGGACGTCGATCTCCTCGGCCTCGGGAAGCACGGCGACGGTAGCCGTGGAAGTCTGGATACGGCCCTGGGACTCGGTCTTGGGGACACGCTGGACGCGGTGCACGCCGGACTCGTACTTCATGACGGAGTAGACGCGGTCGCCCTCGACCTTGAACTCGATGGACTTAAAGCCGCCAGCCTCGCTGGGGCTGGAATCGAGCACCGTGGTCTTCCAACCACGCGACTCGCAGAAGCGCTGGTACATCTTGTACAGATCGCCGGCAAAGATGGCGGCCTCGTCGCCACCGGCGGCGGAGCGGATCTCGACGATGGTGTTCTTGTCGTCGTTGGGGTCGCTCGGGATGAGCATGTACTTGATGTCTTCCTCGAGCTGTGGGAGCTTTTCCTCGTTCTCGGAGATGTCCATCTGGAGCATCTCCTTCTCGTCCGCATCGCTGGTGTCGCGGAGCATCTCCTTGGCGGCCTCGATGTCATCGAGCGCGCCGATGTACTCGCGCGAGGCGGCGATGAGGTCGGACTGGTGTGCGTACTCCTTGTTGAGACGCGTGAACTCCTTGATGTCGGAGGCGACGGCCGGGTCGGAGAGCTTCTTCTCGAGCTCCTCGTAGGCCTTAATAATCTTTTCGAGCTTGTCGCGCATGGCGGGACTCCTTTATGTGCGTGAAGGTGAAAATCGGCAGAGTTGATGGGGCGCGCGGCGCCACTGCGGGGGTAAGCCCAGCTAGAACATGTCGATCTTCAGATACATGCGCATCCCTTCGCGTATGGGGTACATAGTTGCGGTCTAACCCATACATGATAGCGTGCGCAGGCATACCTGCATATAACCCGCACGGAATGTAACTCCTTCACCTGCGGTTTGCAGCTTTTCCGGGTGTATTTGGCCTAGATTTGCAGCTTTTCCGGGTCCAGATGGCTGCTTCGTGCAGCTTTTCCGGGCTTCTAGAGCGTGTGGAGCAGGGCGATGAGGAAGCGGATGCCTTGGAGGTAGGCGCGACGGGAACAGGACGCCGCTCATGCGCGAGCAGCTCGAGGACGGGCGCTACAGGAAGACCTGGAAGAAGATGATGGAGCCGGAGTACGAGTTCCATCCGGAGCCGGACGTGCAAACGGCGGGCTAACATAGCCTTTCACCGAAAAGGGCGGGTGGCCGCGCCCTGCGACCACCCGCCCTCAATCAAAGCCCTTCTCGGCCGCCGCAGTTACCGGTTCCGGCGCCGCAGAATCACGCCTGCGGCGATCAGCACCACCGCGCCGCCCGCGATGCCACCCAGGGCCATCGGCGACAAGCTGGTATCGCCCATGTTCGGCAGACCCGGCTTCTCCTCCTTCGACACCGGTGGGTTGGTGGGCGGCTCCGTCGGCGGGTTGACCGGCGGGGTGGTCGGCGGCGTGTACGTGTTCTTGAACACCGGCGCCACGTCACCGTCATAGGTTACCGTCGCCACCAGATGGCCCGCACCGTCGTCCGTCACCGTCACCGTTACCCGGTGCTCGGCCGCGTCGTACGTCACGTTCTTCTGACCGTCGTCCACCTCGGAGATGCTGTAGGCGTACGTCCCGGGCTTGTCGTACGAGATCGCCTCGAAGCCCACCGTGCCGTCCGCCGCGTTCTTGGCGGTCTGCAGCACCTTGCCGTCGGCATCCTTCAGCTGGAAGGAGAACTGCCCTTCCTTAAGGTCTTCGCCGCTCAGCACCTTGGAGGCCCCCAGCTTCACCTCAGTCGCGGCCGGCGCGTAGCTGTTGCTGAATGCCACCGCATCCGCAGCCTTGCCGCCCTTGCTGTAGGCAACCTGCGCCTCCAGCGCGTGCGTCTCCGCATTCTCCGTCACCGTCACCGTCGCGGTAAAGACCGTCGTGTCGTAGGTGACGCCGTTCGCCGTCGCCCCTGCCCGCTCGGACACGGTGTAGACGTACGTCCCCACCTTGTCCAGCTGCAGCGGCGCGAAGCCAAACGTGCCGTCGGCGCCGTTCTGCACCGTCTGCACCACGTTACCGTCGGCGTCCTTCAGGTCGAAGGAGAACTCACCCTCGGCCAAGTCGCGGCCGGTCAGAGCCTTCGTTCCGGTAATCGTCGCCGTCGTTGCCGTCGGCGTGTAGATGTTGGTGAAGGTCAGATCCGCGGCCGTCTTGTTCGCCGTCGCGGTCAGCTGGCCGCTGCCGTCGTCGGTCACGCTCACCGTCACATCCAACACCGCATCGCTGTAAGTGATGGTGCCATCTTGGCCCGCAACCTCCTTCACCTGGTACGTATGCGAACCAGTCGCAGTGTACGAGATGGCCTTGAAGGTAAACGCGATACCCGCGTTCGTGGTCCGGTCAATCTCCTGCCCGGTGGCCGCGTCAATCAGCGCGAACGTGAACTCGCCATCGGCGGGCGTCCGCATGGTGGCCGAATCGGTATTCTCAAGCACCTTGATGCCGGAGATCTGGTAGGAGGTCGCGCCCGGCTGGTAGCTGTTCGCAAACGTCATGGTGTTGGGGGTGACGCCGTTCTCGGTGCCCTTGCTCGGCTTCGCCGTGGAGCTCTCTACCGCCAGCTTGCCGTCGTTGTTGTCCTTCACCACGTAGGTCAGGGTGTACGTCTTGCCGGTGTAGGTCACGCCCGGCACGCCCGGCGCGTCCCCCGTCGGCTGCACCTCGCGGACCGTGTAGGTAAAGGTGCCCGCATGGTCGAAGGTCAGCTTGTCGAAGGCAACCTTGCCGTGCGCATCGTTCTTCTGGGTCTGGATCACCGAGCCGTCAGACCCCACCAGCTCGAAGGCGAAGTCTCCCGCCTTTAGCTGATAGCTGCCGTCGTGCACGTCAACGCTCTTGGTGAGGGCGATCGCGCCGGAGTCCGTCGCCTGTGCCTCGTAGGTGTTGGTGAAGCTGGGCTTCGTGACATTCGTGCCGTCGTAGGCGACGCTCGCCTGCAGCGTGCCGGCATTGTCAGCAACCGTCACCACGGCATGGTGCACCGCGGCGTCGTAGGTCACGTAGGCCAGATCACCCTTCCGCTCCACGATGGTGTACTCGTGCGTGCCCGGCTTCGCGTAGGAGAAGGCGTCGAAGTTAACACTTCCGTCCGCGCCGTTGGTCGCGGTCCGGACGGGCTTGGCCCCGGCAAGCTGCTCAGCCGTCAGGTTGCCCTCGTACACATCGAAGGTGAACTCGCCGCACTTGGGGACGATCGGCGTGTTGTCGTCCTTCTTCACATAGCTCTTCTGCGCACCGAGGGCCAGGCCGGTCGCGGCCGGCTGGTAGGTGTTGGTGAAGGTATCCGAGCCGGATGCGCTCGTCACGATCGCCTTCGCATTCAGTGCTCCGTTCCCGCCGTCCGTGACCGTCACCGTATAGGTGAGGGGATGGCTGTCATAGACCATGCCCGGCTCCGCGCCCGGCTGCTCCACGATGGTGTAGGTGAAGTCCTTGCTCGCGGCGCCGTCCAAGTCGGAGAGCTGGAACTCGCGCGTGAAGCTGACCTTGCCGTTTGCATCGTTCTTCGCGGTGTCGAGCACGTTGCCGGCAGCGTCCTTCAGGTCGAAGGTGAACTCGCCGTCCGCGGGCTTCGTCGTGTGGTCGAAGCCGTCCGCAACCTTGATGGTCTTGGTCGCCGTCAGGATTACGGAACCCTTTGCGTCGTAGGTGTTGTTGAAGGTGGGAGCCGTAGCGGCACCGTCATAGGTGACGGTCACCTTCGTCTTGTTGTTGTCGCCCTGGTTCTGCTCTACCTTGACGTGGACCTTGACTTTCTTGGCGTCGTAGGCCACGCCGTCGACGGTCTGGCCGGCTTTCTCCTCCTTGAGCGTGTAGTCGTACTCGCCCAGGTTCAGGTTCTTGACGGCCAGCTCGACCTTGCCGCCCCGGTCGTTGGTGCCCTTGGCGACCTCGTTGCCGGCCTGGTCGTACAGGCCGAAGGTGAACGCGTCGGCCGTCAGGTCCTTGCCCGTGAGGATCTTCGTCGCCTCGACGGTAACGTCTGTCGTCGGCTTCGAGTTGGTGAAGGTCGGAACGTCGGCCTCGCCGTCGTAGGTGGCGGTCGCCTTTAGCTCGCCCTTCTCATCGGAGACCTTGATGTGGACCTTCACGTCCTTCGTGTCGTACACGACGGTCGGGTCGTTGCCGGCAACCTCCTTGATGGTGTAGTCGTGATCGCCCGGCGTGTCGTAGCTGATTGCCTGGAAGGCGACCTTGCCGTCCTTGTCATTCTGGACGGTCTGGATCACGTTGCCATCCTTGTCGAGCAGCTGGAACGTGAAGTCGCCCCCTGCGAGCTCGCCACCCGTGAAGCGCTTCGTCGCCTTGAGCGTTACCGAGGTCTCCTTCGGGTGGTACGTGTTCGTGAAGGTCTTGTCTCCACTCGTTACCTGCGGTGTGGCCGTCAGCGAGCCGGTGCCATCGTCCGCGACCGTCACCTTGTAGATGAGCGCATGGGTGTCGTAGACCATGCCCGGCTCCGTGCCCGGCTTCTCCGCGATGGTGTAGGTGAAGTCCTTGCTCGCAGCGCCGCCCAGGTTGGAGAGCGTGAACTTGCGCGTGAACTTCACCGTGCCATCGGCCTTGTTCGTCGTGGTGCCGAGCACCTTGCCGTCGGCGTCCTTCAGCTCGAACGTGTATTCACCGCCCTTCAGCTTGGTGTCGTGCGTGAAGCCCGGCGCGACCGCAACGATCTTGGTCGCCGTCAGCTCCACGGATCCCTTTGCGGTGTAGGTGTTCGTGAAGGTGGGGGCATTGGCCTTGTCACCATCGTAGGTAACAGCGGCGTCCAGCTTGCCGGCATTGTCCATGACCTTCACCACGGCATGGTGCACCGTAGCGTCGTAGGTCACGTGGGACAGGTCGCCCTCCTGTTCCGCGACGGTGTATTTGTACTCGCCGGCCTTGGTGTAGTCGATGGCCGGGAAGGTGACGGTGCCGTCCTCGCTGTTCTTGGCGCTCCGGATGGGTTGCTTGCCCTTCAGCTGCTCAGCCGTCAGGTCGCCCTCGTACAGGTCGAAGGTGAACTCGCCGCCCTTGAGCGTGGCCGGCGTGTTGTCGGGCTTCACATAGGCCTTCTTCGCCGTGAGCGCCACCGAGGTCTCGGCGGGCTGGTACTTGTTAGTGAAGGTCGGGGCATCGTTCTTGCCGTCATAGGTGACGGTCGCCTTCGCCTTGTCGCCCTCCGCCTTCACCGAGACGTGAACCTTCACCGCCTTGGTGTCGTAGGTGATAGTCGGATCGGCACCGACGTTCTCCTCCTTGAGTTTGTAGTCGTACTCGCCGATGGTCAGACCGGTGAGGGCAAGATTGATCTTGCCCTCCTTGTCGTTCTGGACGATCTTGACGGGATTACCCGTGGACGTGTCGCCTTGGTACAGGCCGAAGGCGAACGCGCCGTCCGTCAGCGCCTTGCCCGCGAGAACTTTCGTGGCCTCGACGGTAACGTCCGTCGTCGGCTTCACGTTGGTGAAGGTCGGCACGGCCTTATCGCCGCCGTAGGTGACGGTCGCGTCCAGCGTGCCGTTCTTGTTATCGGTAACGCTGACCTTGACCTTCACTTTCTGACCGTCGTAGACGATGGTCTGGTCGTTACCGGTAACTTCCTTGATGGTGTACTCGTAGTCACCTGCCTCGGTGTAGTTGATGGGCTGGAAGGTAATGTTGCCCTTCTCGTCGTTCGTGACGGTCTCAATGGGCGTGCCTTCCGCCTTGTCACCCTTGTACAGAGCGAACGAGAAGTCGTTCCCCGCGAGCGCACCGCCCGTAAAGCGTTTCTTCGCCGCCAGGGTCACGGAACCCTTCGCAGCATAGCTGTTGGTAAAGGTGGCGAGGTTCACCTTGCCGTCCTTGACCTCAGCCTTGATGGGCTTGGCCTCAGCGTCACCATCCTTCTTCACCGTCACGCCCGTGACGGTCAGCTTGGCGTCCACGTCCTCCACCGTCACCGTGGCGGTGTAAGCGGAGGCGTCCATCGTCCAGCCGGCGTTCTGCACGCCGTCCGCTGCGGGATCATCATCAGCGTTGTGCACCTCGGTGAGCGTGAACGTGTACTCGCCCGCCTTGTTGAACGTCATATTCGAGAAGTCGACCGTCTGGCCCTTGTCCTTGATAATCTTGTCCTTCGTGGCCTTGGACTCCGCGTGCGCGTCGCCCGCCAGGTCGTCCGACACACCCAAGTCGCCGGCGGCGATCTTCTGCTGTGTCTCTTCCGTGGCGGTCAGCGTGAACGAGAACGCCTTCTCCGTGCTCTCAACACCGGAGATCTTCTTCGTCACCTGCGGGGTCAGCTCGTCGCTGGCGTCTGACTTGTAACTGTTCTTGAACGGGACGGTAGGCGTAGCGGGCTTCGCATTGCGACTCGAGACCGTCTTCACGTAGTTGGTCGTGGTATCGAGGCCCTTAATCGCCTCGGCCGTCAGCGCATCAACGTTGCCGCCCCCGCCAACAAGCGCCGTCACGCCCGGGCCCTTCGCGATGGTCGTCTCGGTGTAGAGCTGGCCTTTGTTGTCCGGATTCGGCTTCACCGCAATGAGCACGTAGGCGTCACCGGGGTACTCGGTGTCATACGTGTATCCACCAGCGTTGGCGCCATGCGCCTCAGACACCTTGTACACATACACCTTGTTGTAGCTCAGCTGCGTGAAGTTCATCTTCAGCTTGCCGGACATCGTGGCGGTCTGCGTATCGTCACCGTCATCCTTGCCCACGGTGTTCTTGAACGACTTATCGGTATCAGCCGGCTCCGGGGCCGTCGTACCGTTATACGTCATCGCCTCGATGGTGAACGGGAACATGCCATTCTTCAGCGGGGTACCAACCAGAGTCTTGGTCACATCGATGCCCGCGTAGGTACCAGAGGCCGCATAGATGTTGGTGAACGCGGCGGCGTCCGTCACCTGCCGGTCGGCATCCGTCGTCGCCTGCTTGTTGTCGTACGCAACCGACGCGGTCAGCTTACCGGTGTGCTTGCCGTTCTCGATATCGGTCACTGTGTACGTCACCGTGGACGTATGGCCGTCATACGCAATACCAGTCTTATCCGCGTCGGTCGGCTTCGTCTCGTTCACATTGAACGTATACGTGCCCGACTTGGTGAACACCAGGTCGCCCACACCGAAGGTTGCAGAACGCGTCGCGTCACCGGCGCCTGCGATCTCAACCTTAGTCGTCAGATCGCCGGTCTCATCGGAGTCGGTAGCCTTCCTCTGGGTAACGACCTTGTTTTTAACCGCATCCCTCGTCGCATCATCCGCTGGCGTCAGGGTGAAGTCGAACGCATCGCTCGTCTCCCACGCACGCCCAGCCAGCGTCTTCTGCACAGTAACCGGTGCCGACGTCGTCTGCGTCACCGTGTAGGTGTTCTTGAACGGGATATATCCACCCGTGTCCGTCAGCTGCGTGCCGTCGGCCTTCCAATACGTGGCCGTGGAGGACAGGCACTTACCCGTCCCAGACTCGTTATCAACCTGCTGGTTCTTCACCAGCACGTAGTACACCGTATCGTCGTAGCCTATGCCACTGGACGTCGATGTATCGGAATCCTTGACCTCGGTCACCTTGTACACGTAGGTGAGGTTCTCGCTCTCCATCGTATAGGTGATCTGCGGGAACGCAGCGATACCGTCGTCATCGTTCTTCGCCGTGGTCGTGGTGGACGTGCACCCCTTAGGCATGGGGACCTTGCTGGCACCGACGCTGTAGGAGGTGGCGAGCTTGCCGAAATCGATGGCTCCACTCGGCACGGCATCATTCTTCATCCCGCCGAGTGCCTCGAGCTGGAACGTGAACTTATCCTTCACAAGCGGATTTGCACCGGACTGGTCGGCATACGTCTTCTGCACGTTGAAGGAGATGGTCTCCTCATCGGTGTTATAGGCGTTCGTGATCTTGGCGATTTTGTCAGCGACCTCGATCGGGCTGTCCTCATGGCTCACGCCGTCGTCGGTGTAGGTCTGCTCCATCTTGACTGCCGGCTGCGACAGCGTGCCGTCGCCGCTATCCTTCACCGTCACCGTGACGCGGTAGGAAGCGCTTGAATACCCGAACCCGGGCAGCCAGCTAGCGTCGTTTTGAGACGGCGTGGCCTCGGCAATGAGATAGGTGTAGGTGCCGGGCTTGGCGTACTCAATATTGCCGAAGTCGAACTTGTCCCCGTTCTTGACGGTCTTCACAACCTGCTTCATACCACTCACGGGCGCATCCTTGGCACTGGCGGGCATCGGCGTTCCCTTGTCCGCGCGCAGGTAAATCTTGAAGCTATCGCCATCCTTCCAGTCACGGCCCCGGAGCACCTTCTGCGCCCAGAACGCATTGGTGAGCGTCACCGGCGGCTTTACGCTGTAGGTATTCGTGAATACCAGCTTGTTGGCTTCGGCCAACGTGCCGTTGGCGTTCTGCTTCGCAATCGTGCCGGAGATGCTGTCGTCCTCGCCGCTCAGGGCGTTGCCGCCCTGCTCGCGCTTGGTCAGCGTGAAGCCGGCCGGCATCTTGTCCGTATCGGTCAGCTCCTGCACCGCGTACTGGTCACCCTCGGCGAGACCGTACACGCGGATCGTCTGGTCGGCCGTGATGGTCTGCTCGCGGCCGTTCTCGAGGTCGAACATTTTGCCGACCTGCTTCTCGCTTGCGGTCCCCGCGTTCTCAAACACCGCGGCCTTGTACGTCTTCCCCGCCGTCGTGGGCACGGTGAACTTGAAGGTGAACTCCGCGTCCTTATTGCCCGTCAGGCCATCGGGCAGGGCAACCTTCTTCGTCACCTCGAGGCTCGCCTCGCGTTCGTTCGCCACGCGCACGCAGGTGGCACCTGTGAACAGGGCGTTCAAATTCATGTCGTCCAGATTGGCACGGGCGCCCTTCGCATTAGTGTCACCAGGCACGTCCTGCGTGATGCCCATACGTATCCAGCCCGTCTCGGTCTCCAAGCGATAAGGTTTGCCTTCCTCGGTGGGCCCATACTGGTAGACACGTCCGTTGGCGCCGTACTTGAGGTGCACCTCATCCTCGCCGCCCTTGGCGTCATTGTTCCAGGAAAGGTTGTCGTTGCCGTCGAGCGTCCCGTCGGACGTCTGGCGCTGGCCCTTGATCCACGTGAGCGTGTTGTCGATGTCGCCCTCTGCGCCAAACTGGCCCAGACTCTTCATGAGCGCGCCCGGGCCCACGAACGTCGAAACGCCGTCATCGTCCGTACCAGCATCGGCATGGACGCCGTAATCGTCCACAATCACCTTGGTGAGCGTATCGTTAAGCAGGAAGCCCTTGGGAGCCGAGACCTCCTTTAGGAAGTAAGTTCCATTCACGAGCGGCCTGTTACCGGCGCTTGTATTCGGGAATATGCCCGCACCTTCGAGCGGGACCGGGTTGCCGACCGACCCCGTCGTCAGGGTGTCGTAGGGGGTCTGCTCGCCCTTGAGCACGACCTTGCCGTTCGCGTCTGTTGTCACCTGTCTGGAGGTGTACAGGGCGAACTTCGCCCCGTCAACGGGCTTACCCTCGGTATCGGTCTTCTGCACGAACAGGCGGTTCTGGATGTTCGTGACGAGCAGGCGCGTGGCGAACTGCCGCTTGAAGTTCGTGCCGTCTGCGATGCCGTCGCTGTACACGTGGACGGTGTTCTCGGGCTTCGCGTTGGCGATGGAGCTCTCCGTTGTGTGGTAGATGGCCACCGTGTACTCGGCATCCTTGCGGGCATCACCGCTCAGCAGGTAGTAGTACTTGGAGATGTCACCGGGCAGATTTTGAATCTCTACCTGGTACTGGCCGCTCGTGTTGAGCGTGAAGGCGTGCAGGTCCTTCTTCGCCGCCTCGATAGCGCCGGCCTTGCTCGGCTTCTCGGCGAGGGTGTACCCCATTCCCGTCGATGGGTCGCCCGACACGGCGTACCAATTGTTCTGATTTTTGATATCTGCGTTTGCGCTTTTATCGCGCTTGAGCACCACAGCGAACAGTATGCCAGACTTCAGGTTGACGGTCTCGTCGGACTTCGTCAGGTCATCATCCGCCTTGTACACGTTCACCGGTGCGGTGATGGTCTCCTTCGCGCCGGCAAACGCACCAGTCTTCCACACGACGCTGTCCGCATCCATACCGCCGCGGTTGATGATGACGCCGCCCGCGCCGTTCTCAGCGCTCGCGGGCACGTACTCGAGCTGCATGCTGCCACCTGTCGCCGTGAGACTCGAGCGGTATCCCTCCGGCACGCGCGTCTCCTTCAGGAGGTAGTACTTGTTACCGTGATTCTTGTTGTAGAGATCGTCGAAGTTGATGACGCCGTTGTCATCGTCGTTCGTGAGCGTTAGGTGGCCGGCCTCGTCCGTGGTGCCGGAGCCGAGGAGCGCGTTCTTGTCATTGGTCGTATCTGTAAAGTTCTCGTCTGTTTTGTACAGCGCGAACTCGGCGCTCTGTACGAACTTGCCGTCCTGGTCGAACTTTATGATGTCGGACTCGGGCACCGTCACGAGGTTGAACTTGAGCTCCATGTTGGAGTCGGTGGCGCCGCGCTCCAGGTAGAAGAACTTGAGGGTGTGGTTGGTGTCGTCGGCGAAGGTGTTGCCTTCCCAGCTCGTGTCGCCGGCCTTGCCCGCCTCCTGGTACTTGCTCTTCAGCGTGCCGTTGTAATTGTCGTTTACCTTAATGTCGCCCGTATGAAAGTTGATGCTCAGACTCGCGCGGTTGTGAATACCGCCGATATCACCCACGAGGACATCATCGATGAACACCCAGACGTCATCATCGCCGGCGAACTCGAAGGTCATGTCATTATTATTGTTCGTCAGGCCGCCCTTGGGCTGCACGAATCGCGTGGACATTGAGAGACCGAAGTGGTGGTTGACGGGTTTGCCGCCGTTGTAGCGCGAATCACCGGTGTTGTCTGCCTTGATGCCGGTTTGGACGAGCTGGCCGTTTTCCTCTTTGAACACCTTGTCTGCCGCGTCGAACGGGAAGAACTGACCCTGGTGGGACGAATCGCCCACTTTGTCAATGCCCCAGGTGCCATAGATGTCGAAGGCATTCTTGTCAGCGTTGTAGGCTGCGTAGTTTTCGGAGCTGTCATAGACGTAGTAGCCGCCCTGAACCTTGAGGAGGCCCGTCACGCCAAAATGGGACGTCTTGCCGGTCTGGGCAGAGGAATCGAACAGGTAGCGGAGGGACTCGTCGCCCAAGGCTTCGGAAAGCTTCGGGTAGCCGTCTGAAAGCGTGTTGTTGACGATGCCGGGCCGCGGGCTCGTGCCGCCCGTCCATTGGTTGAGCGGCCCATCACCCTTGCCGTCGTTAAACTGGAACTTGTGGCCTGCGTTGACGCCGCCGCTGCCGGAAACCGACAGATGGTCATCGGGATTCACCCAGTAATCAAACAGGTTGATCGTCGTCCCCGAGGGCGAGGTCGTCGGAACCGTGTGGTCGGAGATCGCCGCCTCGGCACGAAGCGGCAGGAAGAAACTCGCCGTCAGCGCGACGGCGAGGGCCAGAACAATCGCATATGGCGAAACCGGGCGCAGCCCACGACGGCGGCCATAAGACATGACGGACCACCGCTCGCGCGGCCGATGTTCACCAGGAAGTTCCCTGCTTAGACACCCCCCCCCGGTAGCAATATTCACGAGTCGAGACGTCATCTCTCTGAGCTCCTGCATAATTTCCTCCCCAGTCACACGGCGACCTGCCCGGGCACTCCCCGGGGGGCCGAGGCAGTCTGGCACATGCCCGCAGTCGTTCAAGGAATACCAAGCCCGGCATATGTCTCTTAAGATATCTTAGTCTTTTTCTATGACAGTTTTTGTCTCATTACCGATGAAATCGGCTCAGTCCCTTTGTCACATTCTAGAGCGTGTGGAGCAGGGCGATGAGGAAGCGGATGCCTTGGAGGTAGGCGCGACGGGTGATGCGCTCGTTGGTGCCGTGGACACCGCGGTCACATTCGTCATCGTCGACCACAAAGGCGGAGAAGCGGATGCACTCGCGGCAAATGCGCTGGTAGTTGGCGGCATCGGTTGCGCCAATCACGGTCGAGGGCACGATGCTCATCGGCTCTTGGCCCACCGCAGACGATCCGTTTTCCTCCGTCGGCTTGGGATCACGGAAATAGCGGGCGGCGATGGCGCGGACGGCCTCGAGCCCCGGTCCACCGATGCGCGGGGACGGCGAGGGCTCGGAGCTGCCGGGGCCCAGCTCGACCTCGACTCGGCCGGCGAGCCCAGCGGTGGCAACGGCCTCGCGGCAGCAGGCCACGACATCGGCCACGCTCGTACCCTCGAGCATGCGGAAGTTGATATTGGCCCACATATCCTGCGGCATTACGTTGGCGCCGGTGCTGCCACCCTCGATCTGCGTGGGCGCGCAGGTGGTCGTCACCAGCGGATAGAGCTTTTTGCTGGCGAGGCAATCGCGGACAATGGCATCCCCGTTGGCGGCAATTTCATCGGCCGTGTAGAGCCCCAACTCGACGAGTTGAGCGGCAAGCAAGTCGGTCACGCGCGTCGGCCACTCGATATCGCAGATTGCGGTGATGGCACGGCTGAGCACCTCGAGCGATGTGCCGCCGTAGGGGTTGGACGAATGCCCGCCCTCACTCTTCGTCTTGAGTATGATATCGGCGTAACCCTTCTCCGCGAGGTCGGCATGCATAAGCCAGCCCTCGCCCGCGCCATACTCGGCAGCCGAAACAATACGGTAGTCACCCTCGTCGATCAGATATTCAAGTTCAACGCCACGCTTCTCGAGCACACGACCGATCGCCCCCGCGCCGTACTGCGTGGTTTCCTCGTCCTGGCCAAAGGCCAGCAGCAGCGTTCGTTCGTGTTGCCAGCCGTGCGCCAGCGCATACTCAACGGCCTCCAAGATGCCCGCAACCTGGTCTTTCATATCGATGGCGCCGCGACCCCAAATATAGGTGTCGTCCACGTGCCCGCTAAAGGGATCGTGCGTCCAGTCCGTCTCGGTGCCCGGCACCACGGGAACCACGTCCATGTGGCCCATGAGCATGACCGGCTTGAGGGCGGGGTCGGTGCCGGCAAGCGTCACGAGCAGCGAATGGTCGATGAGCTCGACCTCGCCCGTCGCAAACACGCGCGGCCAGCCCTGCTGCATATAGGCGCGCAGGTCGTCAAACGCCTGCCAGTCCACCGTCTGGGCATCCATGCTCGAAATCGTCGGAAACGACAGCACGCGGCCCAGGCGCTCGCACGCGCCGACCTCATCGATATCGGCAAAATCATCCTCGTGCGCAAAGAAGCGCCAAACCTCGGCCATGCCTTCCTCCAAAAATAACGTGGCAAAGAGGCGGTCCCTTTGCCACGTTCGCTTGCATTATTTGTCGTTGAGATAACGCGAGAGGAACTCGCGGGTGCGCTGGTGCTTGGGATTGCCGAAGAGCTCAGCCGGCGCGGCGTCCTCGAGCACCACGCCCTTGTCCATAAAGACCACGCGGTCGGACACCGTGCGGGCAAAAGCCATCTCGTGCGTGACGACGACCATGGTCATGCCGTCGGCGGCGAGCTTGCGCATGACCTCGAGCACCTCGCCCACGATCTCGGGGTCGAGCGCAGAGGTCGGCTCGTCGAACAGCATGATTTGCGGGTTCATGCACAGAGCGCGGGCGATGGCCACGCGCTGCTTTTGGCCGCCGGACAGGCGACCCACGGCGGCGTGTGCGAACTTTTCGAGTCCCACGCTTGCCAGATGCTCTAGCGCGACCTTTTCGGCCTCGGCCTTGCTCATCTTTTTGAGCGTGACGGGCGCGAGGGTACAGTTGTCGAGCACATCCATGTTGTTGAACAGGTTAAAGCCCTGGAACACCATGCCGATGTCCTCGCGGAGTTTATTGATGTTGCAGCGCTCGGCCGTGAGGTCCTGGCCGTGGAACCAGATATGGCCCGCGTCCGGGGTCTCGAGCAGGTTGAGGCAGCGCAAGAAGGTCGACTTGCCCGAGCCCGAGGCGCCGATGATGGTGACGACCTCGCCGGGATTGACAGCGAGGTCGATGCCCTTGAGTACCTCGAGCGAGCCGAAGCTCTTGCGCAGGCCCTCGACGCGGATGAGCGGCTCTTGGTTTTGCGCGGCGGCCGCAGCGCCGGTAGTGGCGGTATCTGCCATGATGATTCTCCTCGTCTTGAGCCTAGTTGGAGCTGGGCAGCGTGGCCGGGGCCTCGGCGCCGAGCTTTTTGCCAAAGGCCTCGAGCAGGCGGCTCGCCACGAGCGTCAGGATCAGGTAGACCACGAGTGCAACGCAGTAGACCTCCATCTGGCGGTAGTACACGCCGGCGACGGTGGTGGTGGCGTACATGAGGTCGAACACGCCGATGACCGAAAGCACCGACGAATCCTTGATATTGATGATGAGCTCGTTGGTGAGTGCGGGGATCGCGTTTTTAATGCCCTGGGGGAACACGACCTTGCGCATGGCCTGCCACTGCGACAGACCCAACGAACGCGCCGCCTCGGCCTGGCCGGCGTCGATGGACTCGATGCCGCCGCGCAGGACTTCCATCATGTATGCGGTGGAGTTGAGCGAAATGGTGACGAGGCCGGCAGTGAAGGTGCTCCAGATCTGGTTGGCCTGGGCGGTCTCGAAGCCCATGCTGCGCAGGACGGTAAAGCCCGCGTAATAGATGAGCAGACCCTGGACCATCATGGGCGTGCCGCGCACGATGGTGGAGTAAACGGTCGCAAAGCCGCGGCCGATGCTCTTAAAGAAACGCGTGAGATCGTTGTCCACACGGTCGAACGTCTGGATGCGCAGGAACACGAAAAGCAGCGCCAGGAAAAAGGCGATGACGGTGCCGAAGGTGGCAAGCGCGATGGTGATCTCGATACCGCGAATGAAGAAGTCACCGCTCTTGTAGGTCATGTAGACCAGGCTCGACAAAAAGTCGCTGGGGTTGGAATCCGAGACAATGCTCACCTGCACCAGGTCGATAAACGACATGACGCAGCGGTCCACGAAAAAGATCGCCGCGATGGCGACCACGACGTAGCTGCCCAGGCGTGCGCCACGACGGCAGCGCTCGGATGCGAACGGCGACTTTTCGCGATAGTCGTTCCAGTGCATGAGCTTGGTGACCAGCGCCGCCGCCGACACGACGAGCCAGGCCCAAAGGATTGCCCAGAGGCAGTCTTGGAACACGCCCGTAGGCGCCAAGAAACTCATCGGCGTGGGGTTGCGCTGGCTAAACGCCAGGCCGAGCGCCGCGATGACGCTCGTGCCCAGGTATACATAACGGTGGTCTGCCTTGATAAAGGAGGCCAGGCGATTGATGGTTTTCATGCTGCCTCCCTATGCCGGCTGACGGTCGAGGCACGCGTCCCACATTTGGTCGCGCTCCTCTTGGCTAATGCCCTTGAGTGTCTTGTCGATGAGCTTAAGCAGTTTGTCCGAGCCCTTGCGGCAGCCGACGTTTGCCGTGACCTCCTGCTTAAAGCCCTCGCCCTCGGCAAATCGAATCGGCACGATACCCGGGTTTTGGGCCATATAGCCCTTCTCGTTCTCGGTATTGTAGGTCACGGCGTCGCAGGTGCCCTGCAGCAGGTTCGAAAACACCGTGGGGACCGAATCGACCGGGTTCTTGTGGACAACGCCCGGGATCTCGTCGATGACGGTATCGAGCATGGTGTCCTTTTGGCCGAGGACCGTTGCGCCGCTAAAGTCGCTGAGCTTGGTCGCATTTTGGTAGGGCGAGCCCTCTTTTACGAACAGGCCAAAGTAGCCAATGAAGTACGGGTCGGAAAAGCCGACGGACTCCTCGCGCTCGGGCGTGGCGCTCATGCCGGCAATGATGAGGTCGATCTGGCCGTTGTTGAGCGAATCGATAAGACCCGAGAAGCCCTGCTTGACGGCGACGGGCTCGCCACCGAGGGCCTTGCAGACGATCTTGGCGATCTGCACGTCGTAACCATCGGCATAGGCGCCCTGCACGTTGTCGATGGGGATAGTGTACTTGCTGGCTTCGGAGACCTGCCAGTTGTACGGGGCGTAGGCCGCCTCCATGCCGATGCGGATCTTGTCCTTGCCGATCACGGAATCGGACAGGTCGTCGCGACCGCCGCCCGTCGTGGGCTGGGCCACTTCCAGCGTGGAGGGGCGCTGGCAACCGGCAAGTGCGCCGGCGACGACGGAAGCGCTCGCAGCAAACGCACTGCCTAAGAAGATACGACGGCTGCACACCGGCTGTGGATGCGCGTCGCGTTGATGGGGAGAATGCATAATCTGCCTTCCCTGTTGAATCGTATGCTGACGACTTAACAGGATATACGCCAGCAACTAGCAGCGCAGCACAAGCTCGAAAAATTAATAGACACGCGGTAGTCATTGGGGACGCCGATGTTTTGGCAATGCCGGCGAGCGACGTCCAGAGCGAACAAGTGGCATGAAAAAGGCAAGGCATGACCAGAAGGTCTATGCCTTGCCTTTTGAATGACAACTTGTCGCTCTGGACGACGCGCAGCATCGACCGAGCGGCGGAACCTCTAGAGCAAGGTAACGCTAAAACTGCGCTTGTCCGTCTCGCCCGGCGCCAGCGTGATCGTGTTGACCTTGTGCTCAAAAACGTCGTCCTCGGTGTCCATGGTGGTGTGACCGGTCCAGGGCTCGAGCGCCACAAACGGGGCGTCGTTGGCGGCAGACCACACGCCGATGTACTTAAAGCCCTCAAAGTCGATCTTGACGCCGTGGCCCGACTTGCGACCGCGCAGCGTGAGCGTGGAGCCCGGGGTATCGGTGAACATGATGGCATCGTTATCGAAGCTGCGGTGCGTAATGGGCAGCACGTCCGAGTTATCGGGAGCCTTGTAGCTACCCTCGAACGTCATAAGACCGTCGGGCGTGATGATGGGAGCCTCGTTAGTCCAAGCCTCGGTAAACGCCAGCTCGTAATCCTCGAACGCCTCGTCTTCGGCACCGGGGGCGGGCACGTTGAATGCAGGATGACCGCCCACCGAGAACGGCAGGGCCACGTCGCCGGTGTTGGTGACGGCAAAGGTCTGCGTGAGCGTGGCGTCGCCGGTCAGGGCATAGGTCATGTTGAGCTTAAAGTGGAACGGGAACGCCTTGAGCGACTCGGGCGTGTCAGTGATCTCGTACGTTACCGAGGAGCCGTCCTCCGAAACCTCGACCAACTTGTGCTCGACGATGCGAGCGAGTCCGTGGCGCGGCATCTCGCAGGTGCCGGCCGCAGATGTCGCCATGTTGTTGCGCAGCGATCCCACGATGGGGAACAGGATAGGCGCATGCTTGCCCCAAAAGGCCGGGTCGCCCTGCCACAGATACTCGTTGCCGTTGAGGGCAAGGCTCGTGAGCTGGGCGCCCATGGAATCGATGGCCGCGATGAGGCCGCCGCGCTTGATGGTAGTGACGGTGGACATGCTACTTCCTCCAATAGTAAACAACGGTGTCGAGGGCTATTGTCCCACTCTTGGCAGCGGGGTTGAGCGACAGGTGCAGTTATTGAGCAATAGCGTAAAGGTCAAACCCGCCCTGCGGCGTGCTATCGACCGTATCGGGCGCCTGTGAATTAAAACTCACCGGAACCATGCGCTTTGAGGCACGGTAACGCGTGCCGTCGGTGGCGACGGGCGGCTCATCGACCGTGAGCTCGTAGTCGCCGGGCTTGAGCTCGATGCCGTCACCTTCGGAATTGACGTATTGGTACTCGTCGATCGCTTGCCCCTTGAGCGTGCGACCCACGATATGGACGAGCATCTGGCTGTCGCCGCGCGCGGTGTCCCACGTCGCGCCGTCCTTGACCTCGACCGATACATGCACCGAGCGCGTGCGGCTGAGCGATTGCTCGACAGACATCTCGACCTTGGCGGCGTCTTGGCGCTGCTGCTCGACATGACCCCAGATGCTGCCGATCGCCGAGCAAGCGATGACGCCGGCCATAAAGGCGATGAGAATGGGGCCGAGCGGAGAGCGACGGCCCGCGTCTTCCTCGCGAGCCAGGTTGGGGCGATGGGTGGGGGCGGGCGCCTGGGCACCCTGCGCGGGCACGTCGAGTATGCTGAAGGATGCCGTGCTGCCGGGGTCGATGGTATGGCGCGGCTGTGGGGTCTTTGCCGGCGAGATCGACATATCAGCCGGCTCGCCGAGCGTGGCCGTGGCATCGGCCTTCGCCTCGTCGGCCTCGGCCTGGGCCCAAGCCTGTTCAAAGGTTAGGGGTTCGGCGGCATCGGAGGCGGCTTCAGGCTCGACACCGGCATCGTTGCCGGTCTCGTCCTCGTCGCTCGACACGTCACACGGCGCGGGCTCGTCCCACTCTTCGTCCGGAGCCTCGCCCTCGCTATACCACCATTCAAAGTTATCGATATCCATACGGGGCGCCCCCTTGGCCTCGCAAATAAACACTTGCTAGCCTTATACCCCCAGATGACACGGGAGCTCGCCGGCACAGACAGGAAAAGCGTCACAACATTCGACGCTTTTCCTCGTTTTCGAGATTTTCATCGAATGTTGTGATGGTTTGGGCAGCGATTACATGGCGAGGGCCGTGCGGATAGACGGATCGCTGAGGGCCTCGCGGAGCCAGGGGGCCAACTGCTCGGGATGACCTTGCAGATAGCCGTCGAGCTCGGAGAGGGCCACGCGGCGTACTTCCGATATTTCCTCTTGGTTGATGTGCAGCTCGCCCGGCTTAACACGGGCCAGGTAGACCTCGCACCATTCGCACTCACAGCGGCCGTCGCCGTGATCCTCGCGGTACACCACGTGCCCCAGATGCTTGAGCTCGTCCGGCTCGCGCATGATGCCGAGCTCTTCGTTGATGCGACGCGCCGTCGCGGCGGCGACGCCCTCCCCCGGGAGCGGATGGCCGGCGCAGCTATCGGCCAGCACCCCGCCCCACAGGCGCTTGAGCGGGCTGCGGCGACAGAGCAGCAGGCGCATGTTTTCGCCCTGGCCCTCGACCAGAAGCGTCAGGAATGCTTGGTGCAGGATACCCTCGCCGGTATGAGCTTTGATGCGATCGACGGGAGCGAGCGCTTTGCCCGTCGCGGCATCGACCGCCACGACCTCGGCACCCGCACCGCCCTCATCCCAGCCGGCGCGCAAGATGCGGGCCGCGGTTTCTTCGAGCGCGACGATGAGCTCCTTCGTGGTATTGAGCACGCGCTGCAAGTCGTCCTTGCTCGCCTGTTCAACATGAAAACCCATGCTTGCGGTTACCGGCACACCAAAGCGCGTAGCGAGCGCCGCCGCAATGTCGTGCGCCGGGATCTCGTCGCGATGGCACGGAACGGCAAGGATGCTCACAGTCGCCGTGCGTCCGGGCTCGGGACGCGGAATGGCCTGCGCCGTGGCGCCCAGGTGTGCGAACTCCGGCGAGCAGGCGTACACCGCCATGCCTCGCGGCGTCACCGTCAGCTGGGCCTCGAGCGTAAACTTGCCCTCGCCCACTGCAACCTTTGTCGTGTGCATACCCATGGGATCTCCTGTCGCCCGCGATGTACCTGAGACCATCTTCGCCTGTATTGCGACTATACAGGCAAGCGCAGACCGTGACAAAGGCGCTGCTTCTTGTCGTATTCTGCTAGAGTTGCAGAGACTGAATCTAGCTCATATAACGCAACATGGGAGCAACCGCCTTGACCACCGCAACCTCGTCCACAACAGCATCAACCGCTGCCGCGCTTTCCCCCGCGCGCACCAACCTCTGCCTAGCGCTGCTCGTGTTGTTAGGCTTTTCGCTCGGCTGCTCGGAGTTCGTGGTCATCGGCATCGAGAGCGACCTGGCGACGGAGCTCGGCATCTCACTTGCCACCGCAGGCCAACTCATCAGCGTGTTCGCGCTCGTCTACGCCATCGCAACGCCGGCGCTTGCGCTCAGCACGGGACGCTTCCGCCGTTACCAGTTACTCGTGTGCTACAGCATTGTCTTTGTACTCGGTAATCTTGTCATGGCGTTGGCGCCCAACTTCCAAGTGCTGTTTGCCTCGCGCATCATCTTGGGCTCCGTCTCGGGCGCACTGCTCGCCGTGGGCGTGACGTATATCCCCGAGCTGCTGTCCCCGCAGCAGACCTCACTCGCTATCTCGGTGGTGTACGGCGCATTCTCCGTGGCGATGGTCTTTGTGACCTCGATCGGCAAGTTTGTGGCCGACACGCTCGACTGGCACGTTGCCATGTACGGCACGCTGACCTTCGCCGTTCTGATCTGCGCCGCGCTCGTGGCGTTTATGCCGCGCGCCGGACAAACCGACGAGCCTGCCACCTTCCGCGAGCAGGCGGGGCTTCTGCGCGAGCCGAGCATCATCACCGGCATGCTCATCTTCTTGTTTGGCGTGGGCTCGGTCTATGTGTTCTACGGCTACGTGACGCCCTATCTGGAGTAGGTGCTGGGCATGGGCACCGTTCAGGCGAGCACCACCCTTATGGCCTACGGCGTGTTCTGCCTGATCTCGAACATCCTGGGCGGATGGATCGATGCGCGCTTTGGCATGAGGGCGCTGCTCGTGACGTTTGTGCTCCAGGCCGCGGCTCTGTTTGGGCTGTTTGCCGTTGGCGGCACCATGCCCCTCGCGCTTGTCTTTGTCTTTAGCCTGGCGATGCTCATGTACCTGTTTTCGGTCTCGTGCATCACGCACTTTATGGACGTGGCCCGCAGCCGCCATCCCAAATCGATGGTGCTCGCGAGTTCGGTGGAGCCCATGGCATTTAACGTTGGCATTTCGTTTGGCACCGCGGTGGGCGGCGCCGTGGTAAGCGGGATTGGCATTGCCTACGTGGGCGCGGTTGGCGCCGCATTCTCGCTCGTAGCCTGGATACTCACGCTAGTGACGATCAAGCTGGCACGCTGGGAGCGCAAGCGGGCAGCACAATCTTCGATGCAGGCATAGGGGTGGGATCGAGGCAGGCGCAAGTACAGCTCAGCGCGGCGGGCGTCCGATGAAAACCACACCATACGAGCAGTGTTTATCCGCCCGCAGGCTCCAGCGGTTCAATTTCGTGTACTTGAAATACACGTTTTTCCACGATTTCGTGTATTTCAAGTACACGAAATCGTACTAAACTATGTATTTGAAGTACATGAAATTGGAAAGGCAGCCCCATGCGCAGATCAATCGAATCCGTTATCGAATCATGGGCGACAAAGGACGCCTCGCGCCCCCTCCTCATCCGTGGCGCACGACGCGTGGGCAAAACGTACGCTGCCGAGGAAATCGGCAGACGAATCGCCGGCGATGCGTTTGTCAAACTCGACTTTCAGACCGATCTTGAGCTGATTGCCCCGCTGTTCGACTGCCCCACCGACGACGTTGACACCATCGTGGCACGAATCTCAGACTATAAACGCACCCCCATTCGCAAAGAAACCGCATTCATCCTGTTTGACGAGGTTCAGCTCTGTGAACGGGCGCTCAACTCGCTTCGCTTTTTCTCGGGTTCGGGCTGGCGCATATGCGCGACCGGCAGTCAGCTCGGCGTCGCCACGCGCAAGCGCAAGCTGCCTTTTCCCAGTGGCGTCCGCCAAGAGACCATGCATCCCATGTCGTTCGAGGAGTTTCTCTGGGCGCTCGGCGAGGAGCAGATGGCCGATGCCGTTCGTGCCCACGCCGACACGCTCGAGACCTACGCCGCACACCAAGCCGCGCTCAACCTGTTTCATCGATACCAAATCGTGGGCGGCATGCCCGCCGCCGTCAACGCATATCGCAAGACGCTTTCCATCGAAGACGCGCGCGTCGAGCAGCGCGAAATCGACGAGACCTACACCGCCGATATGACCGACCCCGAAAACGGGATCAGCGGCGTAGCAGCGCGCAAGGTCTGGCGCTCCATTCCATCCCAGCTGCTACGATCCTCAACCAAGAAATTCAAGTACTCCGAGGTCGAACGCGGAGGCCGACGCTCAAAGCTCATCGAGCCACTCGACTGGCTCGAGGGCGCCGGCATCATATCGGTCAACAACCTGACCGAAGGCATCGAACCTCCCCTCGTCCCCTTCGACGACGAAGACGGGAGCTTCTTTAAGGTCTATCTTCTCGATACGGGCCTCATGTTCTACAAACTCGGTATCAACCCGCGACTCTGGCTCGACCTCAAAGAGGATTCCGCCATTGCGCTGTCTTCCGACTTTCGAGGTGCCTTGGCGGAGAACTCGGTCATGCAGGCATTTTCGGGCAATGGTTTGCAGACGTATTACTGGATGCCACCGTCGTCTTGGAAGACGAACGGCGAGCTCGATTTTCTACTTCAGACCGACCGTATGGAGATCGTTCCCGTCGAGGTAAAATCCGCACGCAACGTGCGCGCGAGAACGCTCGGGTCGTTTATGGAAAAAGCCCGGTCGCCGTATGCCTACATATTGTCCGAGAACAATTTTGCCCGCAGCGAAACCGATGACGGACGCGAGCTGCGCCATCTCCCCTTGTACGCAGCGGGCTTTATCGGAGCAAACTGCCTCAAGGGCAGTCTGTAACCCCCGCGCGACCGCCCAGAAAGGAACCATCATATGCAGCACGTACTGTTTATTTGCCACGGGAATATCTGTCGCTCGACGATGGCTGAGTCGGTGTTTACCGAGCTCGTGCGCCGCGCTGGGCGCGAGTCGGAGTTTGTCATCGATTCCGCAGCGACCTCAACCGAGGAGATCGGCAACCCGCCGCATCGTGGCACGGTCGCCAAGCTGCGCGAGGTCGGGATTCCCGTCGTCGCACATCGCGCACGTCAGGTGCGTCGCGCGGAGTATGGCGACTGGGATCACATTGTCTATATGGATGCCGAGAACGCGCGTGACCTGCGTCGCATCTTTGGCGACGACCCCGACGGCAAAATTACGCGCCTGCTCGATTGGACCGAGCGCCCCGGCGACGTGGCCGATCCCTGGTACACCGGCAACTTCGACGCCACCTACCGCGACGTGCTCGCCGGTTGTACCGCTATGCTCGAGCAGCTGTAGGTAAGCGAGGTCGCGGGCCACGTCTTCGGCGCAAAATGAGCGTGGATAATCTCCCGCATACAAATTGAGTGTGGACAATCTCCCACTTTGAGCGCTCAAGTACGCTCTAAACGGGAGAAAATCCACGCTCGACTACTCGTCGACGATCTCGGCGAGCCAAATGTTCAGTGTATCGACTTCGGGGCAGCAGAACTTTGCCGTGCCGGGCTCGTTGCCAGGCACGGTTCCGCCATAGCGCAGGATATCGATATAGGGAAAGCCCACATGGCAGGCCATGGCGCACATCTTGCCGCGGTCTCGGTCGAAGTCAAAAACGTCGCCCGGCTTGTGACCATGGTGGCAGCGGCACGCACCCAGCTGGTCCACGCAGCTCACGCGGATGCGCGGACGCTTGCCCCGCGGCGCGCCGAGCGGCTTGTTCTCGCCCGCAGGCTTGGCGCCGCCCTCGCCAGCATTACTCATGGTCAATCACATCCAGGCAGGCCTCGATGGGAAGGCCAGCCGACTTGTCCTCTTGGTCGGCATTGCGCTCGATAAGCCCAGCCACCACGCGCATGGCATCGGACGTCGCGCGCTGCAGGCTCCAACCGGCCATAACGCGGCCGACGAGCACCGCCGAGAACGTGTCGCCCGTGCCCGGGAAATAGACCGGAATGAGCTCAAAGGGAATCGTGAAGTGCTCCCCCGCCACATGGTCGTAACCGATGACGACATTCGCACCGTCGACCACAGCGCTCGTAATGACCACCGACTTGGCGCCCAGGGCACGCACGGCATCCACAAGAGTGCGGCCCTCATCGGGCGTGATTTGCTCGGCAATGGGCGTATCGGTGAGCAGGCACGCCTCGGTGTAGTTTGGCACCGCATAGTCGGCGCACTCGAGCAGGCTGCGCATGAGACCGATCGTGGACTCGGGCACGCCGGCGTAGAGCTTGCCGTTGTCGCCCATGATGGGGTCGACGAACACCTTGGTACCCTTTTGCGCGCGACGGTGGCAGAAGTCCGAAATGATGCGCGTCTCTTCCTCGGTCACGATAAAGCCGGTAGAGATGGCGTCGAACTCAAAGCCGAGCTCCTCCCAGATGGCGAGGCTCTGGCGCACGTACTCGGTGGTGTCGTGGATGTAGAACTTGGGATAGTTGAGCGTATCGGACACAAGTGCCGTCGGCAGGTTGTGGATGCGGTAGCCCATGTGCGACAGCACCGGCAGCATGGCGGAAAGCGCGACCTTGCCGTAGCCGCACATATCGTTGATCAGCAGCAGCTGAGTGTTCTTCATGAGGGTCTCCCTTGGTTCGGGCACGGCGCAGCAGCGCCACAGTGCGACTAAGTGTAGCGCAGGGGACGTTGTGAGCGGAGTCGAGCAGCGCGAAGGGTAAATTGTTGCGGAAAGGTTACGGAAAATGATCCCTTTTCCTCCGTCCCCAAGGGATTGCATGCACCGAAACGGACCGTGGCGGAATCACAGGTTGAGGACGGACAGCGAAAACGTTCCTAAGCGAGCAAGGTGGCGTGAAAGAGGAGGGCATAGGCCTTGTGGCCATGCCCGACGATTGAACGCCAGATTGCCGCTTAGGAGCGTTTGCAGCGTCGAGCGGTTACGGCGTTTGGCAAAACGCCGTAACTTAATAAGTTTGGCACCTTGACATTGATTTCTCACACTCCTAAATTGGTTAGGCACAAAACAATTCCACTACCTAACTAAAGAAAGGAGCAACACTGATTCATGTGCGATGAACCTCTTAACCTTTGTTCGCACGGGCCCGGCGGCGACCCGTCACAGCCGGCGGATGTACCCGAAGCGGTCAGCGCCGAAGACAAACTCGCCAAGCGCATCCTGAGCGGCCTGGGTTTTTGCGGCCATTACATGCATTTTCACGGCGGCGGCATATCTGGCAAGGCGCCTATTGTCTGCCTACTCGCCAAGCAGCCGACCGGCGAGCTGTCCCAACAGGAGCTCGGCATGCACTTCGACCTCAAGCCAGGGTCCCTTTCCGAGATTCTGTCCAAGCTCGAACTGGGCGGTCTTATCGAGCGCAGTCGCAATCCCAAAGACCGTCGGCAGCTCACCATCCGCCTGACCGAAGCGGGATGGGAAAAGGCCCGTGTTGAGCAGGCAGCCCGCATTCGCTTTAGGGAACAGGCCTTTAGCGCCCTTACGCACGACGAGCGCGAACAGCTCGCCGAGATGCTCGAAAAAATCCGCGTAACCTGGGAGGAACTGGATGATTAAAACCCTCATGGGAAGCATCCGCGATTACAAGACGGTCACGATCGCCACGCCGCTGCTGGTGCTTGGCGAGGTGCTCTGCGAAATGATGGTCCCGTTTATCACCGCCGACATGATCGACGCCATCAAAGACGGTGCCACCGTCGCCCAGATGCTTCCCACCGCAGGCTTTTTGGTGCTCATCGCACTGACGTCGCTCGCTTTTGGTGCCGCTGCCGGCGTCACCTGCAGTCATGCGAGCTGCGGCTTCGCCAAGAACCTGCGTCACGACC
>QWBY01001033.1_pt1 | contig 26059 bp, 19 predicted proteins | sample 1972471 | NCBI WGS metagenome assembly QWBY01 (sample SAMN09866722, study PRJNA288562) | Human gut metagenome isolate term6_stool, whole genome shotgun sequencing... | reverse complement strand
CAGCGGTTTGACCGAACTGACATTGCCCAACAGCGTGAAGAGCATCGGAAGGTATGCTTTCCAAGGTTGCACAGGCTTGACTGAACTGACATTGCCCAACAGCGTGAAGAGCATTGGGGATGGTGCTTTCGCAGATTGCAGCGGCTTGACCGAGCTAACATTGCCGAACAGCGTGACGAGAATCGGGAATCATGCTTTCGGGGGTTGCAGTGGCTTGACCGAACTGACATTGCCGGACAGCGTGGCGTGCATCGGAGATTTTGCTTTCTCTTTATGCAGTGGCTTGACCGAACTTACATTGCCCAACAGTCTGACGGAAATCGGAAAATCTGCTTTCCGCGGTTGCAGTGGCTTGACCGAACTTACATTGCCCAACAGCGTGAAGAGCATCGGAAGGTATGCTTTCCAAGGTTGCAGCGGCTTGACTGAACTGACATTGCCCAACAGCGTGAAGAGCATTGGGGATGGTGCTTTCGCATATTGCAGCGGCTTGGCGAAGATTGCATCATTGGCTGGAATTCCGCCAATGTGTGGTCGCAAAGTGTTTGACGGAGTCAATAAAACTAACTGCGAGTTGATTGTCCCGGAAGGATCTGTTGCCGCCTATAAACAGGCGTATGGCTGGAACGGATTCAGCAACATAAGGGGCTTTTCGGAGTAGAGATCACTATGGCTGACAAGACACGGAAGATTGTGGTAGAATAGCCGCATCGCGCGTTGACATTGTTTCGTGGCGCATAGCTCGCGTATTCCGTCTTTTTTACGTTGAGCATATATAACCCAAAAGGACTGGCACGGGGTGTCAGTCCTTTTGTCTATAAAAGTATTGCCGCAGGGCAATAGTCGGAATTATTTCTTGCGTTTCTGCTGTTCGCGGAGCATCGCCTCCTGTCGTTTCTGGGCAGCCTCGAGGCGAGCCATGAATCCGCTCTTCTTGCGCGGTTTCTTGGCGTTTTCAGCCATCTTGGCGCGCACCTTGTCTTCCTTGATGATGAATCGGAAAGCGTATGTCTGAGCGATTGTGATGAGCAGAGAGATGAAGTAGTAGTAGCTCAAACCGGCTCCATAGTCGTTGAAGAACACGAGGAACATCACCGGCATCAGGTACATCATCCACTTCATTCCCGGCATCTGGTTGTTGCTCGGGTTTGCCTGCATGTTGAGGTAGGTGTAGATGATGTTCACACCCGTCATCAGCAAGCAGAAGAGACTCAGATGGTGTCCGAAAATCCAGTTGATGACAGGGATGTTTGCATCCCATTCGAGAATCATGTCGGGCGCCGACAGGTCGGAAGCCCAAAGGAACGACTCTCCGCGCAGCTCGATGCATGACGGCAGGAATGAGAACATAGCCACGTAGACCGGCATTTGCAGAATCAGCGGCAGACATCCGCTCATCGGGTTGGCACCCGCGCGGTTGTAAAGCTCCATCATCTTCTGCTGGCGCTTCATCGCGTTTTCGTTGCCAGGGTATTTATCGTTGATTTCCTTGATGTCGGGAGCGAGCACGCGCATCTTCGCCTGTGAAGAGAAGCTCTTATAGGTGAGCGGGAAGAGCACGAGTTTGATGAAGATTGTGAGCAGCAGGATGATGATTCCGTAGTTCAAGTTCATCGTTCCCAAGAAGTTGAAGATAGGGATGATGATGCAAGTGTTTATCCAGCGGAACATTGACCATCCAAGCGGAATCAGGCGAGTGAGTTCCAAATCCTCATCGGGCGAGATCTTGTCGTCAAACGACGAGAGCAGTTTGTACTCGTTCGGGCCGAGGAAGAAGTTGAACGCCGCCGGTTTCGGATTGTTCACGTTGTATTCAAGCGAGCTGTTGAACGACACGTCTTTGAGGAAGTCGTTGTGCTCCTCGCTGTTCTTGTCGATGACAGCGCTTTTCATAGGAGCTGCTCCGATGAAGTGCTGGTCGGCGATAAGCACGCAAGAGAAGAACTGGTATTTGAACGCCACCCATTTCAAATGGTTGTTGGTCTTATCCTCGTCGTTGCTTGTCTCGCTGAGGTTGCCCACGTTGTCGCCCGAGAATTTGTAGAACACACCGCTGTTGCGTTCCTCGAAAGTCTGACCTTTCTCGTGGCGCATCATCTTCTGGTTCCATTCAAAGTCCATTGTCGACACGTTGGAAGAGATAACGGCAGCCATGTTCTGCTGCACCACTTCCATACGCACGAGATAGCTGTTTTTAGGAAGCGTATATCGGATGCCGAAGTAAACGCCCTTTCCGAAGTCGAGTTTCATCAGCACCGTAGAGTCGTTTTCCTGCACCGGAGTGAAGTTGAACTCCTTGGTGTCGAAACGGTGTGTGTCGGTGTTGATGGCGAAGCCATAAGAGTTGTGCTTGCTGTCGAAAAGCACGCAGTTGCCATCTTTTCCATGTTGGAAAGCGTTGTATTTCTTCAGTGTAGCCTTCGCTATTTGACCGCCTTTCGAAGAGAGGTCGAGCGTCAGCAACTCGTTCTCAAGTTTTACGGTCTTGTTTCCACCGCCAACAAACTGCACGAAGTCGGAGTATTTAGCCACATTTTCGGCGGCGTCGCGCACCTTCTTCATCGCCGCGTTGTAGAGCAGACGGTTGTCGGCCGACGGAGCGTGCTGCAAATCAGAGAGAGCCACGGTCATATTGCCGTCCATCATAACCGAGCCGGTAAGGCTGTCGGAAGCGATGGTGAAACTCACATTGTCGTTTGTCAGCACCATCTTGTCGCCGTCCTGCTTGCCGTATTGGCGCACGATGGTCTTGATGCGGGCAAGCTCGTTGGCGTTGAGGCTGTCGGCAATGTCGGTTGTGGCCTGTTTTGCGTCAGCCTTTTCAGTCTTTTCGGTTGTCGGCTGGTTGCTTTGGTCGTCGCCCGAGTTGAGCATTGAGAATCCGAAGATTACCACACCCATCAGCAACAAGCCGAGAATCGTGTTTTTGTCCATTATTTTCTTCTGTTATTTATTTTATTTCTTTTGATTGTCGATGGCGGCTTTCACGAAGCTGAGGAACAGCGGGTTTGGAGAAAGCACCGTGCTGCTGTACTCAGGGTGATACTGTGTGCCGATATACCATTTCTTTTCTGGAATCTCAACGACTTCAACCAAGTGTGTGTCAGGGTTTTCGCCAACACATTTCATGCCGGCGTCCTCAAATTGCTTGCGGAATTCCTCGTTGAATTCAAAGCGGTGGCGATGACGCTCGCTGATGTGTGTTGAGCCGTAAGCCTCAGCCGCTTTCGAACCGGCTTTGAGCACGCAGTCGTATGCGCCCAGACGCATAGTGCCGCCCATGTTGGATATGCTCTTCTGTTCCTCCATAAGGTCGATGACGTTGTAAGGAGTCTGCGGGTTCATCTCGGTGCTGTTTGCATCCTTCAGTCCGAGCACGTTGCGAGCGTACTCAATCACCATGCACTGCATGCCCAGGCAGATGCCGAATGTAGGCTTGTCGTGCTCGCGGCACCATTTAAGCGCAGAGAATTTGCCTTCGATGCCACGCTGACCGAATCCCGGAGCCACAATCACGCCGTCCATGTCCTTGAGCAGCGACTCCACGTTGTCGTCGTTCACCTTCTCGGAGTGGATGCTCACGAGCTTGAGACGGCGGTTGTTGTAGGTGGCTGCTTGGAACAAAGCCTCGTTGATTGACTTGTATGCGTCCTGAAGCTCGACATATTTGCCCACAAGACCGATTGTGACAGTCTCTGTGGCATTGTTCATCTTGTCGAGGAAGTTTTTCCACTGACTCATGTCGGGCTCGCCCTCGTATGGAGTGTTGGTTTTTTTCAGGATAATCTCGTCGAGATGCTGGTCGTGCATGCCCATCGGCACCTCGTAGATGCTCGGCATGTCGATGGATTGGATGACAGCGTCGGGCGACACGTTGCAGAACAATGCCACCTTGCGGCGCATTGCTGTCGGGATTTCCTTTTCTGTGCGCAGGATAAGCACGTCGGGCTGGATGCCCACCTCCTGCAGTTGCTTTACAGAGTGTTGCGTAGGCTTCGTCTTCAACTCCTTTGCGGCGTTGAGAAACGGCACATATGTCAAGTGGATGCAGATGCAGTTAGAGCCAAGCTCCCATTTCAGCTGACGCATGCTCTCGAGGAACGGCAGCGACTCGATGTCGCCCACGGTGCCGCCGATTTCCGTGATTACGAAATCGTATTTGCCGGTGTTTCCGAGCAATTTCACGTTGCGTTTGATTTCATCGGTGATGTGAGGGATAATCTGCACCGTCTTGCCGAGATAGTCTCCGCGGCGCTCCTTGTCGATGACGCTTTGGTAGATACGTCCGGTGGTGATGTTGTTCGCGCGAGTAGTGTGGACGTTGGTGAAACGCTCATAGTGACCGAGGTCGAGGTCGGCCTCGTGGCCGTCGACAGTCACATAGCATTCGCCATGCTCGTAGGGGTTCAATGTACCCGGATCGATGTTGATATACGGGTCAAACTTTTGGATAGTCACTCTAAAACCGCGCGAAAGCAGCAATCGCGCCAATGAGGAAGAAATGATTCCTTTTCCAAGCGAAGAAACCACGCCTCCCGTTACGAAGATATATTTCGTTTCCACTCTGATTATTAATTTTTTTGCAAAGATAGTGCAAGGCGAGAGAAAAACAAAATCAAGCTTGCTTGAAATTTTGATTTTCCGAGCCGCAGCCTGTCTTATCCAAAGATAGTGCAAGGCGAGAGAAAAACAAAATCAAGCTTGCTTGAAATTTTGATTTTCCGAGCCGCAGCCTGCGTCGCGGGAGTGCCGTCGCTCTGCGACGATAGCCCGCCAACGTTGCCATTGTTTAATGTCGTAAAGTTCGACTTATTCCGCTTCTTTAACAACGTCTTTTTTACATTGAGCCGAGAAACCGAGCGAAAAAAGGAGATTTCTTCACTATCTTATGGAATAGATACGAGCAATATTTTGGAATAACGTCGCAAATTATGCGACAAAAATGGGCAAATTTTGTCGCATAACCAAGGGAAGTCATCTAAAAAATGCACTGTTTTGCTTGAAATTTTGATTTTCCGGCTTATGCCTTGTCCAAATCATCGTCGGCCACACGGATGCGGTTGTCGTATGTCAGCATGTCGGCGCGCTGGTAGCAATAGTCGGCTGACGCCAGCGACTGCGAAGGGTCGTAGTGGTTTGACCGGATGTCGAAGATGCCGCACATAAGGTCGTAGAGCAAGTCGTTGGTGAAATATCGGTCGCGGTTGTCGGCGAGAGCCTTCGCCACGGCGGGATGGCGGTCGATGTAACTGTCGGACAGGTAGGTCCATAGCGGGATGCGCACCATCTTGAATCCGAGGAAGCGCGGCGACCGTCGCATGTCGGGGATGCCTCCGTGGTCGGAGCAGTAGACCATCGCTTCGAGGTTGAGGCGTTGGCTCGCTTTTTCAAAGGCTTTCTGCAATACGCTGTCAGTGAAGTGGATGGAGTTGCGGTAGCATTCCACATCGCCCAAGTCGGTGCGCAGTCCGTTGGCTTTTGCGTAAGATTCCGGATAGCGGTTCTCATAGTTGAAATGGCTGCCTATCAGGTGCAGCACAACGAAATTGTCGACCGTGGGGTCAATCGTGTCGAGAAAGTCGATGAGTGAAGAGTCGTATTGCGCCTCGACCGAACAAAGAGTCCACTCGGCGCGGTCGGAGGTTGAAGCCACGAGAGTTGCCGACGTGTCGTTCTTTCCGATATGCCCCTGATTGCTGAACCAGCTTGTGCGGTAGCCTGCCTTGCGCGCGATGTCGATAACCGACACAGAGTCGGAAAACTCACGGTTGTTGTATTGGCTGCGTTCGGTCAAAGCCCGTTCCAGCGCCGGGACGGTCTGCATGGCGCATGAGTATGCGTTGCGGAAAAACGAGAAATGACGCCTGTCGCGGCTCATAGCCGTTTCCCATGGGGTTGTTTCCCACGGCTGGTCGGGTTCGAACGCGCTCATATAGTCGCGGCATGCCGACTCGCCGATCACCAGCAGCACGGTGTGTGGCTTTCCGCCTTCGGCATTGCGCGTCACCGAGAGGTCGCTCAGGCGTTGCTCCATACCGGTGCGGTATCGGCGCGAGCCACGGAAGTAGTCGCGCACGTCGATATACAGATTGACCACACCGGTGCGCACAAACAGTCCGTGGCGCGGTTTCCAGATGTAGATGGAGAAATAGGCGAAGACCGCAGCGGTGATGGCATAGAGCCACCATGTGGTGTCGGCAGGCGATGCCGTCTGCCAGTTGGCTGCCACAAGAGCGACAGTCAAGCCAATAAATCCGGCTACTACAACCACAACTTTCACAATGCCGAGCGACCGCACATATTCGACCGTTTCCGATGCGTATGTGTCGAGCATAGGAATCATTCCTGCATCGTCGATGCATGTGCGGTAAACGGAATAGTAGCCGATATGAGCCAGCGGAATTATCAGAATTGCCGCTTCGGCAAGTCCTGTGACGATGCCTGCTGCCGCTGGCGACAATGCTGCTGTGATGCCTTGCAGAGCCGACAGCCATCCGAAAATATAGATACCGAAAGCGATGTCCATGTGGTTGTCGTAGTCGGGCGACGTCTGCCGGTTGGTTTTGTCGTACAAGACGTTGTAGGTGACAATCCACAGCGTGGCAGTCAGCAGTGCGCAGACAGCTGGCAGGGAGAATGAGCTTTGGCGCATGAGCAGCATCGGAATGACAACCTGTACGGCTGCGATGAGGTAGCGCCGCAGTTGCTGGCCTCGGGAGTTGCGTGCCAGTCCCATGTTGAAACGTCGGAAGATGCCGTATCCTACGGCGAAAAGATAGATGGCTATGATTGTTGGAATCATCTCTGCATTGGGGAAAACAAAAGGGTGTGGGAATGCTTAGTTCTCACACCCCTTGGATATCTGTAAAATGGTTTATGAATTGAGTTGGTCAATGATTGCTTGCTCGGCATCCTGCAGTTGTTTGAGCTGTTTTTTCATTCTTGTCAGGTCGTTGCCGAGTTGTGCCTGATTCTTTTCTTTGAAAATTTTCTCAGCCTTGTCGGCGTCGTCGGAATATACAGCCATATAGCAGTCGAGCGACTTCTCGATATAGTCGGAAAGGTAGGTAGCGTCGTTTCTGCCCGACGACTCTTTCTGTGCAAGATAGTGGAATGCGATGGCGAGGTCTGACAGGTTGTCGATGCTGAGGTCATCTTTCTGCGAATAGAGCTCGGCGGCAGTTTTTGCAACGGCATCGACTTTGCCGTCTTTCATGTTTTTTGCCATTTCGGAGCAAGCCTTGTCGGCATCGGTCTGGCAAGAAGCCATCAGCAGACACACGGCAAGCATTGAAAGAATTGAAAGGATTTTTTTCATTGTTATGTTTTAATTTAAAAGTTCATAGAGTCTGACACCGCTTGCTGGAATTTCGACAGGTTGGCATTGTAGTTTTTCGCCACGGCATCCATGTCCACCCTTTTTTCTGTGAATCGTGCGCGTGCAGCGTTCGAGTCTTTGCCTACAGCGCTGTTGTAGCAGTCGATGGTTTTCAGCACATAGTCGTAGCGTGTCACGGCATCCGACGACTTGTCGACCAGCTGGTGGTAGATTATCGCCAGGTCGGCAAGGTTTGTAGCCGAGCACGCACTTTTCTGTGCGTATACTTTCGAAGCGGCATCCTCTGCCTTTGAGATATCGCCGGCAATGATGCTGTCGTAGATGGTTGAGCAATTGTCGTCGATCGGACCGGCGAATGCCGCCAAGTTGGCGAGCAGTATGCTGAAAACTAAAAATAATCGTTTCATAATATTCCTCCTTTTGATTCTGCAAAATTACATAAATTTATCTGTTTATGTGGTTTTGACTTGGAAAAACGTGAAAAGATTAATTCCAGTGATGATTTGTTCGCCGCATAGTGACAGCCTTGTTATGAAGAAATAATAACATTTTGGAAATAAAAAGATAAAACACTTGCATTCTTAATCGTTTTGACATACATTTGCAATGATGAAGAAACCACTTTAAAACAACACGCATAGAGCAGATAAAAATAGACTAAAACAACATAAACAAAACTTTTATGAAAAAACTGTATCTATTCATTATGTTCGCAGTGCTGGCGTCATTGGGATTTGCCAACGCCGCAACTGTGACGGATGTGCTTACCGCCAAAATGTTTACGGCGACAGGAAGCTCGTACACGGATTTCTCCAACGTGACAGCCACATCGACGGCTGTGTATGCCGGCAATTCCGCCAAGTCTGATGCTGGCGCAATTCAGCTGCGCTCAAAGAAAAACAACAGCGGAATCGTTACGACGGCTTCGGCCGGAACTGTGAGAAAAATCACTGTAGTTTGGGACGACGCTACAGCCAGTGGGCGCACCATCGATGTGTATGGCAAATCGACAGCCTACTCTTCTGACACCGACCTTTTCGGTTCAGCTGACGTTCAGGGCGTGTTGATTGGCTCGATTGCCAAAGGAAAGTCTGAACTGGTCGTTGAGGGCGATTATCAGTTTATCGGAATCCGTTCCAATTTCGGTGCTATCTATGTGACAAGCATCTCGGTGGAGTGGGAAGCAGGCAGCACTCCTGCGAAGCTCAAGGCTCCGGTTATTTCCGGAGTGGAGAACGGCGTTGAGTATAAGTCGGCAAAAGTCGCAATCTCATATCCGGCAGGCGCCACTTCGATGACATGGGCAGTGACCAAGGACGGCGCTGCGTGGAAGGGCGGCGACGCAACGTCGGCAGTTTCGGTCGACGTGACCGAGGACGGCTCTTATGAGGTCAGCGCATCGGCAACCGATGGTGCAACAACCAAGACTGCTGAAAACGTTACGTTCACAATCAAGGCTCCGGCAGCTCCGACAGTCGGCTACGAGGCAATGGATGTGGCAAACGTCAAGGAAGGCAACTACATCATTGTCGGCGAGAACGACGGCAAGTTCTACATGATGAAGAACGAAACCTATAGCGTCAACTATGTGGCTGCTACCGAGACCACACTCAACGGCACAGAAAGTTTCTCTTCAGCCAACTTGTTCACAATCAAGAAACAGGGCGAAGGCTACACCATCCAGAGTGCCGACGGCAAGTATGTGACAGTTGAAAAGTCGACCAACGGCACGAAGACATACTACAACCTCCGTGTGGGCAAAGATGCGTCAGATGCGGTTTGGAAATTTGCCGACGCAACGGGTGGCAAGGTTCAGGCTACATACGGCGAGTTCACCAATTTTATGTCGTTTATATGGTATGCGAAGGTTGAACCGGGTGTTCCGGAATTCTCTACAGGCTATCAGGATAGCCATATCCGTCCGGCATTCTACTATGTGGGCGATGTGACACCGGTAGAACCGGAGGCTGTCAAGGTGGCGTCGATTGCTGAATTCTATACAAAAGGTCTGGCTGATGCCGAGCCGGAATATGAGTTTACTTGCCCGCTGACGGCTACATATCAGTCGGGAAAGAATCTTTATGTTACCGACGGCACCGACGGTATGCTTATCTACGGACAGCCAGACAAAGTCTGCGTGAACGGCTTTGTGCTTGCTCCGGGTGTCAAGGGTAAATTCAGCAATTTCAATGGCTCTTATCAACTCACTAATGCCGTTCTCACGGAAATCACCGATAATGGTAAGGGTGTTGCTCCTGAGGAAATGACCATAGATGGAATCACTGCCGAAAAGCAGAACCGCTATGTCGTGATCCGCAACGCGATGCTCGACACGGAAGAAGGTGTCACTACGCTTTTTGACGATACGGGCACCATCGTTGCCTTTGACAAAGGATTTATCGCATTCCCTGCGGATGAAAGCAAAATCTATGACGTGACGGCCATGACGGCGTATTTCAAGGGTCAAGTTCAGGTTTATCCTGTCAACTTCACTGAAATTCCGGAAGATGTAGTTCAGGAGCCGGGCATCGGAATCTCTGGATATCCATTGAATCCGGACTCTGATGAACACATTTATTACGGCGAAGTCGAAGTCATTGTCATGAAGTCAGACGACGTGGCTTCAATTCATGCCGTAGTGACAAAAGACGGTGTTGAGGTAGACAACGTCACCGCAACAGAGGAGTGGAGGAAAACATATTCGGAAGTGGGCAAGTATCTTATATCTGCCACGGCGACAAACGGCTCTTTGACTTCCGCGCCTATTGAGGCGGAGTTTGAGATTGTGCCGGAACCGGTGATTACCGCTCCTACATTCTCATTGGCTGAGGGCACATACACAGGCACTCAGATTGTTACAATTGAGGGCTATCGCGGCTCGATGATTGTGGGAACTTGCAATGACGACGATGTCTACGACTATTCTCCATGTGACGTGACCCTTGCCGCTCCTGCGACAGGCGAGATTACATATGTGCTGACCGTGCATTCTGAACTTGGTGAAAAACAGAGCGAGGAGTCGACAGCCACTTATGTAATCAAGGCTGGCGAGCCTGCTGCCAAAGGTGCGTTCCAACTCGTCACTTCCGCTGAAATGCTCAAGGAAGGCGCGAAGGTGATTTTGGTTAGCGAAACCAACGCAATGTCGACAGTGCAGAACGTGAAGGATGCTGCAAAACAGTACCGTCAGAGCACTACAGTCGTTGTCGACGGCAATGTGGTGCCGTCAGTCGGCACAGACGTGGCTGTGTTTACAGTGGGCAAGGACGGCGACAACTACACATTCTACAACGCAGCGACGAAAACAGAGACTGGTGCCGCTATGCCGGGCTACCTATGCGCTGTAAGCAACGAGAAAAATGCTCTTGGCGTTGAGTCGACACTCAGCGACAATGGCAAGTGGAGTGTGGAATTTGCCGGCAGCACCGTTAAGATGCTTGCACAAGGTGAATTCACCCGCAATCTGCTTCAATTCAACTATAATGGATTCCGTTGCTACAAACCGTCGACGACAACCATCGACACCAAATTATCAATCTATTGCCAAGTGGAGTCGGGTGTGGACGACGCAACGGCCGATATGGTCAAGATTATAGGCGAAGAGGGCGCAATCCGTGTTGTCGCAGAGTCGGCCGATGTGACTGTCTACACAATGACAGGTCAGACTGTGGCTGTGGCTGCGGTCGACGGCGAGGCTACAATCCGTCTTGCTGCTGGATTCTACATTGTGCGTGTAGGCGGCACAACAGTCAAAGTTGTGGTGAAATAATCAGCACACACATTGAAAATATTGAGCCGGGGCGACTTATTCATCGTCTCGGCTCTTTTTTCTCGTGTTTATTCATTAACTTTGCAAACTAATTTTTTAATCAGACAGAGATATAATGAGAAGATGGCGTATTGAGGACAGTGCCGAACTCTACAATATTACGGGCTGGGGACTGAAGTATTTCTCAATCAACGACAATGGTCACGTTCAGGTGACTCCGCGTGAAGGTTGTGCATCCGTCGATTTGAAAGAATTGATGGACGAGTTGCAGATTCGTGACATTACCGCTCCGGTGCTGTTGCGTTTCCCCGATATCCTCGACAATCGCATCGAGAAGATTTCGCGATGCTTCAAGCAAGCCGCCGAGGAATATAAATATGGCGCGCAAAACTTTATCATCTATCCGATAAAGGTGAACCAGATGCGTCAGGTGGTCGACGAAATCGTGAGCCACGGCAAGAAATTCAACATCGGGCTGGAGGCCGGCTCGAAGCCTGAGCTGCACGCTGTGCTCGCTACGAATATCGATGAGCACAATCTCATTATCTGCAATGGATACAAGGACGAGAACTATGTGGAGCTGGCTTTGCTGGCGCAGAAGATGGGACGCAGAATATTCCTCGTTGTGGAAAAGCTCAACGAGCTGCACTTGATTGCCCGCCTTGCAAAGCGGATCGGTGTGCGTCCGAACATCGGAATCCGCATCAAACTGTCGAGCTCGGGCAGCGGAAAATGGGAAGAGTCGGGCGGCGACCACAGCAAGTTTGGCTTGAACTCGAGCGAACTGCTGGAAGCTGTCGACGCTTTGGCTAAATACAAGATGGAGGACTGCCTGAAACTCATCCATTTCCATATAGGCAGTCAAATCACCAAAATACGCCGCATCAAGAATGCCCTGCGCGAGGCTACTCAGTTCTATGTGCAGCTCACGAAGATGGGCTTCTCAATCGACTTTATCGACATCGGCGGCGGACTTGGTGTGGATTACGACGGCACGCGTTCAAGCGCAAGCGAGAACAGCATGAACTATTCAATTCAGGAATATGCCAACGATGCCATCTCTGCCATCGTCGACGCATGCGAGAAAAACGGGCTTAAGCAGCCTAACGTCATAACCGAGTCGGGACGCTCGCTATCCGCCCACCATTCAATATTGATAATAGAAACGCTCGAAACCACCCAGTTGCCCGTGTGGAACGACAATGAGGAGGTAAGCGACTCCGACCATGAGCTGGCGCGCGAGCTGTATCAGATATGGGACCGCCTCGGACAGCAGTCGCTGCTCGAAAGCTGGCACGACGCCTTGCAGATACGCGAGGAGGCGCTCGACCGCTTCAGCCTCGGCATGCTCGACCTGCACACCCGTGCGCAGATTGAGAAACTGTTCTGGTCGGTGGCGCGCGAGGTCAACGACATTGCCAAGACAATGAAACATGTGCCTGAGGAGCTGCGCATCTCAAAAATGTTGCCCGACAAGTATTTCTGCAACTTCTCGTTGTTCCAGTCGCTTCCCGACTCATGGGCAATCGACCAGATGTTCCCGATAATGCCGATTTCACGTCTTGACGAGAAGCCTACCCGCACGGCTACGATTCAGGACGTCACCTGCGACTCCGACGGCAAAATCAACTGTTTCATATCGAGCCACGGCTTCTCCAACGCCTTGCCTATCCATCCGATAAAAAATGGCGAATCGTATTATCTTGGTGTGTTCCTTGTGGGTGCATATCAGGAAATCCTCGGCGATATGCACAATCTGTTTGGCGACACCAATACGGTGCATGTCAGCGTGCATAAGGACGGCTACGAGATTGAGCAGATAATCGACGGCGAAACGGTGGCTGAGGTGCTCGACTATGTGCAGTACAACCCGAAAAAACTGGTGCGCAACGTCGAGACATGGGTTACACGCTCAATGAAGAGCGGAAAGATTACGCCGGAGGAGGGACGCGAGTTCCTTAGCAACTATCGTTCGGGTCTCTACGGATACACTTATTTGGAGAAAGACTGATGGCTTGCCGCTACTTCATGCGATTGGCTTATAACGGCACTCCGTTTCATGGATGGCAGCGCCAGCCGAATGCCGTAAGCGTGCAGGAGGAGCTGGAACGCGCGCTGTCGATGGTGTTGCGCCAGCCGGTGGCGGTTACTGGTGCCGGACGCACCGACACGGGCGTGAACGCTCGATGCATGTGGGCACACTTCGACACTGCGGAGGAAATCGCCGACGTGAAGCGCTTGGTGTGCTCGCTCAACAGCATCGTGGGCCGCGACATTGCCGTCTATTCGGTTGTGCGTGTGGCTGACGACGCCCATGCGCGTTTCGACGCAACAAGCCGCACGTATAAGTATTTCATTGGCAAACGCAAGTCGCCGTTTGACTACCATTTTTCGTGGACTCCTCCGTATGCGCTCGACGTGGAGGCGATGAACGAGGCGGCTTCCAGGCTGTTTGACTATAGCGATTTCACAAGCTTCAGCAAGCTGCACACCGATGCTAAGACCAACATCTGCCGCATCGACCATGCCCGTTGGGAGGATGAGGGCGAGAGGCTGGTGTTTACAATCACCGCCGACCGCTTTTTGCGCAACATGGTGCGCGCCATCGTCGGAACTCTTGTCGATGTGGGGCGCGGAAAGATTACCGTAGGGCAGTTTTGCGAAATCATCGAAAAGAAAGACCGTTGCGAGGCGGGCACGTCGGTGCCTGGCAACGCATTGTTTCTGTGGGACATAACTTATCCGTATATTTCATGACAGGGCATCGCGCATTGGATAGGCTTATGCGCTGCACGATGCTGCTGTCGATTGTGGCGCTTGGCGCGTGCTCGTGGATGCCGCGGCAGGGCGATTTGGTGTTTCAGGTGGCTGGCGGCGGCGACATGTCGCAGGCTATTGTCGATGCCACAACAAATGTCGACTCCTTGCAGTTCGACCATGTGGCGGTGTTTGCCGGCTCGCGCCGCAACCCTTTTGTCGTGGAGGCTTCGCCTGAAAAGGGCGTGGTGAAGACGCCTTGGCGCGAATTTCTGAATAGTTCGGGCGGCGGTGTGGTCGTGAAGCGTCTTGATGCCGACTATCCAAAGCAGGAGGCGGTAGAGCGGGTGTTGGCGCATCTTGGACAGCCCTACGACTGGTATTATCTACCTGGCAACGGCAGGACATATTGCTCTGAATTGGTCGAGGAGTCTTATCTCTATGCCGACAGCACGCGCATCTTTCCCGCAAAGCCTATGCGCTTCCGTGCCGCCGACGGCACAATGCCGCAGTTTTGGACCGACTTGTTTCATCGGCTTGGGGCAAGTGTGCCTGAAGGAGAGCCCGGAACAAATCCAAACGACATGTCGAGGTTTCGTTTGCTCCACACTGTCAGGGTGTTCCGTTGAACGGCGAAAAAATATTTTCTAAAATAGTTGGCGGTTAAGAAAAAGTTTGTACCTTTGCAGCCGGGTAAGTCCTATACGGCCAGCTCCTTGTCAACTCCCCCAGGTCTTGACCGAAGCAAGGGTAGCAGGTTGTAGCGGCGCGATATAGATCGCTTGCCCACCTGCCTCTTTAGCTCAGTTGGCCAGAGCACGTGATTTGTAATCTCGGGGTCGTTGGTTCGAATCCGACAAGAGGCTCAAAAAAGTTGCGGAAAAATTTGGAGAATTAAAAAATCCTTCGTACCTTTGCAACGCTTTTCCGATAAAGGAAGACATTCGGGGTGTAGCGCAGTCCGGTTAGCGCACCTGCTTTGGGAGCAGGGGGTCCCAAGTTCGAATCTTGGTACCCCGACAAAAAGAAGACTTAAGCACAATGCTTGAGTCTTTTTTGTTTCCGTCACTCCCGGCATCGGGGGGGCAGTAGCAAAACTTGGTTGGAATGTTGAAACCTGCATCTGACCGCATGCTGCGCCTCCGGTGGGCTGTGTTGGATTGGAGATTTGTTGATTATTTTCCCAGAGATTGAAAATTCAGTCGTTTTCTGGAATGGATTTGCATAAAAAGCAGTAATTTAGCGGTCAAATTCAGAACAAGACTAAAAATGAAAATCAGATCAAGATATTTTGTTGCGGCGGCGCTTTTGGCGCTTGTCGCGCCGTCGGTGTTTATGGCGGCTTCGGGGAAGAATGATATGGCTGCTACGGCACGCGACATCTCTGTGATCAACGCAGTGTTTAAGGAGATGAACACGCGTTATGTAGACTCTGTCGATGTAGACCGTGCCATGACTACCGCCATCGACGCGATGCTCAACGACCTTGACCCTTACACGGAGTTTATTTCAGCGGAAGAGGCGTCCGACTTTATGGCGATGTCGACCACGGGCGAGTATGGCGGCATCGGTTCTGTAATCATGATGCGCAAGGGCGGCGGTGTGCAGATAAGCGACCCTTACGAAGGCAGCCCTGCGGCTCTGGCTGGTTTGCGCCCGGGCGACCGCATCGTGAAAATCGACACGATGGACACCCGCACGTGGGACACGAAGCAGGTGAGCGACCATCTGAAGGGGCAGGCAAACACAACAGTGCATGTGGTGGTGGAGCGTCCGTATGTGCAGGACAGCGTGCTGACGTTCGACATCGTGCGCCGGAAAATCCAGATGCCGTCAGTGCCTTACTTCACTGCGCTCGACGGCGGCATCGGCTACATTCAGCTGACCAAGTTTACCGAGACATCAGCCGACGAGGTGCGCGACGCATTGTTGTCGCTGAAACGCGACAAGGCGATAAAGTCGCTTATCCTCGACCTGCGTGGCAATGGTGGAGGCTTGGTTGAGAGTGCCATCAAGATTGCCAACTTCTTCGTGCCGAAAAACACGGAGATTATACGCACAAAGGGACGGTTGAAGACGGAAGAGAAGATTTACAAGACCACGCAGAAGCCTATCGACACGGAGATTCCTTTGTGCATCCTTGTTGACGGCGGTTCGGCATCGGCGTCGGAGATTGTTGCCGGCTCGATGCAGGATCTTGACCGCGCCGTGGTGGTTGGAAGCCGCTCGTTTGGAAAAGGACTGGTGCAGACCACAGTGTCGCTGCCGTTTGACAATATGCTCAAGGTTACCACCGCGAAATATTACATTCCGAGCGGACGCCTGATTCAAGCCATCGACTATTCGCACCGCGACGCAGACGGCAACATCCAGCGCACGCCCGACAGCCTTACCAACGTGTTTCATACGGTACACGGACGCGAGGTGCGCGACGGTGGAGGCATAACGCCCGACGTGACAGTGGATTGGGGCAAGGCAAGCCGCCTGACATACAATATCTTTGCCGACAACTGGGCGTTTGACTTCGCCAACAAGTACCGCGCCGAGCATCCTTCGATATGCGCTGCCGAGGATTTCGTGGTGACCGACAGCATTTTCGCCGAGTTCAAGCGGTCAATCGACCCCGCACGGTTCAACTACGACAAGGTGTGTGAAACGGGTCTTGCCGCTTTGCGCGACGCCGCTAAGATTGAGGGCTATATGAACGACTCTACGAAGCAGGCCTTCGACGTGTTGGAAAAACTGCTGAAACACAACCTGTCGCAGGATCTTGACAACAACCGCAAGGCGATAGAGGAGATTCTCGCCCCTGAGATCGTAAGCCGCTACTATTACGAGCGTGGACGCATCGTGCAGACGATGAAGAGCGACAACGGACTTGATGCGGCAGTGAAGGTGCTCAACGATATGGCAGAGTACCGACGTCTCCTTGCTCCGGCAGACAAGAAGTCGAAAAAGAAGAAATAGCAAAAATCAACGTTTGCGGCGGAAGAATTCCGTCATCAGTGCGGCGCAGTCGTCAGCGAGTACGCCGCCCACCACTTCTGTCTTCGGATGAAACGGCTGAGGGCAGAAGGTGTGGTATCCGCGCTTGTCGTCGGCAGCGCCGTAGACAATGCGGCTTATCTGGCTCCAGCCGAGTGCCCCGGCACACATCAAGCACGGCTCTACGGTCACGTAGAGCGTGCATCCTGTAAGATATTTTCCACCGAGATATGCCGCTGCCGACGTCACGGCCTGCATCTCTGCGTGCGCCGTGCAGTCGGTCAGCGTCTCTGTGAGGTTGTGTGCGCGTGCAATCACCTTTCCGTCGCACACCACGACGGCGCCCACCGGCACCTCGTCGTCGGCAGCAGCCTGACGGGCTTCGGCAAGCGCCATCTGCATGTATAGTTCGTCTTGGGTCATAGTCGTTTTTTTCAGCTTAATATTTCAACCATTTGAGCATTTCCTTCAGCGACGGTTTTTTGCCGTACATAAGGATGCCCACGCGATAGATTTTGCCCGACAGATAGGACAATGCCAGCGCGGTGCCGAAAAGCAGAGCCACCGACAGCGCTTCCTGCCACAGAGGCACGCCGAACGGGATGCGTATCATCATCACCATAGGCGACGTAAGCGGGATAAACGAGCACCACACTGCCAGCGGTCCATCGGGATTCATGGCGCTGTAGAAGCCGGCGTAGAACGCAAACAGCATTATAACGGCGATAGGCATCATAAACTGCTGCGTGTCCTGCGGGTCGTTGACCGCCGCGCCAAATCCGGCAAGCACGGAGGCATAGAGAAGATAGCCCACCGACAATATCTGCATCGACAAATCGGCGTCGGGCATCTGCGACGCGGCAGAGATGGCTGCGGCCTGCGAGGGGTCGAACATGGCCACTCCGCTGACCACCCCGGCAATACTTATAATAGCGACGAGCAGTATGCCCCAGATGAGCATCTGCGTGATTCCGACAAGTCCGATGCCTATGATTTTGCCTGCCATCAATTGGAAAGGCTTCACACTCGACACCATAAGCTCAACGATGCGGTTTGTCTTCTCTTCGGTGACGCTCTGCATCACCATCGCGCCGTAGCTCATCACGAAGAAATAAATCAGCGTGGTGAGCACCATTCCTACTGCTGAGAATATCTCAGTCATCGACTCGCGTTCGCCCTCGTCGGTCCATCTCACCGTCGCCACTTCGACGGGAGTCTGCACGTCTTCCACAATCTCGTTGAGAGCAGGGATGTTGTAGCGTTCGAATTTCTGTTTCTGCACAGCCTTTGTCAGGGCGTTGTTGATATAGTCGGACATGTCGCGCTTCACCTCGTCGCGCGAATAGATTGCCGCGGCGGTGGGGTTGTCGACAAGATTGTCGGTAATCATCAGCACTGCCGCCACGTCGGTGGAGTCGGAGCGCAGCGCCGGCGTCATCTTGTCGGTGGGCACGAAGAGATAGTCGTCGTTGCTTTGCAGGGCATCGGCATAAAGTCCGGTGTTGTCAATCACAGCCACCGTCTTGCGTCCGCTGTCGCCTATTACCGACAACAGCAGCGGAACGAAAATCATTGCCGCCATAAGGAACGGCATGAGTATTGTGAGGATGATGAATGAGCGTTTTTTCACGCGTGTGGCATATTCCCGTTGCGCCACAATCCAGATTTTGTTTTTCATTGTTGTTCCTCCTTTTCATTGTTGCCCACACCGCCTACGGCGCGCAGGAATATGTCGTTCATTGTTGGCAATTGCTCTGCAAACGAGCGGATTTCCACCTGTTGCGACAACATTGCTATGAATTCTGAGTTTGTTGCGTCACACGTCTTGCGCAGCGTGTATGTTACGTTGTCGCCGGCTTGCTTTATCGACGTGATGTCGTATTTCTCGGGGTTTTCGGCAAGCATCCTGCCGCTTTCAGCCACAAGGCTGTAAAGGCCGCTGCGATAGCGTGAGCGCACGTCGCCCACCGTGCCGCTGAGCACCACGTGCGAGTCGTTTATCAGCGCGATGTCGTCGCAGATTTCCTCCACGGAGCTCATGTTGTGGGTCGAGAAGATTATGGTGTGCCCTTTGTCGCGCAACTCGAGGATTTCTTTTTTCAGCAGTTCGGCGTTGACTGGGTCGAAGCCCGAAAAAGGCTCGTCGAAGATGAGGAACTCCGGCTCGTGAAGCACGGTTATTACAAACTGAACCTTCTGCTGCATGCCTTTCGACAGCTCCTCAAGTTTCTTGTTCCACCACGGATTGATGTCAAACTTGTCGAACCATTGGCGCAGGCGTTTCTCGGCGGTGGCTTTGTCCAGACCTTTCAGCTGGGCAAGGTAAAGAGCCTGTTCGCCCACCTTCATTTTTTTGTAAAGTCCGCGTTCTTCCGGGAGGTAGCCTATGCGGCGCACGTCGGCGTCGGTCATCAGGCGTCCGCCCATCATCACTTCGCCCTCGTCGGGCATCGTGATGCGGTTTATGATTCTTATGAGAGTGGTCTTGCCTGCTCCGTTGGGTCCGAGCAGCCCGAACACCCGTCCGGGGCGCACTTCGACGCTTACTCCGTCAAGAGCCGTGTGTCCGGCAAAGCGTTTCACCACGCCGCGCGCTTCCAATGTATTATCCATATTCTTTTTTGTTTGAGTTTTTTGTTTATCGTTTGTCTACGGGATCGACGGTGTAGCCCGACTGCCGCAGCAGGCTGAGCAGACCTTCGTCGCCGACAAGGTGGGCGGCTCCTACAACAACCAGTGTGGGCGCGTCGGCAAGCATCTTTGGCATCTGCTCCATCCAGGCGCGGTTGCGGTCGGAGAGCAACATGGCGTCTTCCTCCGGGGTAGAGTCGCAGTCGTCGCCGAGTTTCTGATTGGTGACTTCTTTCAGCGTCTCAATGTCGCGGTGCATATAGGCGTCGGTAGCCATCTCGATCATCGAGGCGTTCCATTCGGTGTTTTCTGCCAGGCAGACGAGCATCTTGCCCTGACGTGCCGGCGGTTGGCTGAACAGCATCTTCAGCTGGTCCTGGGCGGTTTCCAGGGCAAGCACTTTCTTGCCGGCTTTGTCGGCTTTTATCTGAAAATACGTGTCAAGCTGCTGGTCGAGCGACACCTTTGGCAAATATTTGGTTACAATGGCTGCAATCAGCTGGTTGCTTATCGCTGCCGGACACATTCGTTGCACTGCCGGATTGTCGAGTCCGAAGCCGATGAGCGACCGCATTGCTTTGTCGACGGTAGGGCGGTCGGCGTCGGGGATGAAGTCGTTGAGCGACGAGCCTGGAGGCAGCATTATCGCCTCTGCTGTCAGCCGAGGCAAGTCGCGTGTGTTGAGCATGTCTACCTCGCCGCACACCTGCTCTACGTCGTTCTGCACCTGGCGTATCTGAGGCACGCTGTCGAGCACCGTCAGCGGTGCGTAATGGTGTGTGCCGAAGATGTAACTCGGCTTCTGCAAGCCGTTGCCGCTCACTTTCCACAACAGTTGTGCCTGGGCGCTTATGCCCACAACTGTCATTGCAATAATCAATAATATCTTTTTCATGTCGCAAATATAGTGTTATTTTCCCATTCCGCCTTGCTTCGACAGGCGGGAAGCGTCGTTGTTGCTGTCCACGCGGCGCGTCTGGAACGCTTTGCCGAGGCTGAAATTGTAGGTGAGCGAGCATGAGAACGACACAGGGTTGCTGAATTTGCTTTTCGTGTGGTAGCCCGAGGCGGAGTCGATCGAGAAATCCACGCCGCGGCCGAGAATGTTGTCCACGCCCACCGAGGCTGTCCAGCGTCGCTTTGCAAACGACTTTTTCAGACTTGCGTTGAGGTTGTGGGTCGGTGTCACCGTAATTTCGCCCATCGTGATTTTGTTCTGTCCGTAATATGAGATTTCAAAGTAGAAATCTTTCGGCAGCTGGAATCCGGAGCTGGCATACCAGTTCAGGAAGTTGTGGTATGTCAGACTGCCTTTCTGTTCACGGCGCTCGCCGTTGGCAAGATATGTGAGGTTGGCTGTCAGCGTCCACCAGTCCTTGATTTGGAACGGCAGGTTGAGCGATGCGCCAAACATGTATTGCTTGTCGAAGTTGACCATTGTCAGCAGCACGTTTCTCGGGTTGTCCTTGTCGGGCATCGAGGCTTTTATGATTTGGTCGTGGTTGATGTTGGCGAACAGTGTCAGCGAGTATTTGTATTTAACCACGCCGGTAAGGCTGACGTTGTCGCTGTATGACGGCTTCAAGTCGGAGTTGCCCGACTGATAGAACATGTCGGAAACCTGATGACGCTCGGGATTGAGTGCCCAGAACGATGGGCGCGCTATGGAGCGTGAGTACTGTGCCGTCAGCACGTTGGAGCCGTTTGGCGACAGCAGATATGTGACATTGGCATTTGGAAACAAGTCGAAATATCGCTGAGCTACGATGTTGCCGCGGCTGCTGGCGTCGGTCAGTTCGCCGCGCAGTCCTGCCGAAGCCATGAAGCGTCCGAGTTTGGCTGAGGCTTTTACATAGGCGGCATAGATATTTTCTTTAAACACCACGTCATAGTCGCGTCCGTCGGGCGTAAGCCATTCGTGGTCTTTCAGATAGAGGTATGATGCGTCGTTGTCCATACGGTTGAGGTTGTATTTCAAGCCGGTCGACAGACTCCAGCGGCTGTTGAATGTCTTGTCGTAGTCGTAGCTGACATTGACAACGTCGAAAACCGAGTTTTCGCGGCTTGTCGATATCGAATCGGCGGAGAGGGCGAGAAACTCCGAATGACGATGGTTGTCGGCGACGCTGCGTCCTTTTGTGTGGTTGTAGTTGGCAATCACCTTCATTTGCGAGCCGATGGAGTCGAGCCGGTGCACGTAGTTGAACGTGGCATCGATATTCCTGTGGCGCGATGTCGACATGTAGTTTCCGTTCATCGTCTCGATGCCTATGTCGGTGTGGTTGAACGCCGCGTTGGTCGTCACGTCCGACGGTGAGAGAAATTGGTTGTAAGCCACCTCGATGCCCAGCGAATTGCGCGCGTCGGGATCGAAATAAATGCCTGCCATGCCGTAGCCGAAAAGCGACTTGTGTAGGTCCATCTTTGTGTCGGTCGTATACCGGTCGCCGTTGGCATAGTCGGTGGTTTCGCCGGTGTCGAAATAGGATTTCGGAGAGGCGGAGAGATTGCTGTTGGCACTGAATGTCCATTTGCCGTTCTTCACGTTGATCGATGCCGAAGGAGTGACCATCGTGGATGTTTTGCTGACAGAGCCGATGAGGCTCACGTTGCCCATCACGCCGTCGGCACGGTTGCGTTTAAGAGTGATTTTGATGATTCCTCCTGCGGTGTCGGCGCTGTATTCCGCTCCTGCCTGGGGGATTACCTCTATTTTGCTCACGTCCTCCGCCTTGAGCGAGCGCAGATAGGTGAGCAGCTGTGATTGGTCCATGCGCAGCTCACGGTCGTTGACCATCACTTTCGCGCCCGACTTGCCGTTGATGGTGATTTTCTTGTCGTCGATCCACACGCCGGGAGCCGCCTGCAGCAGTTCCTTTCCGTCTTTGCCTATGGCGGCTGGCATATCCTCCACCCTGACCACAAAACGGTCGGGCAGACGGCGTATGGCTGAGGCTTTCACCTCTACGCCATGCAGTGCCACGGCATTTGTTGTCATCGTGACGTCAAGACGCGTTTCTCCGCTGACGGTCACTGCCTTTTCGATATTGTCGTAGCCCACGAGGGTAAATGTCACGTTATATTGTCCTTTCGGAAGCTCGATTCTGTAATTGCCGATGCTGTCGGTGACGGCCCCTCCTTGCTCATGGTTGGCGCTGAGTGCCACCACGGTTGCAAATTCAACTGGGTTGCCTTCGCTGTCGGCCACGTGTCCGAGCAAAGTGTCGGCTGTCGCGATGCTGCCGCCCGAAATGGCAAGCAGCGCCGCAAGAAACATCTTATTCATTGTGTGTATTATAAATTGGTTATTTTCCAGAGTCGATGAATTGTTTGTATAGACGGTCGATGTCGTCGGCAGTGATGCCGAGCATCTGCATTCTGCGGAACATTTCCGGAAGTTCCTCTTCTTCAAATTCCCGCCGGCGCAGTCTGGAGATTGTGCCGCATGCGCCTTCGCTGACGAAATATCCGATGCCGCGGCGGTTGAAGATTATCTCTTGCTGCTGCAGCCAGTCGAAAGAGCGCACCACGGTGTTGGCGTTGACTTCAACGGTTGCCGCATATTCGCGCACCGACGGGATGCGGCCGCCTTCGGAATAGGCATGCTGCATAATCTCGTCCATGATGCGGTCTGCTATCTGCAGGTAGATTGGTCGGCTTTCCTTGAAGTTCATAACAGGTGCTTTTTAGTTTCAACAATCTGCTTGCCGACAAACAACCGGTAGGCAACTGCCCAATTGACCACTGCAAATGCTAGGCAGAGGCTGCCCGTGGTGACGAGAAACACGGGATAGGTCGAGTAGAACTCCTCCGTCGTGGCTGGATGCCAAGCCAGCACCAGCACAATCGAGAAGACGATGCCCAAAACGAGAGCTATGCCGAGAGTCTTGACGAAAGCAAACTTGCGCCACACGGTGCCGCCAAGCACAAACAGAGACTGCATCCACAGCAGCGAGCCCCATGCGAGCAGCTGTCCGCGCCACTGCCAAGTCATAACAACGATTTGGTTTTCAACCGACACCTGCGTATTGATATTATCAAACGTCGGGGCGAAGAACGACTGCGTGCAGTATGCCGTCAGCGACCCGTAGCTGTCGATGCCGAAAATAAAGGCGAGCGGATAATAGAGCACACCGACAACAACGAGGGCGGCAAGCGCCGAGATAGTGTAGCCGACAGTGACCATCAGAGCGCGCTCCACAAACTTCTCGGCGTTGGTGGCGGGCAACGTCAGCAGACTGATGCTGCCTGTCTTGTCGCTGATAGGTTTGAGCATCGACGAGGCGGCGATGAGGCCACCCACAGTGAGCACCAACGAGAACCACGAATAGAAGGTGTCGGCGATGACATTAAACGAGTTTCCATCGGTCTTTGCCGGGAGCATGATGATCACAAGTCCGGCAAGCAGCGCTCCGGCAAACTCAAGAAAATGAGCGAGGTTGGTTTTCCAGTCAAGAGCGGCGTCGCGCTTAGCCACAGTCCACAGGCGCCGCACGCTGAATCTGTTTATTGTAGTTGTCATAATTGTTTATCTGATTTGAGTTTTGGCAAAAATTTTGTAAACTATCACATAGTTGACCACGGTTAAGAGCGTCGTCAAAAGATTTATGGTGGAATGACTCAATTGCAGCGATGTGGTCACTAAATATGCCGGGACAGCCACGACGACAAGGAGCGCAATGCCCTTGACCATCGTCTTGCGGCGCCACAACGCGCTGGCTATCATCATCACCGACTGAAGCCACACGACTACTGCCGTCCATGGCAGCACGTCGCTGACAAACGCTTGCGGCAGAAGCATCACGCAGAATTGCGGATTGCTGCCGAGCATTATGCTGAACGCCACCCGAACGGCGTCGGCGGCGACCATCCCGATAACAAAAGCTCCGAACGTTGCCACAACCGTCTCCAACCAGTTGACGAGATATTTCTCGAATGCCATGGCGGGAAGCGTGAGATAAGCAATCTGCCCATGACGGGTCTGCATCTTGTCGAACATCATCGATCCCATCACGACCATCGCCAAAACGTAGAATGCCCTCAGTACTATTGCGAATGTCTCGACAAAGTAGTGGGCATCGGTGCTGTGTTCGGACATCAGGAATGCAGCCTCGCCGGCAAGCACGCCGGCAAGCACACCGAGCGGCAGTCCTATCCACGATGCGATGTTGTGGTCGTAGTCGTGGCGGAGCATCGCCCAAAATCTCCGCATGTTGAACCTATCGGTCATTGTCGTCAGTATTTAAGGCTTCATTGATTGCGGCGCCGTTGGCAAGCATTGCGTTGAACAGCGTTTCAAGATTGATTACGCTCTCGTCGCCGAAGCGGTTGGCATAAATTGCGCTGTTGCCTTGGAGAGACGGCTGCACATAGATGGCTCCTTCGGTGGGTTCCGACATCGGTTGGTCGGTGAAAAGGAGCTTGGATGCCAGCGTGGAGTAGCTGCTGTCAAGCAACAGTTTGCCGCTGTCGACCATCAGCACGTGGTCGAGCAGATTCTCTACGTCGCGCACTTGGTGGGTCGACACGACTATCGTTTTTTCATCGCTCATGTTTGACGCTATCACCTTGCGCATCTGGCTTTTCGACGGGATGTCGAAGCCGTTGGTCGGTTCGTCCATCAGAAGCAGACGGGTGTTTGTGGCGAGAGCGAAACTCATAAACGCCTTCTTCTTCTGTCCCATCGACAATTCGTTGAGACGCAGGTTGCTGTCCATCTCGAAATCACGCAGACAGTTGTTGAGAATCTCGTTGGAGAAACGCGGATAAAACTGCGCGTTGTATTTCACGTATTGGGCGAGGGTGACGGCTGGAAGCGTAAATTCCTCGGGAACGATAAAAATCTCCTGAAGAGCTGACGGCTGGCGGCGCGACATCTCGCTGCCGCAGAAAGTAACCGACCCTGATTTCGGACGGAGCAGACCGCACATTAGATAGAGCAGTGTGGACTTGCCCGTTCCGTTCTTGCCGAGCAGTCCATACACCGCGCCTGGTTGCAATGTCAGCGAAAAATCGCTGAAAATGTCAGGCTTTTTGAAGCCATAGCTGAATTTCAATTCCTTGATTTCCATCATATAAGTTTTCATTTTTCGTATATCAGTTTGAGTGTATTAGTTGATTAGTACACTGCAAAGCTATGTCAATTTTTTGGGAAAACAATAGCGAATCTGATATTTAACACAAATTAATACTTTCTAAAATCGCCGAAGCGTGGTTCCAGAAGTTAGCACGGGGTTGGCTTGCCTACCCGAGACAAAGGTGACATGCCGCTACCGCCGAAGAGCGGTTCCAGAAGTTAGCACGGGGTTAGATAGCCCACCCGAGACAAAGGTGACATGCCGCTACCGCCGAAGCGCGGTTCCAGAAGTCAGCACGGGGTTGGCTTGCCTACCCCGTGACAATGATGATATGCGCCGCTACCGCCGAAGAGCGGTTGTAGAAGGAGCATGCAGACAGGTGACATGCTGCAACCCAAAATTTGGGTCAGTAGATTTTTAGTGGGGATAAATTTTAGGCATTCAAATGTTATGCCGAACTTTGCGGTATGGAAAACGATTACTTACAGGCACTGGCACAGG